>CXWL01112490.1_pt1 | contig 11957 bp, 12 predicted proteins | sample 590931 | NCBI WGS metagenome assembly CXWL01 (sample SAMEA3498368, study PRJEB10139) | groundwater metagenome | biome: water well; material: biofilm material | place: Germany | collected 2015-04-27
TGCTGCGGCGGCGTATAAGAGTGCGCTCGTGGCGCAGCCTGAGCATCCGAAAGCGGTGATCGGGCTGGCGCGCCTGTCGATCGTCAAGAATGATGTCGAGGAAGCAGCGGCGGCGGCGGCCCGGCTTGTGGCAAGCAACCCGAATAACGCCGAGGCCTGGACATTCCACGGTTCGATCCTGCGTGGCCAGGGCAAGAAGGAAGAGGCGCTCGCCGCATTCGACAAGGCACTGGCGCTGGATGCGGGCCAGCGCAGCGCCCGGCTGGAAAAGGCCTTCCTCCAGATCGAGATGCGGCGCTTCGATGCGGCACGAAAGGAGCTTGCTGTTGCCGGCGCGGCGATGCCGGGCAACCTGATGGTCACGTATGCGAATGCCTTGCTGGCCTTCTCCGAAGGAAAGCATGCTGCGGCGCGTGAGTTGCTGCAAAAGATATTGAAGGTTGCACCGTCGCACATGCCGAGCCTGTTGCTGGCAGGCGCGACTGAACTCAACCTTGGCGCGTCCAAGCAGGCCGAACTCTATCTGCAACAGTATGTGGCAAGCAATCCTCGCAACGATCACGGGCGCAAATTGCTCGTCGGCGCGTTGCTGAAGCTCGGCCGTACCGAGGAAGCGCTCGCCGTGCTGGCACCGGCCCTCAAGGACAAGGATCCTGATCAACAGTTCCTTGGCCTGGCGGGCGAGGCTTATATTCAGGCGCGCGATTTCGACAACGCGACAAAATATTTTGAACTGGCCTCGGCCAAGGCGCCCAAGACAGCCGATTTCCGTACCTCGCTGGCGATGGCCAAGTTAGGGAAAGGCGATGCCGCCGACGCGGTGCACGAACTGGAGCTCTCCACCAAGCTCGATCCAAGTTCGCGCAAAGCAGCATTTTTGCTGGCCACGACCGAACTGCGCCTCAAGCACTATGACAAGGCGCTGGCGGCCGTCGAAACACTGGAGGCAAAAACTCCCAACGATCCGATGGTGCACAACCTGAAGGGCGGGATCTATTTGTACCAGTTCGATATGCCGAAGGCGAAGGCCAGCCTGGAGAAGGCCCTTGCACTTGAGCCGACCTACTTCCCGGCTGCCTCCAACCTCGCGCGCATGTACATGCACCAGAAGAATCCGGCTGCGGCGAAGAAGCAATTGTTGTCCTTCCTCGAAAAGGATAAGGACAATGTCGAGGCCATGACCTTGCTCGCACAGTTCGCCGCACTTGACGGGAAGGAATCCGAAATCGCGCCGTGGCTCGAGCGCGCTCATGCGGTCAAGCCCGATGCGGTTCAGCCGACGATGCGGCTCGCGGATTATTACCTGAAGTCCGGACAAAAAGACAAGGCCTTGACGGTGACGCGCAAGTTCCTTGCGATCGACCCGACCAACCTGCAAATGCTTGACCTGATGGGGGCCAGCCAGCTGGCAAACGGGGACAGCAGTGGCGCGATCGACACGTACAGCAAGCTGGCCAGTTCCTTGCCCAAGTCGGCGCTGCCGCGCTTGCGCCTTGCGGCGGCCTATCTGGCGATGAAGAACGAGAAGGCCGCAGTGGAGAACCTGAACCAGGCAATCTCGATCGAACCGACCAGCGTGGAAGCGCATATCATGCGTGCCGATCTGCTGACCCGTAAAGGCCTGTGGGATGAGGCAATGAAGAGCTCGACCATGCTGCAGAAGAAGCATCCGCGCAACCCGGTTGGCTTCCTTCTCGAAGGGGAGGTCCTGGCGGCCCAGGGCAAGACGGGTCCTGCATTGCAGCGTTACGAGCAAGCACTTGCCATCCAGGCCTCCACGCCGATCATGCTCAAGGTACACGCCGCGTCGGTCCGGGCGGGCAAGGCCAAAGAGGCCGATGTCCGTTTGGCGAAATGGGAGGCGGAGCGCCCTGGCGACGTCGAACTGCTTCGATATTCTGCCGAGCGGGAGCTGGCGAACAAGCAATTTCCCGCCGCAATCCGCAAACTGGAAACCATCGTCACGAAACAGCCGAACGATGCAGCAGCGCTGAACAACCTGGCATGGGCTTATCAGCAGGTAAAGGATGCCCGGGCCTTGAAAACGGCCGAGCAGGCGCATGCCCTGGCCGGCAATAGTCCGGCGGTGCTCGATACACTCGGCTGGATACTTGCCGAACGAGGCGACAGCCGCAAAGCTGTCCCCTTGTTGCGCAAGGCCAGCAGCCTCGCACCTGCGGCGTCCAGCATCAAGTTCCATTTGGCCAGTGCCCTGAATCGCTCAGGCGACAAGGTGGCGGCGAAGAAAGAGTTGGAAACGTTGCTTGCCTCGGGCAAGGATTTCCCTGAATCGAAAGAGGCGCAGAGTATGCTCGCCGCAATGTAACGGCGAGTCATCACAGTGAGATCAGAAAACATGCTGGGCGGCAAACACTTTGCCATTGTGATGACGGAAATTATTGTTGATTTGTCTTGAATACAATGTTTATCGCAGACGTGGCGGCTTCCGAAGCGCGGGGGAGAAATACAGTGGCGAACACTTTAGCAACACTTGATACGATTCGTTTCAACTCCGATGAAATTGTGCCGAATTCAACCGTGCAGGACGCGACAACGGAAAACTCATCTGCTACGATCACAGAGATGACGATCAACGAACGGAACTTCGGAATACGCGTCGCGGACACCGAAGAAGGGCGAAATTCCGCCAGCATGCTCATCAATAAGATGTATGCCTGGCGCGGTTACGCCGGTACCCATCGNNCGCGATGACGGCGCCAAGATCTGCGAAATCAGCAAACTCGCATTCGACCCCCGGGTCCGGTCCAAGATGGCGCTAGGCTCGCTGTTTCATATCTTGTTCATCTACGCGCACCAGCTGTACCAGTGTACCGACGCAGTCATCGAGATCAACCCGCGCCATCGACGGTACTACGAGCAGATGCTCGGCTTCAAGACGCAGTCCGAACCCAGGAACAATCCCCGGGTCAATGCGCCCGCCTATCTCCTCAGGTTGGACCTGAGCCATATGGGCCGCATGATTGAAGAGTTTGGCGGCACCAGCGATCACGTCGGCAACGAACGTTCCTTGTATCCATATTTCTTCTCGAAGCGTGAAGAGGCGGGTATCGCTGAACGACTGTTCAAGATCGGCTGATATTGTTGATGACGAATCCGTTTACGTACGAACAGGCATTCTCGCGCAATATCGGCTGGGTAACGCGCGACGAGCAGGCCGCNNGTTGGCGCTTTCAACCTCGCTGATTTCGACAGCTTCGACATTCCCAACTTCAACCGCCAGGCCGGCGCAATGCTGTCGACCAACGGGCAGCCGAAGGTCGAGGTCATCGCGCGCATGGTCCGCGACATTAATCCGGATGCCGACATCAGGATCTTCAACGCCGGCATCGACGCCAATAACCTGGACGATTTTCTCGCCGGCGTCGATCTCTACCTCGATGGCCTGGATTTCTTTGTCTTCGATATCCGGCAAAAGACCTTCGCGGCATGCGCCGCGGCCGGGATCCCTTGCACGACCGTGGCGCCGCTCGGCATGGGTGCGGCGGTGTTGAATTTTTTGCCCGGGAAGATGACGTTTGAAGAGTATTTCCAGTGGGGCGAGCGCCCGGACGACGAGAAGGCCCTGCGCTTCCTGCTTGGACTGGCGCCGGCCGGCCTGCACCGGGCTTATCTGGTCGATCCGTCGTCCGTCAACCTTGCCGAGCGCCGCGGACCGTCCACCATCATGGCGATACAACTATGCGCCGGGCTCGCGGCGACACAGGCGCTGAAGATCATGCTCGGGCGCGGACCGGTGCTTGCGGCGCCGCGCGGCATGCAGTTCGACCCTTACCTTAACAAGCTTGTCCATACTTGGCGGCCATTCGGCAACCGCAATCCCCTGCAGCGCTTGGCGCTGATCATCGGGCGCCGCTACATGGCCAAACTCGCGCAACGTCCTTAACGGTCCAGCGACTTCCCGTAGCACGCGATTTCCTTCACTAAACGCCGTTCCATCATGTGCCCGGCGCCAATCGTCGTGCCCGATCCGNNCAAAAATCATTGCCATCAATAACTGAAGAGCCGTCATTCTCGCGTAGGCGAGAATCCATTCCCTCTTAGAGCCGAGCTGGTATGGATTGCCCGCCTACGCGGCAATGACAATGGTAGATTTGACTCTTCGGACCTTTCGCAACAGCCTCTTTCGCGGGAAGTCGGGGCCGTCAGCTGCGGGCACGACGTATTGAGTTCCACACTTTACGGCGAGCAAAAAAAAACCCGTCCGAGGACGGGCTTGAATAGGAGCGGTACTACTTATGCCGACTTGCGGCGGCGTGCGCTTGCGCCAATGCCCAGCAGGCCCAGGCCCAGCAAGGTCAGCGTCGCAGGTTCCGGAACCACACCGTCGAAGGTACTGGTGCCGGAAGCGTCGTTGATGGCGAGGAGGATGCCGTCATCGGTCGTGACACCGCCGCTCGCGTTGTTGAACCCGTTAAACGTCAGGTTGAAGAACGGGACCGGATCAACGAAGAATGTCGACCCGGCAGCAGTCAGCAGGAAGGTCGTGTTCGCGTTCAGGAAGGCGCCGCCCAGGTCATTGAACCCGGAGGTGCCCTCGATGAGGCTACCCGAACCCAGCAAGATGTCATCGCCGGTTCCCGAAATTACCGCGCCTGACATTGGATCGCCCGCTGCAGTGGCGTCCGCCGCAGTGAAGATGTTGGCGTTGCCCGGGTCAGCATACATCTGGAAGGTCAGCGATTCGAGGGTGTTGGTGCTGTCAGCGCTGTTGATCGTGCCATCGCCCGTTCCGACGTCGTACCTGTCGGTCAGCGTGAACACGACATACAGGCCATAGACGCTGTTGAGGCCGGTAACGCCTGCGCCAAGGTTGGCGGAATTATTCCGGAATGAGCTATAGCTGAGCCAGCCGGAGGTCACGGTATGGGTGTCGTCGGGATTTGTGACGACCAGCTCGGATGAAGAGCCGCCGATGGCGTCTGCAGTGACCGGGCCTGCAGGCCCGCCGAATACGGACGGCTCGATCATAAATTCCTGGGACTGCGCGCTGGCATGGGAGGCGCTCAATGCCATCAGGGCGCTTGTTACCACTGCCAGTAGATGCTTACTTGTGAACGATTTCATGAAATGCTCCTCAATATGGCCGGTCTGACATCGGAAAATTGGCTTTACCGTCCGGGTGACGGTGCGATAGACATAAAGCATAAACCAGGCCAAGTTCAGGAAATCCTTCAAAATCATCAACTTGCGACGTCAAAGGGGCGCTCTGAGCGCATGACTGTAAGAGATTTCGACATTTTGCAAGCCGGCACTTCCGGCCCGGCCGCCTGTCCGGGAGACCATGCCGGAAAAGGCATGCCCGGCATGGCGCGACGGACCTCAGGCATGTCCAGAGCTGTCGACGAACACGGCAGCCTGAGGAAGGCGCCGCGACCGGGCCGGTTGACGGACCGGATAGCCGACACGCAGGATCATGTGCAGCATTTCACCTTCCCGCAGGCCGAGCAGCAGGCCGAGTTGACGCTCGACCTCTGCCATCCTGGCCTCGAAGCCAGGCGCCAGGCGGCCGGCATGGAGCCTGGTGAGCTGGTCCGTCACCACGTAGTACGGGTGGACCGCCAGTCCGTGCTGGTTCAGCTCGATCCAGGTCCGCTCCAACAGGCGTCCGGCGTCGATGACGCTGCGATCATCGGCGGCGCCGACGATGCAGACCAGGCCAGGTGCTGCCGAGATAAGGCCAACTTCGGTCAGCGCGAGCAATTTGTAGGCGCCGAGGCGATTCCACCTGGCCAGGCGTGGCCAGTTTGAAATCATCGAAAGGAAATGCTTTCCGCCAGGCGGCAGGCCGAGCGTGGCGATGTCGAGCCCATCGCCCCGCGCCACTTCTGCCGGCGTGTGGCGCAGGCTGCCAAACAACCACTTGTGCAGTTCTTCGTTGCAGAACCGGGCTTCGGAACTGCTGCGAACCAGCTTGACCAATGCCGATTTCGATGCCCGGTCGACCAAGAACCTGAGCCGGTTGCCCGCGCCGGCGTGGCCTTCCATGCGTGCGACCAGGTCGGCAGGGAGGGGGGCGCTGCCATACGGCAGCCGGTTGGTATGGCGCAATACCGCCGCCTGGGGAACCGAGAAGTCAACCGGCAACTGCTCCGGCTTGACTGCGGCGTAGGGTTGTCCTTCAGCAGTTCCCCAGCGCCAGGTCGCGGCAACCCCGTTGTGATCCAGGGCCAGCTGCAAATTTTCCATCACGGTTCCGACCGACAGCAAGGTGGCATGGCTGCGCGATGTAAACACGTTATAGGCCTGGTGACGGGCGGCATAGCTGACCGACAGCTCTTGGCCATCCCAGTTCATCATCCAGGCCTGGGTGTTGTCGGCTGAAGGCGCCAGCGCGCCAATTGCCGCAAGCCGGCTGATGAATGTGCCCGAAGAGGGCGCGCTTGAAGTGTCGGGCGTCATCGGGTCGCGTTCCATTTGTTTTGATCGTTTCATTCTAGCTTGGATGCAATTGACAGGCGAAAAAAAACCCGTCCGGAGACGGGCTTTTTGAATGCCGGACTGCTTATGCTTTGCTTGGCTTGCGACGACGCGCCGACACGCCAACACCCAGCAGGCCCAGGCCCAGCAGGGTCAGGGTTGCAGGCTCGGGTACTTCGCCAGGACCGGCGAAGGTCGTGGTGCCCGATGCATCGTTGATCGCCAGCAGCATGCCATCGTCGGTGGTGACGCCGCCGGTTGCATTGTTGAAACCGTTGAAGGTCAGGTTGAAGAACGGGGTAGGTTCGACAAAGAAGGTCGAGCCGAATGCCGTCAGGCTGAACGTGGTGTTGGCGTTCAGGTAAGCGCCACCGAGGTTGTTGAAGCCCGAGGTGCCCGATACCAGGCTGCCGGTGCCCAGCAGGATGTCGGCGGTGCCGTTGTCGAGCACGAGGGCTTCGGACATTGGCGAGCCTGCCGCGGTCGCGTCAGCGGCGATATAGGTATTGGTGTTGCCTGGGTCGGCAAACATCTGGAAGGTCAGCGAGGTGACGGTATTGGTGCTGTCGGCGCTATTGATCGTTCCGTTACCGGTGCCGACATCATAGCTGTCGGTCAGGCTGAAGACCACGTACAGGCCGTAATGGAAGCCGAGGCCGGAAAAATTGGCGGGAATATTTGCCGAATTCAAACGGAACGAGCTATAGCTGAGCCAGCCGGTCGTTGCGGTGTGGGTGCCTGCGGCAACATTGGTCGACACGCGTTCCGACGAAGAGCCGCCCAGCGCATCAGCGGTCCAGATGCCCGCAGGGCCACCGAGCACGGATGGGTTGATCTGGAAGGTTGGCGCAGCGAATGCCGAAGCGCTCACACCGATGGCGGCAACAGCGATGGCTGCGGACAGGAATTTCTTGGCTAAGTTGAATTTCATAAAGATCCTTGAGTGATTCGTGATTGGTGAGTTCTGCGCTTGCTTGCCTAACTGCGACACGTTGATGTAAAAGCAAGACTCATGCCAGAAATCAAAATCTTTTTAAAATCAGCAACTTAGATGAAAACTATGCGAATGACCAAGTATGTCATGTAAAGTTAATCGACAAAGGAAACGTGCATCGATTTCCGCGCGACAACTTCTGCTCGGCGGGGCATCGACACGGCTCAGCGTGGTCGCGGCGAGAGAAAGGCTTTGTGCAACAGGTGGCGGGCGAGCATGAGTGGCGGCATGCGTAGCCAGTTGCTCCGCACATAGAGTGCGAAGCGGGCGATGGCGGTGGCCGCCGTGCTGCAGCTGTGATGATCCGGCATGATCGCCCTGACCAGCAGTGCGTCCATCGCGGCCAGCAGCATGCGGTTCGGTGCATCGGCATTACTGTCCAGCATCACGTGCTCCGGTACCGCTGTGCCGAGCAGCTTCGTGCTCATGCGCAAGGCATAGAACAAGGGGCGTTCGAGTTCAAGCGCGCGCGCCCGCGCTACCAGGGTTTCCCAGAACGCCGCGCTGTCGAAGTGGCCGAGCAGGCGGTGGATGTCGACCAGGTCGCGCAAGCCATGCTCGAACTCGCCAGAGAACAGGTGGACCGCGCTGTGCAGGACCATGTCGGCCGGCGCGAGGACCAGCACGGCGGTGTCGCTGCCGGCCGGTACGGCGGCCGCAAGCAGCTTGGCGGGGTCGGGGCAGGCGCGCGCGGTCAGCGGCAGGATCGCATGGTGGACATCGATCAGCGTTTCGCGCTTCACATGCTGCATTGGCGGCAACTCATGCATCCAGTCGCGGTAATAGCGCTGGTCGTACTCGTCGTGATGGTTGGATGCCCATCCGTGCATCATCAAGGTCGCTTCGACCTCGCCCAGCCGCGCTTTGGGCACCAGGATGTCGATGTCCGAGAACATCCTCCCGCCCGCGGGCGGCAAGCCGGCCGCCGCGTAGGCTGCGCCCTTGAGCAAGATCAGCGGCATGCCCAGGCCGGACAAGGCGCGCCCGATCTGCGCCAGTTCCCAGTGCACCGCCTGCGAGTGGCGCTCGGCCAGCGTCGCGGTCCAGTCGAAATGGCTGCGCGCCTGTGGCGGGACGTGTTCAAGCTGCCCGCAGGCGTCCAGCAGCTTATGCAGGGCCGGAACCAGCCTGGCGTTGGTGGCCTGGCGCAACAGGACGTCCCAATCGGCGAGGCCAAGGGTGCGGATCCGCGCCGGCTCGCGCAGCACTTGCAGCAGCAGCGGAAGCTCGCTCATCGTCCCGGTGCGCGCAGCTTGGCGAAGGTTTCGAGCGCGTCGTCCAGCGAACTGTAGGTAAACCGGTAGCAATCGCTGGCGTCGACGACGTCGGCCAGGGTGTCGAAGCCGCGCCGGCCCAGCAGGGTGTAGTTGAACGCATTGCCGGCCAGCTCCATGAAGGCCTCGGCGCGGCCAAGCCGCGCCAGTTGCGGCGCGGCGCCCTCGAGGTAGCGCGGGAAGATGACCCAGGCAGGACGCGCCGGCTCCAGTGCGCGCGCCACGCTCGCCGCCGGCGCCTTCAGGTGCGCCACCGTGCCCTTGTTGGTATCGGTGACCGGACGGCTGAAGGTGGTTCCGGGAATGTAATTGCGGATGAGGTCGATCGACCCATTCTTCAGGCTGATCGGGCGCGGCAGCGGCGCCAGTGCGCCGTCGTCCAGCCGTACCAGCGCCAGTTCGTCCGACAGCAGGCGCCAGCCGTTGTGGACCAGGGCCGCGCACAGCGTGCTCTTGCCCGAGCCGGGCGGGGCCGGCATGATCGCGGCGAAGCCATCCTTTTCGACGACGGCGGCATGGATGATCAGGTAGCTGTGCGCGCGGCTCGACACGCACCAGTTCAGGCCCCATTCGAACATCGGATAGGCGTGGTCGAGCGGCAGTGGCCGGAAGACGGCAATGCCGTCATATTCGAACGTGACCTGGGGGCGGACCCAGCGCCGCGCGCCGCGTGGACGGGCCAGCGCGATATGGAAGTCGGCAAACGGGGCGTCGTCGCGCAGCGGATAGTCGGCGTACATCAGGCCGATTCCTTCGGCGACCGGGCCGATGGTAGAGCGAACGCAACTAATGAAGGCGCCGGCCTGGATGCGCAGGCCCGGGCCGGCCAGGCGCCGGGCCAGCTCGGCGCTGGTCAGCGACGATATGGTCAGCACGGCAACTGCTCGATCAGCGACAAGGTGCACAGGTCGGCGAGCATGCCCGGGATTTCGCGCAGCTCGTCGGAATCGAGCTCGAGCTGCCGCGCCAGCCGCGCGGCCAGCGCGGTTTCGCTTGCGGGCGCCTCGCTCAGTGCCTGCAGCAACGCGATTGTGCCGCTGTCGAGCAAGTGCGTGTCACCCGACAGGTTGTTGAACAACACATACCCGTCGTCCCAGGCCCGGTGGTGCAGGGCCTGGAAGGGAATGACCTGCCAGATCTTCTCGTTCACGCAGCCCTTAACTCATCGTTCCGGCGAGGTATTTCACCACATCGGCTGCATACCATTTCACGCCGGCGGTAGGGCTGTAGTAGCCGCGCAGCTGTAATTCGCGCCAGATCCCCTGGATACTGGCGACGGTCAGGAAGGAGATTTTGCCGGACAGGACGTTCAGATAGGTTGCCACCAGATGGCGGCCGATCCCTTGCTTGTCCCATTTTTTGGGATCCAGCATGTCCTTCATTTTACAGCCGTGGTATTTCGAATAGGGCGAACAGCTAAATACGCTGCCGTAGGTCAGCTCGGCACTGCACGGCCAATGGGAGTGAGTTTTCCAATAGCCCGGCGAGCGGCCTTCGCACACCGGCGGCGGACCGTGGTGGCTCTTCAGCCCGCCGGACATGGAGCCCGACGGCGCCTTGCAGATCTCGACGTTCATGCCGGCGCGGCTGGAGATGGTCACGAGCGCGCCCGACACGCCAAGGCCGGCTCGGGTAAAGCGGCGGCGCGCGGCGCCGCGCGCGCTGATCGGCGCGGCTTGCTCGCCGGCGCCGGCTGGCGTTCCGGCGGACTGTTGGTTTTCCTGGTTCACGACTTCCTCTGTTCTGGTAGCACAGCGGTCAATGGCGCTGCAATACACAACGACAGCACCTGAGCAGGATCATGACACAAGCGTTGTCGGTGAAGTACATTCATTATAAAAAAACAACAGTTTATTTGATCGACGAGCATCCACGGCGGACCTGGGCGAGCGATTAGAAGAAGCTTTCCGGAATAACCAGCACGTCGCCCGGATACATGAACGTGTTAGCCGAAATGTCGCCATCCTTGATCAAATCGTCAATACGAACGCGCAGCGTCTGCTGTTTGCCATCGATGGTGCGGATGATGGTCGCGCGGTTGCCTGAAGCGAATTCGGTGATGCCGCCGACGGCGATCATCACATCCATCAGCGACATGCTGCGCCGGAACGGCAGCGCCTGTGGCCGCGCCGCCTGGCCGATAACGCGGATCTGTTCGCCATAGTTGCCGACGAAGCCAGTCACCACGACGGTCACCACCGGCTGCTGGATGAACTTGGCCAGCGCCTGCTCGATGTCGCGCGCCAGTTGGGTCGAGGTTTTCCCCGCGGCCTGCAGGTCTTCGACCAGCGGCGTTGTGATCTTGCCATCCGGGCGCACCGGCACGCTCTGCGACACTTCCGGGTTGCGCCAGACTACGATCGACAGGTTGTCACCCGGTCCAATCAGGTAGTCGCGGTTTGGCGCCTCGTCGCCTGCGGCCGCGGTTTTTGCGGTACTGGCGCAACCACCCAAGGCGAGCGCGGAAAATGCAAGCGCGGAATAAGCCAGTAATTTCATCATTTTCAGTTGAGCAGTATTCACCTGGGTATCCTTTTATTCCGTGATGGGACCGCTCTCGCATCGTTCGGCAAGCGTTCGCGGTTCAATTCTAACAACAAGCATGCTTTCAAGAATTACCATTCTAGCATGCAAAATTTGTGGCAAAAGCTGCACGATTGTAATTTTTCGCCTTAGTCGCTGGTTCGCTCCAGGAGCGTGCGGATGTGGGCTGCTGGAATGGCGTAGCTGATCCCGCTCGGGTTGCTGATTGCCGCCTCTTTCATGCCTTTAAGTAAGACCATATTCATGACGCCGTACACGATGCCGGTTTCCGGGTCGTACAAGGGACTGCCGCTGTTGCCGGGGTAGGCCGTGCCGTCGAGTTGGAACAGGCTGAACGAGGATTTCTGCAGTTGGGCGACAACGCGAGGGCTCAGGCCGCGAGGATTGCTTGCAGGCATCACCACCGGCGTGATCGCCGACAACATTGCGCGATGGGTGGCGTGGTTCAGTCCCAGCGCCATACCCAGCGGGAAACCGGTAAACGCGAAATCGCGCCCCTCGGCGACCGCGCTGGAATCGCCGATCGGCATTGGCCGCAGCGGCGCACCCGACAGGCGCAGGTGGGCCAGGTCATGCTCGCGGTCGAGGCCGGCGACCGTGGCCGGACGGAAAGTTACCGCAGTGCCGCTGCCGCTCACCACGCCGAGAACCTCCAGCGGGGCCAGCTCGGGAATACTGTGGGCGTTGCTAATTACCGACAGTCCGTC
>CXWL01133142.1_pt1 | contig 11956 bp, 23 predicted proteins | sample 590931 | NCBI WGS metagenome assembly CXWL01 (sample SAMEA3498368, study PRJEB10139) | groundwater metagenome | biome: water well; material: biofilm material | place: Germany | collected 2015-04-27
CCTTAACACGGAACAGAGTAATCTTAGCAAGCTCCTCGTCTGTCAGTCCCATGTTCAGCAGAGTTTCATGACCGTTCTCTCCATCGAACCAGAAGATTCTACGGAACTCAGGAATCTTAGCGGCTGTGCCAGCGAGTTTAGTCTTACCTGTTTTAGGAGGACCATAGAGTAGAACAGAGTGATTACTGGCAAGCTCTTTAACTGCTGCGGCAATTTCTTTTAAGTTCATTATTCTTCCTATCGGCGTTTTGTTGTCAAGAGAACAGCATCCATTACTGTTTCAAAGTCTAGCATCAGGTCATTAACCATAGCAGCCAGCTTCTCAATAGGTTGATCTTTATAATGAGCACCCACCAAGATACCGAAATTCATGCAGGTATTCTGCTGTACCATCTCAGCAAATTTATGCAGAATCTCTTCTTTGTATCCGTACATACTGACCAAAGACATCTCAAGATTAAAACAATTGGCTGCTACTAAAAGGATTGATACATAGTATTCACCCTTAATGGCCTTAAGGTTATGCAGAATCTCTCCCATAGCCTGCATACGCTCAATGTCTATGCTCCGTGGATTGCTGCTAGCAGGAACACCAACCCAATTGTCACCAATATGGATAGAGCCTTTAGGCAGTTTAGGCTTATCGTCGTTTTGATTATTTTCCACGTTGTTGCTCCTCTGTTACTTCCATGATTAACGCTTTGATGCTGGGTTCAGGTTTCCAGTACAGTGGACCTTTTTCTACCTTGCCATTTGCATCATATTTGACTGAGCCATCCAACTGCAACTTAGAGAAGTTACTATTCATAATCAGGCGTAAGACTTCGCTATTTGGCAAACCAAACTTAGCCATCTCAGAAGCGCAATAGACTTGAATATCTCCAAGCCAGTCAGCAAGTTCTGTAAGAAGATCCTCTACCGTGTAGATGGGTTCCTCACCCAATGGGCAGGACAGAAGCACTTGCAGCTTCTCGATTATCTCATCACCTTCTTTTACTTCTTTGAGAAGAGTCTCTTTGAAAGCTGTCAACCTACGANNACTGATGGTAGGCAGAGGCGGGGCAGGTAGTTTGTACATGCTATTGAAGTAAAGAACTTGAGATTCAAAACTTCTGAAATTCATTTGAACAGCGTGTTTGTTATCGGAATCAGGTTGAATGGTAGGCATGATCTTCTTTCAGGTTGGTTTAAAGGCTTCTTCCACGTCAGCAACTGTAACAATCTTCTTAGGATCATCTTTGTAATCTTGGAGTGCAGCTCCTACAGTTACTTCATCTGCAAAGGTTTTAATCTCAGCAGGCAGATCAGGATACAATCCCGAGCCATTCTGTACAAGCTGTTTGAAATTCTTCCAGCTCTCTGCACCTTCTATGGCAATCATTACACCACCTGAACCTAGGTGGATTAGTTCAATGGACATTTATATTTCCTTCATTGTTGGAATTCTTACACGTGCAATATGACTAGTGACAAGGTCTTCTAGTTCATACACAAAATCATATTTAATGGTGTCTTCTTCTCTCACCTTCAGAACGTCTGCTGCTTTCAAACCACAGACTCCGAAGTAACGACAAGGACGATTGAAGTTAAGACAAGACTTACCACGCATAGGATAAACATTCATCTCACGCATGGTGTCGAGACGATCTATATCCTGAGCAAGTGAGATAAACCAATTGAGGCGGTCGAGCAGAGTCTTGTTGTATGGGAGAACATGGATTGTGGGTGACTCTTTCTTGAGCTGAGCCACAAAGTACAATACTCCATACGCTGATTGCTCTCTCCCCACAATCCTATCGAGAGCGATAGAATAGCCGAGTGCCTGCCCAGAGTTTTTGTACAGAGGGTCAAGGTCCAGCAACTGTAAGCCTGTGGTTTTAGCTTCCAGTACGAAGCAGACTTTACTCTGTCGATGCCGCAGGACAGCATCTATATACCCCACAAAATAAAAATGCTCACTTAGATTGATACGGAAGGATAACTCTACGGCTGGCTTATCATTGAACCAAACCATTTCATACTCTTCCAGAAGTCTATCAAGCTTTGGAAAAGAAGCTATCAACGCAGCCATACATTTGGCTTGTGATTTCTTATCTGTTTCAAGCTCAGGATAGTAGGTTAGCCATGCTTGGAACAACGCCTGATCTTTATTGTGCGTTGTCAAATATGTAGCTACACCTGCACCATATGCTTTTCCAAAGACAGTATGTTCTGTCTCTTCACGCTCTACATCATTCACTAGAAGACGCTCTAACTGGAACTTTCGTTCGCAAGTTAGAAGCGTGTCCATAGCTGAATGACTGAGGCGGATAGGAATTATCTTATCTATTGCAGTCATTGTTTACCTTACTTGTGACCAAAGTCTCGTGCATCAACAATGCTACCACGCATTGGTTTCTTTTCTTCGCGCTCTTGTTGTACAATATTGAAGCAACCAGCATAACCAGCAATGTCCAACTGAGAATCAACGTGGTCAGGAGATTTACTAAGGCGAGCCATTTTTACACCCATCATCAGAAGTGCTGTGTCTTCAGGAGTAATAAATTGCCCCGGAATAAGTTTCGGTGCAAGAATACCCTGCCAGATCATTGCAATCTGCGCAAAATTCTGCCGCTTGTCCCCATAGTCAGACTGACGATCACCTGTAATAGTCTTCTCTGCTTCACGCAGGAGATTATATTGTTCTTTAGCCATGATAGTTTTCCTTTATCTATTCAATTTGCAGTTAATGTTATTAGAACGAATCAATCCACATATCATTGCGGTTGACAGGATTTTTCTTTTCCCTGCATGTGACTACTGCCACACCACCATCCACTTCTACTTGAAAAGCGAATTCATTTGCAGCCTGCTGAGTCTTACGTGTCTCCTCACGTTGTACACTTAGAGGCTCAAGTTTGTACGTTATGACGTACTCTATTTCTTTAACGGCCATGTTGTTCTCCTAATTATAGGTCAGCGAACTTCGTTGCTAGCATTTCTTCTGTGAGAGGAATCTGCAAGGCAGCACTGAGTTTAGTCTTAGCTTCTTTCTTTTCCTTTGCGGGTTTGATAGAAGCAACCATGTCCTCATGCACCAAACGACGCAGAGTGCTAGCCAACACACCGAGGTCTTCATCATAAAGCAGAAGACAAGCAGAAGGATTCTGCAACAGAGCTTTCTTCAGTTCGCTCATGGCAGTCTCAAGGTGACCATCAGGCAAATCACTCAGTGCGTTAATTCTACCTTTGATGTCTTTATAAGCAGTCTTGACTTCATCACTACTATCGACATACTCTTGCCTTTCAAGATCAGTATTGTCAACCTCAGCCACATAGACTGGAGCAACCAATGCTGTAACCTTTTGAAGAACAGATTGTTCTTGCTTAACGGCAACATCAACAACTCCATCAATAATGCTTATAGGCTTACTTACTGTTGAGGTAGAGGAACTCGAAGCAGTCGTAACAGGAACAGACTGAGGTGTACTTGCTAGGCCAGCCTTCTTCAACGCCATTTTCTCGGCGAACGTCAGAGGCTTTCCCGTGGGGATAGGTTCCTCCTGCTTGACAACTTCTGCAATAGTAGTAGACTGAGCGACTGTTTGTGAAGGAGTTTTTTCAACGATGCGTTCTGCTACTGGAATAGTAGAAGCCTGATGTTGTTCGAGCTTAGCTTTGTTTGCTGCTCTGATTTCTGCTAGGGTGGCCATGTTATTTCCTTGATTTGTTTTGAACTATAAAAGAGAGACTGCCCGGATACGCAACAGTAGCCCGGTAATGCGAGATTTTCAGTCTCTAAAACTTAGAATGGAATGTCGTCATCCATGTCGTCGAAGCCACTAGCATTCCTTATAGGGCCAGACTGATCGTCACGTTGTTCTTCTCTGCTTGCGGATTTAGCATATGGTTTCTTAACATGCTTAGGCAATGCTGAATCTCCTGCGTCGAAGGGGTCTAAGCCGAAGTCCTTCTCCATTTCTTCCAGCTTATTCCTCTGTTTGACTGAAAGATAATTACCTTCCTTCTTGGTCAACCAACTGAGCACGCTATTGCAGAATGTGGTTTCCCAGTTAGACAACTGCGCTTTCTCAAGCAGTTGCTCAACACGCTGGCGCTCTGTGAAAGAACGAATAGGAGGATTGGGAGCGGGGATAGGAGCGTCTTTGTAGAACTCTGCCGCAGCTTGGCGTTCTTGTAACCATTTACTTGGAGGTTTAGAGGTCATTTGTTGGCACCTCCATTTTAATAACGTTGATACTCTTGCGTTCACCAAGGATTACTCTGACGCACACTTGCCCAGATACTTCCTTGCCAGCACCATCTTTGACAGGATAAGAGTTGAACGTAAGAACACCAGTATGAGGCAATGCTCCTTTTGCTTTGGCACGTTTATTATCCTTACTCTTGCGCATAATCAAACCATTGCGCAAAGCTTCTTCTTCCGCTGACGGAATAGTAAGGATAATATCGCCCTCTAAATAGAGCTTATCCATGATCTGACGAAAAGTATAAGAAGAATCCTCTTCCATAATACCGCTGTCATCGTCATCTAAATCAGTGATTGCCATTTTGTGATTCCTTCTTCTTCATTCTGTTGGATTCTGCCCAACTACGCAATGCGTTAATGTTAGCATTTGCCATGTGCAATTGAAACTTATGTGATTCTATAACATGCTGACACTGCATTGCTTCTCGCTGTTTGGCTTCCAACTCTGCTGCAATAATCTGCGGTAGAGTCTTACGGCCGTAAGCAGAGAAGTGTTGTGCAAACCAACTAATTACCTTGTGCATAAAGTTTCCTTCTATTCGTGAATTATAACCGCTATCGGGTGATTTGTCAATCCCGATTTTCATAGATTCTGATTAATCGTAGGGCTTCTTCTTGCTCAGAAAGGAGGTAATGGCTTTCCGCAATTGACACAGCCATGGCCAATGCTATTACGGCTGTAGAAGATTTTGTCACATGGGCACTTTCCTGTATCAAGGTCCCACATAGACTTCGCTTTTGTGGAAGGATGTAACGACTGCCTAACCACTTTGCCAGTAGGTTGTGCTGTTGTACTGTTATTCTCTGTAAGAGCAATAGCGACAGAAGAAAGCTTGCCCCATGCTTTTGATTCATAGATTGTTCCGCTGCTGCTAATAGTATCCGGCATACGGCTGAACNNTTGCTCGTCTAAGTCTATCATTCTTTTCCCTTTCTAACTGGTCATTGCTAGCATCTACTACAGAATGAGGAGCACGGGTGTTCCGAATACGTTCTGCAAAAGGAGCAACTATATCCATGTTAATACTATCACATTCCTGTGAGTAGATAGTTCCCATCATGTTCTTTGCGCTGATAGCGGCAGAGTTAAGCTTGCTACGCACAACACTCAAAAGGATAAGAGTATCTTCTTTAGCTGCATTCCATTTATCCAATGGAGTAGGAAATTGTTTTGTTCCTTCTGTGAAACGTTCTTCATAATTGCTCATGTCTTATTCTCCTTGTTGATCTGTGCAGCTACTGTCAGCACGTTGTTAACATGTATCTCAGCGGAACGTAATGCAGCACTCATAGCAGCTTCTTGAATAGGGGTCATGTCAGTCTGCCCAAGAGAATTATGGAACTGACGAAAGACACTATATAGTTGGCCACGTGTTCCCCTTACATAGTAACTAATCTGACCAAGCAGCCTAGCACGCTTTTGTTTCTTAGTAGGTTCAGTCGAAGTGATACCCTCTTTGCGATTAGCGTGCCATGTTGCAAGGCGCTTTTCTGTCGGAGAGCGCATAGGATCTTTAGCTACAGTTCTCAGTATTTCTACTGTGCACATAGCCAATTGCATATTCCGTTTATGCTGTTCAGGTGTTTTATTACGCATATGCAGCAATCATAAGAAACCAAACGACAAAGAAACCAAACGCAAATAGCATGAGGTCACGAAGAATTCTGTTTAGCATGGCACTTTCCTATCCATAACGTAGTTTGTAATCGCTTTGCTGATAATCATTCTGACTGTTGTCAGTCTGAGCTTGTAACCTTCATCATGATTTCCAATTGGAGAACCAAGATAGTCACTAACGGCATCCCTTGTGTAGCAAGAATCCACTACCTGAGACAGAAGAGAATGATCTGTCACATCCTCTCGAATGTAGCGGTAGATTTCATTTGCCATTGCCCTCTGCATAGAAAGCATCTGCGCATATAAGGGATTAATAGGAGGCAGAGGCCTGTTAGTATAGATTGTGACTTCTGATTTCTCATTGTCTTTGTCTGTTGCGGTTACCATTATTTTCTCCTAGTTATTTACATTTTAACACAACAAATGTCAGAATACTTATCAAATTGTCCACTGTTGAAGTATTCCAACTTATCCTTCAAAGTATTACCTTTGATCCTTTGATTCTCAATTGCCTTCTTGATGGTAACATCTTTGGCAATGATTACTACGTCTGTTCTTGCACGTGTTGCTGCTGTGTAGAACAGTTCACGGTAAAGCATAGTAGCATGCTCTTTATGGAAGATAATAAATACCTTGCGCCACTCACTGCCCTGAGACTTATGAACACTGAGACAATAGCCTAAACCAAAGACAGATTCTTGTAAGTCACCAACTGCTGTTATCTCTTGGCGTCTTCCTTCTGCTGATAACAGAGTTATCTTATGGCTAGCTTGTTGCTTGCGTTCAGCCTTTTCTTCTTCCAGCTTTTCCAGACTGAAGTTAGAATAGTCTGTCTTGCCATCATCTGCAAAAGGATCATAGCCTGTATTGGCGCCTAAATTTCTATGACCAAAGCGTGTAAGATCATGGCCGGGAACTTGTGGAACTTTGCCGTAATAGTCTGGATTGAGTTCAATCTTCTCAATGACCATATCTACTTTGTTCCACATTACCCTGTCGCCAACAGCCAAATAATGCTTACTGAAACCAGCAATAACTTCATAAACCATAGCGTTGCGTTCTTCACCTAAGAATTGCGCAATATACTTGTTCATATTGATAGTTCCTAATCCTTGCTTATTGAAAGGAGAAAGAATAATGCAGTCCTCTGGACTGTAAAGGCGATAGCCTCTGTCATCAACAGTACCATACATGATCTTGAACAGATTGCCAAGCTGGTGGCTCATGGTTTCCTGGCCCGTGTGCTCTGCCTTTTTACCACGAATAACTTGATAGTTCTCGGATTCTATAATTGGTTTGCCCTCTAGGATGTTCCATGCATTTTCCAGCACAATGCCCTGATTGCGATAGCCTTGAGTTAGTTCAATGATAGGCAACTGAACAAGTGCATAATTTAGAATAGAGGGACCAAATACTGGCGGCAATTGGTTAATATCTCCGATGAAGATAATCTGCACACCCAAAGGCAATGCTTCAAACAGTCGTGGCCAGAGGTCACTCACGCCGACCATAGAAGATTCCTCAATTACAAGATGTGTAATGGTCAGAGGATTGTTCTCATTGCGCATTGGGCTAAAGCGGAATTTCTCTACTTCTTTGCCATTCTCATCTGTTGCCGTGTAAGTCTCTGGTTCATACTCCAGTAGACTATGAATGGTCATGATGTTATCTTTTAATTGCTCTGCTATTTCTGGGTCTTTGAGAATAGCTTTAGCCAAGTTGGAAGCAGCGCGGCGTGTATAAGCCACGAAAGCGATGCTAGGTGCAGTAACGTACTTTCTGTTTCCAATGGCATCATAAGTCTTGTAAGTAGCAGTAGACAAACGATCGTCCAGAAGCAGAGATTTAGCAATAGCACGCTGTGCTGTAGTCTTTCCCGTTCCTGCTGCTCCAATAAGGCAGAATGATTTGCCTGCATAAGCCATTTCCTTTGCAGCGAGTTGTTTCTCATTAAGCGTGATGTTGAGCGCAAAGCTTTCCACTGCTTTCGGGTGCACTTCTTCTGATATTTGCGTTTTATGTTGCTCAAGCTGCTCATTCTGTTGCTCTTTCTCTGCTTGCTGCATCGCATCTTGCAATTCGTCGCTAAAGACTGTTGCTTGCTCAAATGCTTCTGCAGGTTGTTCAATAGTTTCTTCTGGAGTAAGTTCTTCTGCACTTACCAAATCTTTTGGCTGTTGTGCAAGTTTCTTACGGAGTGCTACTTTTTCCATGAAACTTAAGACTGGGCCAACAGCTAATTCTGCCTGTTCTTCTACAGCATTCATCATTCTGTGATGCGTCTGTCCTTCTGTCTCATCCTGAATTTTGATGATAGTAATTGGCTCAATGATTGTAGGCTTGGACTGAACTCCGATAGCCTGAGCTATCATGTTCATTTCTCGATTCTTCTGCAGGATGCGGTCTTTAATGTTCATTATTCTCTTTCCATTTATTAGACTAACTTATTACATAGGATGCTCATAACACCCTACATGATATTCTAGTTCTTTTCGCTTGTCAACGCTTTATTTCTTCTGTACTGTTGGCTTCAGTTTCAACTCTGCTCTCCGTGCTGCAATTGCCTGTGCTTGAGATTCTGTCAAATTCTTGGGTTTGAATGCACCGGGCATGTTAGAGGGAACCACGTTGCCAGAATGAACCAGTTCGGCACGGGTATTGTTGTTGCTCAGCATGTTTTTCATGATTTAGTTTCCTTCTTTGATTGTTTGTTTATACATGGACTTGTTAGCAGGGTTGTTTGCCTCATTTTGTTTGTAGTATTCCAGAATCTCCTTATCAGTTGGATTACGATTAGTTGTAAAATGTACTCTGCTGTACGGATGTAAGTCTGACCACCAGCTATTTGCTCTTGCCTGCTCTTTTCCTACTGGTTTCATTCGCTATTCTCCTTTATAAAACAGAGTGAATTGACCATGAAAGAATGGATGCTTGAAGATAGAGTATGCACGTTCTTGACAATGGCATTCACTCATAGCTTTAAACCATGCATCTGCTATTCTATCATTGTTTTTGGTGCACCATGCTGAATTCATTATGCAACCTCCTTCTGTTTCAGATTCCTTATAATAGCAAAGCTACCGTAAGTATGTCTCTGAAAGCTCACAATGCAAGGCACTGCTTTTTTATCACCCTCTTGGGGCAGAACAAAGTTTTCAAAGCTAGTCTGATAGTATTGCAGATTCTTAGCTTTGATTGACGGAGGAGGATTCTCGCAGTTAATCAGCATGTGCTGTAAGAAACAATGAATCAGAGTGTCAGACTTCTCAACCTTTGATACTGTGAATGTTGGAATCATTATGCTTCTCCTGCAATCAGTTTCTTGTGGAATTTGATCTTATCCATGAAACCAAGTTTAGAATACATATCAGCGTCAACAACATACTTGGCGTCGCCGATAGTAATAACCTTTTGTCCTTCTGCGGCAACCAGTTCAGGAGGTTGTTCTACTTTTAGAATAGTCACACCTTCAGGTTTTACAATCCTTACTTCTGCTTTTGGAGCATCTTCAAAAAAGTCAGCCAGTGGAGTATTCTTAGCCACTAACCCTGCTCTGTCCTTTTTGGCAATATCAATGAGTGCTGTTGCGGCAGGATGAACAATGCTTTCCAGTTTGCTAATGAGCAAGACTTTCGCTGCGCTTTCCATTGTCAGAAGCTGGAACTCTTGATAAATAATGCCCAATGTCCCTCTGAGCTTGGCGCTAATACGTTCTTCTTTGAACAGGTCTTTTATGTGATTAATAGCTGCTTTGCAGTCTTGCTTAAGCTCGCGTTGTTTCTTGCGTAATTCTGAGTCAGCATCACGCTCTAACTTGTTACGTTCTCTATACTCTTTCCTGAGTTTAGACTGGATTGTCTCATTCTCATCCCACTGTTCAGTGTCTGGTTTGTGAATGCAGTCTGTTATCAGTTGCAGCCAGAATTGAAAGCGAACGTCAAATTCTCCACGCTTCAAGCTGTCACTATCGAGAATCATGCTGAATTGAGGGAGATAAGAATGATTACCACTGTGAACACTGTTCTCAATCAGCATAATTGCCAATATTAGAGTGTCACGGTGAATAGAACGAACAATCGCGTTCTTCTGAGCACCACTATCAGAGGGTTGATAACGAAACAAAGAGTAATCATTGGCCAGAGTAATCAGAATACCTGCTAATACTTGCGTGTTGAGCTTTTGAAGATATTCTTTTCCCCTCTGCGCAATCCCGCGGGCGTTTTCAAGCCTTGACAGAGGATGCTCATATTGCAGAGCGTAACCATAGATAGCTGGCACATCAAGCAAAGATACTATGCCTGTTTCTGTACAGACTACAGTTAATTGTTGGGATTGTTTTGTCAGTAACAGACGGCGGCTTATGCGCTGCTTCTCTGCTTTAATAGCGAATTCTTTGCTTCTATTGCCGGGAGTAAGTGCATTAACTGCTTTGCTTACCTCATTCTGTTCCATCTTAACAGTGGAGGAAGTAGCATAGTCATTGGACGGGTAAATTATCTTAGCCTGATCTTCCCCTGTCATAACGATAGCATAGTTGGCTTTTAAAGATTCTGTCATTTTGGTTTATCCTGAGTATATGTTAATGGTTTATGTTAGAAGTCAGAAGGCATAATACCTGCAGCTAATGCTTCGCGCTTTTTATAAGTTAGTTCTAAATGAATGCTTTCAATCGGACAAATCTTCTTTAGCTGTTGCATGAACTTCTGATTGTGCCCTTGCCACGGTGCAAACGCATGGCTCAGTTCGTGTGCTAAGTACCAGTCTGTATAAATTTGGCCATTAGCTATTGCCCATGTAGGAACTGTTATAACCTTCTCAGAGTAATGACAATGGCCCCGACGTTGACAAACAGCATAGATTCTATAACCCATGTCCAGAGCATCATTTGCAAATGGAATAATTTTAGCATTGGCCTTCTGAAGCATACTAATAGTCATTGTTCTGTTAATACTTCTAGGTTTCCATCCTATTGTTGTCAAGGGAATAGCCTTGAAAATGTTAATAGAATTGGCTTTGTTGAATGCGTTCTCGGCTTCGCCATCAAAGAAGTCCGAGGGTATGTTTATGTTGTTCATTGTCTGTTACTTTTTGTAAAGGCGCTCATAATAAGCAAGTTGAACAGTGGGTGACAGGCGATAGAATTCTTCATTCAGTTCGTGGAACAAAGAACAGACAAGCTGATATTGTGTATCGGTCAGAGTGAAGGGCTTAACTTGTGCTGTTACTACTGTTGTCTGTTTTGTTGTTGTGCTGTCTTCCGCTTCGCGTTCTACTCTTACAACGTCGGCAGAGTTAAAACGCTTAATCATCTGCTGCGCCGTTTTGCCATAAGAATTTGTCAACTGTTGATAATCTCCAGTCAGATAGTATCTGAATTCCCAGGCAGTATCTTGTCTCAGTCTAAGATATACATTAGCCATGATTAGTATGATTCCTTTTGAGTTAAGTAAAGGTTAGTTTATGATCTTACTTTGAATTAGTAACGGAAAATGCCATAAATAGGATGCTTTACAACCCCATAATTTGCATATTCTTTTGTAGTAACAGTATCGCCAGCTTTAGCTATTACGTCTTCCTTGCAGGAAAAGTCTTTATCAGATAACAGAGTATCTTCTGTTAGAGTGATAGTCTGAAGTTCAGAACTATAAGGTAAGTTTTTCATTGTCAGCATACTAATTCCTTTTAACAGTTTATGAATGCGCAGAGTAATCAGCCTTGTTAGCCTTTTTACCTTTGCTTGTGGAGTGTAACATAACTATTTGAAAAGTCAAGCACTTTTTTGGTGACCAAATGTAACCGATGTGCCGGATGGTCGAAAAAACCCGATAGACCCCTCCCCCTCCAGTTGGGGCAAACTCTGGGTGATCGTCGGGAGTGTGAACAGAGTACCCACCGTTATCATTCTAATCTGTACTGAGTAATCTGTTCTATAGTGTAATAGTTCTTTTATGTGTTAGTTCAAAATTTAAGTCTATCTGTTAATGTTTATTATTTATTCTATTCATTGGTTATTATTTTCTACAGTGGGGATAGAATCTACTCACTGACAGGCTCAGACTATGCTTACCGATGCGTGCATAATAGTTGGG
>CXWL01041858.1_pt1 | contig 11954 bp, 13 predicted proteins | sample 590931 | NCBI WGS metagenome assembly CXWL01 (sample SAMEA3498368, study PRJEB10139) | groundwater metagenome | biome: water well; material: biofilm material | place: Germany | collected 2015-04-27
CCCGATCACCGTCGTCGCCCGGACCCACTGCCTGCGGGCGCAACGTGACCTACGTCCGCGACAACGCGACGACCACGAACCGCCCTTGCCCGCCCCGTGCCCGGTCCTGCCCCGAGCGCGCCCGCGCCACCTCATCTCCAGCACACACATTCATCCCAGGATGTTCCGCAGCTACTTCCGTCCTCCTGGAAATCATCGGACTCGCCATGACCCGCATTGCGCTCGGCACATCGACCACTCTCAAGCTGTTCGTCCTGGGCTTCCTGAGCCTGCTGCTGCTGGTGCCGCTGCAACTGATCTTCGGACTGGTGCGCGAGCGTGCGGGGTTGGCGCACCAGGCGCAGGCGCAGATTGCGGCGGGGTGGGGCGGCGAGCAGAGCGTGCTGATGCCGCTGCTGCGCTTCGAGTACGTGCGCGAGCGCAAGCAAGGCGATGCAGTGGTGCGCGAGCGCGTCGAGCACTTCGTCTCGCCGGCGAGCGCGCAGGTCAAGGCCGAGCTCAAGGCGGAGTCGCGCAAGCTCGGCATCTATTCGCTGCCGATCTACACCTCGCACCTCTCCATCAATGGTTCTTTCGACCCGAACCTGTCGCGCGCGCAGCTCGAGGATCCCGACAGTTGAACCTTGCAGCGCACCAGCGTGCTGTTTGCGCCCGGCGATTTGACCGGCCTGCGCGAGATTTCGATCTTCGACCTCGACGGCAAGCCGGTCGTGCTGAAGCCCGGTGCGATGCGCTTCAACATCGCCGCGCCGATGGTCGGTGCTGAGAGCCTGGCCACCAGCGTGCGCTCGGTGCTGAGCGCGGAGTTTCCGTGGGCGCCGGGTGCCGAGGCGCCGCCGCTGCCGTTCGCGCTCGCGATCGAGCTCGCCGGCGTGCGCACGTTGAACGTGATCCCGAACGCGGCCGAGTTCCAGGTCGCGTTGAGCGGCGACTGGCCGCATCCGGGCTTTGCCGGCGGCGTGCTGCCGCGTCAGCGCGCGGTGCGCACGGACGGTTTCACGGCCGACTGGCGCCTGCTGGATCTGTCCACCGGCATGCCGGCGCTCGTCTTGAGTCCCGACGAGATCACCGCCTGGGGCGAGCGCGCGGTCGGTGTCACCCTGACCGAGCCCGCCGGGCTGTACCAGCAGAACGAGCGCAGCGCCAAGTACGGCGTGCTGGTGCTGGCGCTGACGATGGCCGCCCTGTTCCTGACCGAAGTCCTGGTCGGCGTGCGCCTGCATCCGTTCCACTATCTGCTCGTCGGCCTCGCGCTGGCGGTGTTCTATCTGCTGCTGCTCGCGGTGTCCGAGCACATCGGCTTCGTACGCGCGTATCTCACCGCCGCCGGCGCCGTGATCGCGATGGTCGGCGGCTACTGCGCGGCGGTGTTGCACGGCTGGCTGCGCGGAGCCCTCGCGGCGGGATTGCTCGGCGGGCTGTATGCCTTCCTGCTGGTGCTGATCCGTGCCGAAGAACTGTCGCTGCTGCTCGGCGCGATCGGCCTCAGCGCGATCCTCGCCGGCGCCATGTATTTGACGCGCCGCTTCGACTGGTACAGTGCCGCCCCTGTCGAACCGGTGCCGGAAACTGCATGAACATCCTTGCGATCGAATGCTCCACCGAGGTGCTCTCGGTCGCGGTGTTCGCGAATGGCGAGATCCGCGAGCGCAACGAGGAGGGCGGCCGCCGCCACGGCGACCGGCTGCTGCCCTTGATCGCCGCGGTGCTCGCCGATGTGCACGTCCCCAAGCGCGAGCTGACGGCGGTGGCCTTCGGTCGCGGGCCCGGCGCGTTCACCGGCGTGCGCATGGCGGTCGCGGCGGCGCAGGGGATCGCTTACGGCCTGTCGATACCGGCGCTGCCGATCTCCTCGCTTGCGGCGTTGGCGCAAGAGGGCTTCGACAACGGCGCCGCGCCGCCGATCGTGGCGCTGCTGGATGCGCGCATGGGCGAACTGTACGCCGGCTTCTTCGACATCGATGCCGATGGCCTGGTCGTCGCGACGGCGGACGAGCAACTGGTCACGCCGGAGCAGTTGGCGTTGCCCGGAGACGACGTCTGGTGCGCGCTCGGCCCCGGCTACCGCGCCCATCGNNGCCAGCCTGCATGCGCGCTACGGCTACCGCCTCGACACCCTCGAGCGCTCGAGCTTCCCGCAGGCCAGCACTCTCGTGCGCCTCGCCGCGCGCGACTTCCGCCTCGGCCTCGGAGTCACCGCCGCCCGCGCGCAACCGGTGTATCTGCGCGACAAGGTGGCGCAGACGGAAGCGGAGCGTGGGGTGGTGAGAAGGGTGTAGGGCGATGTGCCGCGCAGCGGCTCACCGGGAATCGGTTGAGGTGACACCGTCCCGGACAGCGCTGTCGCGACCATCTCGGGCTACGCATCAACGCCGCGTAGCCCGAGATACCCCGCGTAGCGGCTCACCGGGAATCGGTTGAGCCATCAACGCCGCGTAGCCCGATGTGCCGCGTAGCGGCTCACCGGGAGGAAAACCAAGCAGAATCGTCCGCGCAAGCACGGACCCACAAACGCACAAAGCCTACCTTTCGATCTTCACCAGCACGATCTCCCCGCCGCCCTCGAGCACCGCGCGGCCGCCGTGGCTTTCGCCTTCCAGCAGTNNGAGCCACTGGCGGCGATCGTCGATGCGCAGCCAGGCTTCGCCGCCGAGCATGTAGATCAGCCAGTCCTCTTGCGGGTGATCGAACAGCACCATGGCGCCGACCAACGGGCGCGGCAGCAGGCGCACGCTGCCGAGACGCGCGGAGGCGATCGGGTTGAACACCATCGCAGGCGCTTCCAGCAATTCCGCTCGCGGGGCGGGGGCGCCCGGGAAGCTCAAGGATTTCAATCGCGGCTCGACCGGCAGGTCGGGGGCGTTCTCGAACTTCAGCAGCAGCGGACCGCCATCGATCAACGCGAGGTGGCGCTGGTAGCCCGGAAAGGCCGAGAACGGTCCCGCGCGGTCGATGCGCGCAATGCTCGCGCGCCACAGGAAATCATCCTCCGGTCCCACTTTGACGATCTCGCGCGTACGCCCGCCGCCATTGCGCCACAGGCTGGTCGGCTGCGCTTCGGGCGGGATCGGCGTCAGGCGCACCGACGTCTCTCAGCGAGCTTCGAGCAGGCCGGCGAGCTCGCGCGTCGAGCGCTGCAGGCTGTCGGTCCATTCGAAGCCGATGATCGGCTCAAGCGTATAGGCGTCGCGGAAGCTCTCCTCCTGTCCTGCGCTAAGTAGATGGCGATAATCGATGGTGATCTCGGTGCCGGCCTCAAGCGCCGTGCGCGCGAACACGAAGCCGAGGTGCCACAGACCGGTCGGTTCGAACGCATGGTTGATGTAGCACTCGTCCGGCCACTCCGGCGTCGCTGTGTAGCGGTCCTCGAACCAGCGCACGGTCGCCGGCAATATCGCCTCGGCATCCGGCAGGCGCATCAGCTCTTCCCAGGTGTAGACGCGCGGAATCGCGTCCGGCGCGACCACGATGCGTCCGGCAGCCACCGGTTCCTCGACGTAGAGCCCGAGCCCTGCGCCCGGGATGGCGGAGGCGGCGACGCGATAACGCGGGAGAATCATGCTTCAGGATCGACGGGTGCGGGCCTGCAGTATCACAAGACCGCGTGCCGGTTGACAGCCGGGGTTCTGGAGACAGGCAAAGCAAAGCGGTCCGCAGATGGCGCAGATGAAACCAAGAAGAAGCATGAGTGCGGATCAAGAGCTACCGACGACGCGCGTCAGGTGGCGCCTGACGGGGTATCCGCTGACGAACCGCTGCCAGTCAGCTCTCAACCGCCACTTCTTGTTTTTCATCTGCGTCATCTGCGTCATCTGCGGACTGCTCTGCTTTACGTTGTTGCCGGGGCGCTTAAGAAAGCGGCCGCGCGCGGGCTGGGGATGGACCCGCGCGCGCCGCCCTGCCGCGCATCACGCGGCAGGTTTGGTCTCGGCCTTGGCCGCCGGCGCGTTGCCGAGGCGGATCAGGTCGCGATTCTTTTCGACGGTCTTCAGGCCGACGCCCTTGACGTTGACCAGATCGTCGGCGCTCTTGAACGGGCCGTTCTTCGCGCGATAGTCGACGATCGCCTGCGCCTTGGTGTCGCCGATCCCGTTGAGGCTGGCGGCGATGGTCGAGGCGTCGGCGCTGTTGATATTGACCGGTTCGGCGGCGCTCGCGAACAGCGGCAGCGACAGCGCGAGGGCGAGCAGCAGGGACTTGAAGTTGAACATGGCGATCTCCTTTGGGTAGTTGAGCCAAAGCGACGGTTGTCGCTCAGGTGTTGCCCAATCTAGGGATCGGTCCGGGGGCGCGCAGTCGGCAACCAGCGCGTCGAGCGGTCGGAGATCGACGCGAGCGCAGGTCGGAAATTTCCTACGCGGTGACGCTTTGGGAGGGCCGCGCTCCTGCGCGGCTGCTATTGGCCGAACCAAAGCAGCGGCGCAGGAGCGCCGCCCTCCAAAGCAAAGCCACAGCGCGAGGCCCCGACCCGCGCGTAGCGGGTAGACTCGACGACTTCGAATGGCGGCCCGAGTGGGTCGCACGGGAGTCGTGCATGTCGCATACGCAGAAGGTGATGGACTTCGTGTCCGAGAAGTGGGATCGCGAAATCATTCCGCAGCTCAGCACCTACATCAAGATCCCGAACAAGTCGCCGATGTTCGACCCGCAATGGGCGGAGCGCGGCTACATGGACGAGGCGATGGCGCTGCTCGAAACCTGGGTGCGCGATCAGCCGATTGCGGGCATGACCATCGAGCGCATCGATCTGCCCGGGCGTACGCCGCTGCTCTACATCGACATCCCGGGCAAGGGCGACGACACCGTGCTGCTCTACGGGCACATGGACAAGCAGCCGGAAATGGTCGGCTGGAACGTCGATCTGGCGCCGTGGAAACCCGTGCTGACCGGCGACAAGCTGTACGGTCGCGGTGGCGCCGACGACGGCTACGCGACCTTCGCGTCGCTGACCGCGATCATGGCGTTGAAAGAGCGCGGCCTCGACCATTCCCGCTGCGTCGTGCTGATCGAGGGTTGCGAGGAATCCGGCAGCTACGATCTGCCGTTCTATATCAATCACCTGGCCGCGCGCATCGGCAATCCGAGCCTGGTGGTCTGCCTCGATTCGGGTTGCGGCAACTACGACCAGCTGTGGCTGACGACCAGCCTGCGCGGCCTTGCCGGCGGCACCCTGCGCGTGCGCGTGCTCGAAGAAGGCGTGCACTCGGGCGACGCCAGCGGCGTGGTGCCGAGCTCGTTCCGCGTACTGCGCCAGTTGCTCGATCGCATCGAGGATCCGACCACCGGCCGCCTCTTGATCGACCCGTTGTTCGTGCAGATTCCCGACGAGCGCATCGAGCAGGCGCGCGAGGCCGCGAGCGTGCTCGGCACATCGGTCTACGACAAGTTTCCGTTCCTGCCGAACATGGCGCCGATGGCGGGCGACCTCACCGAGCTCGTATTGAATCGCACCTGGCGCCCGACCTTGTCGATCACCGGCGCCGACGGCCTGCCGTCACTGATGGACGCCGGCAACGTGCTGCGTCCGCAGACCGCGGTCAAGCTGTCGGTGCGACTGCCGCCGACCCTCGATGGCGAACGCGCTTCGCGGCTGCTCAAGCAGGCGCTGGAAAAGGATCCGCCGTACGGCGCCCACGTCGAATTCGATGTCGAGAAATCGGCCACCGGTTGGGCGGCGCCGTCGACCGCGCCGTGGCTGCGCAACACCGTCAACGAGGCCTCGAAGGAGTACTTCGGGCCGCGTGCGGCGGCGATGGGCGAGGGCGGCACGATCCCGTTCATGAACATGTTGAAAGAACGCTTCCCGGACGCGCAGTTCGTGGTCACCGGCCTGCTCGGCCCGAAATCCAATGCGCACGGTCCGAACGAGTTCCTGCACATTCCGACTGGCAAGAAGCTGACCGCGAGCATGGCCAAGGTCATCCACGAGCAGTACACGAATCGCGGCGGCAACACCGAGGGCGTCGCCGCTGCCGGCTGACCTGGAGATCGACGAATGGCTGCTGTTTTCAAGCCCAGCTGGATGCTCTACGGCGCGACCGGGTACACCGGCAAGCTGATCGCGGAGCTGGCACGAGCGAACGGGCACAATGTGATCCTCGCCGGGCGCGACGGTACGATCCTGGCGCCGATGGCCGAACGCCTCGGCGTCAACTATCGCGCGTTCGACATGGCGGCGCGCGACGAGATCGACAAGAGCCTGACCGGCATCCGCCTGGTGCTCAATTGCGCTGGCCCGTTCTCGCTGACCGCGTCGACGCTGGCGCAGGCGTGCATGCGCACCGGCGCCCATTACCTCGATATCGCCGGCGAGGTCGCCGAGCACCGCAGCCTGCACCGGCTCGACGAGCGCGCCAAGGAATCCGGGGTGATGCTGCTGCCCGGCGTCGGCTTCGGCATCCTGCCGAGCGATTGTCTGGCCTTGTATCTGAAGCAGAAGCTGCCGCAGGCGGTGACCCTGACGCTGGCCTTCTCCGCGGGCGCGAGCGCTTCGCACGGGACGCTGGCGACCTTGCTCGAGAGCCTGCAGCAAACGGGTTTCGTGCGCCGTTCCGGGCATCTGGTCGCGGCGGAACCGGCGAGCGAATCGCGTGACGTCGATTTCGGGCCCGGCAAGGTGCAGCGCGCGATCCTGTTCCCGTGGCGCGCGGATGTCCTCTCCGCCGGCCTGTCGACCGATATCCCGCACATCCAGAGCTACGGCGCGGTGCCCGCGGTGCTGCGTTTCGTCCTGAAGAACCGCAAGCTGTTCGAGACCGGCGGCTTCCTGAATGGCCTGCTGCGACGCTATGCGGCCGGCGCGCCCGAAGGTCCCAAGGCCGCCGACCGCGCCAAGCGCAAGAGCTGGCTGTACGGCGAAGTCGTCAGCGAACACGGCGCCCGCGCGCGCGCCGTGGTCGAGGGTCCCGATCCGTATGACTTCACCACCATTGCCGCGATGGCCGCGGTCGAACGCGCCCTCTCCGGCAACGTCCCCGACGGCTTCACCACCCCCGCGCAACTGCTCGGCACCGCGCCGCTATTCAATTTGCCGGGCGTCAAGTTGCACGATATGGCGGCGTAGCCCGATGTGCCGCGTAGCGGCTCACCGGGAGATCCACAGCGGCTCCACACTGCTCCCGGACAGCGCGCATGAAGCCGCGCGCAGTTCGGGCTACGCAGGCTATTTCGCCGGAGCCACCGCCGCCACCGGCCCGAACACCGGCCCCGCCTGCGCGGCGAGATAGGCCATCGACGCATACACGCCCACGTTGAAATCGAGATCGGCGGCTTGAACCTTGTCGAGGGTATCGGCGGCGGTGTGGTGGAAGTCGAAGTAGTGGGTGCCGTCCTGGTCGAGGCCGAGCAGCGGTAGCCCCAGGTCGCGCAGGGCGGCGAAGTCGGCGCCACCGCTCGCGGCGTTGTCGCCGCGTTCGATGCCGAGCGGCTGCAGCACGCCGTACATCTGGTCGATGGTCGGCAGCGATTGCGGCGTCACCTTGGACGTGAAGCGCCAGATACGACCTTCGCCGAAATCCGATTCGGCGCCGATGATGTGGCGCGCCAGGCCGGCACTGTGCGTACGCCCATATTCCTTGCCGCCGAACACGCCCTGTTCCTCGTTGGCGAACGCGATCACGCGGATCGTGCGCTTCGGCGCCGTCGGCAACTGGCCGATCAGCGCACCGGCGGCCATGGTGATCGCGACGCCGGCGCCGTTGTCGATCGCGCCGTCGCCGAGGTCCCACGAATCCAGATGGCCGCCGATGACGACGACTTCCTCCGGATGTTCGCTGCCGGTGATCTCGCCGATGACATTCGCCGAGGTGTACACGCCTTCGCGCCGACGGCTGCCGAGCTCGAGGCTGATCTGTACCGGCTTGCCGTCCGCGAGCGCGGCCTCGAGGACGTCGGCGTCGGCAGTCGCGAGCGCCGCGGCGGGAATGCGGGCGACGGCATCAGCGTATTTCAGCATGCCCGTGTGCGGTGTCGACGAGTGCGCGTCGGTGCCGATCGAGCGGATCAACAGCGCGATTGCGCCGGCGCGCGCGGCAAAGCTCGGGCCCTGCGAGCGCGCGACCACCGCGACGCCATAGCCGCTGCCATCTTTCTCGCGCGTCATCTGATTGCGCACGTAGGCAATCTTGCCGTCGAGGGAGCCGGCCGGCGCGTGTTCCAACTCTGCCGCATCGGCAAAGGCGACGACATTGCCACGCACGCCACCTTTGGGCGTGCCGACGCTGCCGCCGAGCGCCGCGATGGTCAGCGGTGTCGGCTTCGGCCCGTCGATCGCGGCGCGCGCGCTGCCGCGCACCCACACCGAATACATTACTGGCTGCGTGTACACGCGGTCGAAACCGAGCTCCTTGAACTTTGCGACCGCCCACGCACGACCCTGGGCATCGTGTGCGCTGCCTGCCATCCGATGGCCGACCTGCGTCACCAGCGACTCCACGAGCGGATACGCGGCCGAGCCTTTGAGCGCACTGTCGCGCAGCACCGTCGCGGCAGCGATGTCGGCGTCGGTCAGGGTGTCGGCGTGGGCCGCGGACATGGCGAGTAGGAGCAGGCTTGCACGCAGCATCAGGTCGTTCCGGAATCGGGAAGGCGCTGAGGCTAGCGCACTGCTTGTCGTGGGAGCAGTGCTTGCGTGGGAGCGGCCATGGCCGCGATCTTTTGATCTTGCTTGCTGTCAGCGCGTCGGCACCAGCTTCTGCCGCCATGCCCACACGGCGGCCTGGGTGCGGTCGGTGAGCTCGAGCTTGGCGAGCAGGTTGCCGACGTGCGTCTTGACGGTCGCTTCGCCGATCCCCAAGCGCTCGGCGATGGTCTGGTTCGACAGGCCTTCCGCGATCAGCAGCAGCACGTCGCGCTCGCGCACGCTGAGTTGCGCGAGCGGGTCGCGCTGGATCTCGCCGCGCATGGCGCGGACCAGGCCGGCAGCGATGCGCGGGTGCACCATGGATTCGCCGCGAGCGGCGCGGCGTACGCTCTCGACCAGTTCCGGCCCGGCGACTTCCTTGAGCTGATAGCTGGTCGCGCCGGCCTCGAAGGCCGGGCGCACGCTGGATTCGTCGGTGCTCGAGGTCAGGATGATGACGTGCGTCTGCGGGCTGACGCCGAGGATGCCACGCGTCGCGCTGATGCCATCGCCGCCGGGCATGACCAGATCGACCAGCGCGACATCGGGCTTCAAGCGCGCCGCGAGCGCGACGGCGTGTTCGGCGCTGCCGGCTTCGCCGCAAACCGCGAGGTCCTCCTGCAGATCGAGGTAGGCGCGCAAACCCTGGCGCACTACCGCGTGGTCGTCGACGAGCAGCACTTGGATCGTCATGGTTGCGTCCTGATCCTTGAAACCCTGAGAAAAAACTCGAGATGGATGCCGGTGCCCGCGCCTTCCGGGCTGACCAGGCGGACGCTGCCGCCGGGCAGGCTTGCGGTGCGATGGCGCATGTTCGAGAGACCCATCCCCAAGGTCGAATCGTGCGCGCCGCCTTTGCCGTCGTCCACGATACTGAGACGGATGCGCGCATCCTCCTGCAGCAGGGTTACCCGCACCTGGGTCGCACCCGCATGCCGCCACACGTTCGCGAGCGCCTCGTCGACGATGCGCAGCACGGTCTCGGCGAGCGTCGGCGCGAGGTTCAGGCTCGGCGGCAGCGAATATTCGAGCGCGCAGCCGCTGCGCCGCGTGAAATCGTCGAGCCGCCGTTGCAGCGCCGGCACCAGGTCTTCGTCGGCGCCGGCGTCCTCGCGCAACTCGCGCAATTGGTCGGACAGCTCGCGCTGGATTTCCTCGACCAGCGCCGCGGCTTCGCTCAGGCGCTGGCTCGCACGCCCCGGTTGTGCCGCGCCCTCGCGTGCGGCGGCGAGCTGCAGCGACAGCGCGAACACTTTCTGCTTGACGGTGTCGTGCAGATCGCGCGCGAGCCGCCGGCGTTCTTCGAGCGTCGCCAGTTGCGCGCGTGCATCGACCAGCGCCTTGAGATCGGCCGCCATGCGGTCGAGATCGCGCGCCAGCTCGCCGAGCTCGTCGCCGCTGGCGTCGTTGAGGTGCGGAGTGAAGTCGCCGCGGGCCCAGGCGCGCGCGGCCTTGCCCATGGAGCCGACGCGCGTGAGCACGCGCCTGCGCAGAAACCAGGCGGAACCGACCAGAAACAAGGCCAGGTAGGACACCGCGATCGGCCACTCGAAGCTCAGGCGCTGGCCGAGATGGCGCCACGGCGACGGTACCGCGAGGTCGAGCGCCAGCCGCATCGGCGTGTCGGCGATCGGCACCGACCAGTGCCGCTCCACGATCCCAGGCGCCGGCGCAATCGCCTCGCCGGCGCTGAGGCGCACTTCGGTTCCCGACCACAACGCCGCACGAAACGGGTGATCGGTCAGCTCGAGCAGGATGTAGGCCGCGCTGGTGCCGAGACTCTGGCGCGGGCGTTCCAGCTCGAGCACGAAGCGTTTGAGGCGCTGTTCGACTTCGGTATCGCGCGCGCCCGCCAGCATCGCCTGCGCCAGTGCCTGGGCCTCGATGGCGAGGACGCGGTCGACGCGGCCGTCGTCGAGCTCTTCGAGACAGCGCTGGAACTCGAAAGCGACGTTGAGCTGCTCGATCACCAACAACGCCGGCAGCGACAACGCGAGGTAGAACAGTGCGAGCTGCATGCGCAGCCCGCGCAGGGAATTACTCGGCACCGATCGAGCTCTTCAGGGTGGCGGACATTTCATAGAGTGGAGCTTGCGCCACTGCGCCGCTCAATGCGCGATCCAGGTCAGATTGAAGCCGACCGAGCGCTCCTGCGCATAAGCCGAGAGCGCGTCCGCGGTCGCGAAATAGTCCTCGTCGAACGCGTTGCGCACGTAGAGCTGCAGGTCGAGCGTCGGCTTGAGGTGCCAGGTCAGGTCGAGGTCGACCACGTCGACCGCATCGCGCTCGACTTCCTCGAAGCCCGGTCGGTGCATGCGCCAGCGGTGGCTGTAGAACGCGCCGAAGGTGAAATCGGCAACGTCGTACTTCGCCTCGAGCGACGCGCTCACCGGCGGGCTGCCGTACAGCGGCTCGTCGGTGAGCTCGTCGTTGCTGCGCACGACGGTCGCACTCGCGCGCAACGACAAAGCGGTGCTCGGCGTCCAACCAAGCGCGCCTTCCAGGCCGTGCAATTCGGCATCACTGACGTTGGTGTAGCCGTTGATACCCGGTTGGACCGCGGTGAGTGCGATCAGATCCTGGACATCGGTGCGCCACAGGTGAACTTCCGTGTTCCACTCATCCGCGTGCCACGCGTAGCCGAGATCGACGCCGCGCGAGTGCTCTGCAGACAGGTCCGGATTGCCGACGATCGTTTCTTGCGCAGTGACGCCGGAAAAGTAGCGCTCCTCGAGCGTCGCGAAACGGAAGCCGGTCGCCACGTTGAGCGTCCAGCGGCTGGACGCGGTCGGCGTGTAGATCGCGCCGGCGGTGAAGGCGCTGTCGGAGTCGCTCGCCTCGGCGCCACGATCTTCCTGTTCGACGGAACTGAAACGCGCGCCGAATTCCATCGCGAACTCAGGCGTTGCCTGCCAGTCGCTGAGCGCGAAGATCGACCAGCCGTCTTCTTCGGCGTTGCGCAGGCTGTAGGTGCGGTTGTTGAGACGCGCGCGCGCATCGAAGCCGGTCACGTCGCGCCGGTTCAGCAGCTCCACACCGANNAGCTCCACACCGAGGTTGTGGGTGAAGTCGCCGGCGACAAAGGTCTGCTGCACGCTGCCGCCGATATCCTTGCTTTCGACGACGGCATAGGTGTCGGCGAAGCCGGGGCGCTGGTTGTAGGTCACCAGGGTCTGGTCGTGGCCATGCACGCTGGCTTCGAAACCGCTGTCGTGGCGCAGGCGCAGGCGTCCGAGCGTATGCGAATCTTCCGGGTAGGTAGTATCGCGCACCGGATAGCGGCTGTTGGACTTGCCGATGTTCTCGGTGCGCGACGGCAGCAGCAGGCCGTCGA
>CXWL01133333.1_pt1 | contig 11953 bp, 10 predicted proteins | sample 590931 | NCBI WGS metagenome assembly CXWL01 (sample SAMEA3498368, study PRJEB10139) | groundwater metagenome | biome: water well; material: biofilm material | place: Germany | collected 2015-04-27
CCCATTCTTGTCTACGTTGCGGATGATCCCCTACCAATGTAAATACACGCGATGGCTGATTGCGGCCCCAATAATTCCGCAGGGGCAGCGACAAAGCCCCTACCCTAGATGCGCACGCGATGGCGGCGTTACGTCCTAATAAGGCGTCACTGCTCAAGATCCGGCTAATACTGTTCATCGCTTCGACCACCCTGCCCCCAGTGTCTGCGGCTGAAACCAACGTTAGCCAAAGTGCTCAAGCAAGTCTGGTAATACAGTTATGGTTCAATAAACGGCAGCGGTGCATCAGTAACACGACGGACCGCGAAAACATTTAAAGTCATCGCCACAAGCGCGTAATAGCCAAAAACTCCGACAAGCTCGACCACAGCGGGTTCGCCGAATGCAGATATTGCTTGTTCGTAAAGCTCTTCATCGATACGACGGCTATCGTAAAGCGTCTTGCCTAACTGAAAGACCAATCGCTCGTCTTCATGAGTGAATGGCGGCTGTACTTGCTGACGCAGAGCCTCGATTACTGCATCGCTCACGCCGGCTGAACGTGCGATTGGCTCATGAATCTGCCACTCGGCCTGCGACTGCCACCACGATGCGGTGAACAGGATCGCCAGCTCCGTCAAGCGCAATTCGAGCCGCGTGCCATAACGACAGAACGCGCCTAGTCGCTGAGCGTGACCAGCCAGCTCAGGGCTATGAATCCAGGCCAGAAACGGACCGTCCAGATTGCCGCGAGGCCCTGCAAGAATATCGTCGAGCACTGCGCGCTGAGCATCATCCATGCAGTCTTCGTTTAAGACATTCAGGCGCGATTGAATAACCATAAGGTATTCCCTCTGAGACTTTAAACGTAACAGTGGCCGTCGGCGATCTTATCCAAGTGATATTCCTCAGCGATTAACCATGGCGTAAGCAGGTTATGATCATCCCTACAATACGTCCATCGTGCCCACATTGAGTAGCACATCAGGTTTTAAGTTGTAGCTGACCGCTTGAGGCTCGCCTGTAGCTTAACGTAGGGTCGACCGAGGTTCTACTCCAGCGTTCGACAACCAACCCGCCCCCCCGAAATACCGCTATATCACGAGTCGCCTCCGTGTAGGTGGTTCACTCAGCCGCTCCCGCAAGCGTGTTTGCAACCAGCGACACAGTTGTGCTTGGCCATGTCCCAACCCTTATCAGACCGCCACCCAATGCCCTCCTCCCAGGTTTTTAAATTGCTGCTCCGGCAATACATACCCTTTGGGGTTGATTGAGGTTGGCTGCTCGAATTCTTGCAGTAATGCCTTGAAGTCGCGCTTGCGATCTACATCGGGCAACGGAACCGCGCTTAGCAACCGTTTGGTATAGGCATGTTGTGGATTGTGCAGCACTTGGTCACGTGGACCGATTTCAACAATTCGCCCGCCAAACATGACCGCCACCCGGTGGCAAATGCGCTCCACCACCGCCATGTCGTGCGAGATAAACAGATAGCTCAGCCCGTACTGCTTCTGCAGACGCTCCAGCAAGTCCAGGACCTGAGCCTGCACTGATACATCCAGCGCGGATACCGACTCGTCGGCGATGATGACTTTTGGGTTGAGTGCCAAAGCCCGAGCAATACAAATCCGCTGCCGTTGGCCGCCGGAAAACTGATGTGGGTAACGCTGCATGGCGTCAGTTGACAAGCCGACTTGCTGCAGTAGCTCGGCGACCCGCGCCTGACGTGTCGCGTCCGGCAGTTTGTCGTGGATCAAAAGCGGTTCGCCCACCAGCTCGAAAATGGTTTTGCGTGGATTGAGGGCGGCATACGGATCCTGAAAGACCATCTGGATATCGCGTCTTATTGCCTGCAACTCTGCTCCACGTAGACCGTTAAGCTCTTTGCCGGCCAGTTTCACACTGCCCTCGAAGGCAATCATATTCATCAATGCCTTGCCCGTGCTGGACTTGCCACAACCGCTCTCGCCCACCAGCCCTAGTGTTTCGCCCTCGCGCAGCTCGAAATTGATTTTATGCACGGCATGGACTTGCCTGACCTCCTCGAACCAGCCGCCGCGCAGGGCGAAGTTCACACTGAGGTTCTCAACCGTCAGCACTACTGGCCGTTCGTGAAGATCCTCCGCCTTGCCCGCTGAACCCAGAATCGGCACGGCATCCAGCAGTTTGCGGGTGTAAGCGGCTTGGGGCTGTGTGAATAATTGGCGCACAGAGGCCTGCTCTTCGGTACGACCGTTATTCATGACAACGACCTGGTCAGCCATCTCCGCGACCACCCCCATGTCGTGGGTGATCATCAGCAAACTCGTGCCGTAACCCTGTTGCAGTTCGCGCATCAATTCAAGGATCTGTGCCTGGATCGTTACGTCGAGTGCGGTAGTGGGCTCATCCGCAATCAACACCTTGGGCCGACACAGCATGGCCATTGCGATCATGACCCGTTGACGCATACCACCAGACAACTCATGCGGGTATTGCGTAAGACGTTTTTCCACCTGAGGCATGCGAACAGAATCAAGCATCTCTTTAGCCCGGCGAAGTGACGCTTGACGGTCGAGCGGTTCATGACGACGCAGCGTTTCTTCCATTTGCTGCCCGACGGTCATCAACGGATTAAGCGAAGTCATCGGTTCCTGAAAAATCATGCCGATGTGTTTGCCGCGCAGCAATTGCAGGTCACGCTCGGGCAAACTGAGCAGATCGCGATCATCGAAGATGATTGCTCCACGAGGAACGTTTGCAGCCTTGGGCAATAAACCCATAATCGCGAGCGATGACAATGATTTGCCACTGCCCGACTCACCGGCGATGCAGAGCGTCTGCCCTGCGCGCAAGATAAAGCTCAGATCATCGACGACCCGTCGTGGGCTAGGCCCGTGACCGATCTCAACGCTCAGACGCTCTACCGACAGCACTGTAGGGGAAAGCTGGTCACTCATTGTAAGGCCTCACGCGAACACGATTTTCGGGAAGTAGAAGGAAACGACCCAATTGGGCAGATCGACCACTTCGCTGATGCGTAAATCTCCGCATACAGAGCACAACATGTAGGCCTGCTCGGCCGGCATGTGATGCTCCCGGCATAGCCAGTCGATGGTATTGCTGACCGCTTGCCGGGCTGCCTGCATAAGGTCTGACCCCACACCGGTAAAGGCTTCATAGCCTGCACTGTCAAGGTGGGTGGTCACTGGGCCGGGGGTACTAAATCTGGGGCTGGCCAAGGGGGTGGATTTGATCAGATCGAGTTTGACCACCACATCCATCTGACTTTCGATGGCCGTGCCGCATACTTCGCCATCTCCTTGCGCAGCATGAGTATCACCAATCGACAGCAAAGCGCCGGCGACTTCAACCGGTAGGTACAAAGTGGTACCGGCAGAAAGGTCGCGAATATCCAGGTTCCCACCCACCCGGCGTGGAGGCACCACCGAATGCAGTCCCGCTTCAGCCGGTGCCAAGCCAATGGTGCCGGCAAATGGCTTGAGCGGCACCTTTGCAAAATCACTGAAGGCTGCAGGTGCAAGAGTGTCTTTGTCGTAATGCCAGAGTGTTAGCGCCGGAGTTTGAAACTGGTCCGCGAGCAGGCCAAAACCTGGAATATTCGCTGTCCAGCCAAAGCCGCTGGGTTTAAAGCTGTCGAGAGTGATCTTCAGGATGTCGCCTGGCTCGGCACCTTCGACGAAAATCGGCCCAGTGACCGGATTAATCTGGTCAAACGACATGGTTGCGACGTCATTGACCGTAGAGCGCGGCGTGAAGTAGCCGTTAGATGAATCCAGACATTTGAATTCCAGCATCGCGCCGGGCGCAACGGTCGCGACTGACTTGAAGCTTTTGTCCCAGCCAAAGTGGCTCTGGATGCTGTGGATGGTCTTGACCAGGCAATTCTGGCACATGCAGTGTTCTCCGAAATGGGGCTGACGCGTGATCTTGCGCCGCTGATACAAATAGGGGGACGCTCGCTCAAAACCACCAGACGGACGCCTAGGGTTCAAGATTATTGCGAGCCAGCGCGCCCCGAAAACAGAAGCCGTTTATTTGATCCAGATGTAGTCGTAGTTAACCGGTACATGAACCGGATCTACGTACAGGATGTCTGCGCCGCCCATGCGCGACGAGCGAACACTAAAGCGCTGCTCGTTGAAAACAGGCACCCAGGGCGCGTCGGCCATCACGTCGGTGAAAATTTTCTTCCACAGCTCAATACGTTCTGCCTGCTGTTCCGGCTTGGCCATGCTGTCAGCCTTGGCAGCGGCGGCGTCCAGGCTCTTGTTGCAATAAAGCGACCAGTTCCAGCCACCCTCGACCGCACCACCGCAGCCCAGGATCGGACCATAAAAGTTTGACGGATCGGGGAAGTCCGCGATCCAGGCCATACCTCCGGACCACACCATGGGTGCTTGGTCTTTGGCGCTGCCTGCAGCGATCACGTTGGCTTGTGCCAGAGATTTGATCTGCGCCCTAATTCCTACCTTGGCCAAATCCTGCTGAATCGACTGGGCGATCCTTGGCTGTGGATCGGTGTTCATCACATACAATTCGGTGTTGAAACCATTGGGATGCCCCGCCTCTGCCAATAGCTTTTTTGCTGCTTCAACATCATAGGCGTAGCCCTGATAGGCCTTGTCATAGCCCGGCATTGCCGGTGGCAGAGGCTGATTGGCAGGCACCGCACGACCGTTGATGATCCGCACGATGCGATCTTTATTGATCGCCATGTTCACTGCCTGACGCACCTTGAGGTTATCGAACGGTGGCAACGTGGTTTTCAGCGTCACATAGCCGGTGTGCAACTGATCGCCAGTAACCATCAGGTTTTTGTATTTCGGATCGTTCTTGAATTCAAGGAACTTAGCCGGTGGCACGCCGTCGCCAGCAATGTCCACTTCTCCTTTTTGCAGGCGCAACAGCGCCACCATCGGATCCTGGCCGACCTCAAAAGTTATGGTGTCGATATGCGGCAGACCCACTCGGTAATAGCTGGGATTTTTCTTGAAGACGATTTGCTGGCCGAGCTTCCATTCTGCAAGGCTATAGGCACCAGTGCCGACCGGATGCTTGCCAAAATCGGCACCCCATTTCTCAACTTCCTCCTTGGGCACGATGGACGCAAAGTTGATTGCCATTACATGCAGAAAAGTGGCATTTGGCTGCTTCAGGGTAATCTTGACGGTGTAATCGTCGACGACAACCACACCACTCAAATGCTGATCCTTACTAGCAGCCATGTCGTCATAGCCAACGATAGCGTTGAAAAAACCCGCACCGGGGCTCTGGGTTTTAGGATTGACTGTGCGTTCCAGTGAGTACTTAACGTCGCTCGCTTTGAGCTCGCGCCCGTTGTGAAACTTCACGCCTTTTCTGAGGGTGAAGGTGTAGACGGTGCCATCTTCGGAGATGCTGTATTCTTCGGCCAGATCCTTCACCAACTCGGTGGTACCAGGCTTGTAATCCATCAGCCCGTCGAACAGGCTTTTGATCATCGACCAATTTTGCCAGTCATATCCGATAGCCGGGTCCAGGGTCGCGACATCATTCTGATAAGTGACCACCGCCGCCCCGCCATTTTTGGCNNTTTTTTACATCGATACGCGGGTCGACCCATGGAATGATCAGATCAGCCACCAGATTGCCAAGCACAATGGCCACCGCTGACACAGTGGTCACGCCCACGATTACCGGGATATCTACCTGCTGAATCGCCTGCCAGGCCAGTTGCCCGATACCCGGCCAGCCGAACACTGACTCGACCACCACCAAGCCGCCCATGAAGATGCCAATATCGATGCCGATCATCGGGATCACTGGAATAATTGCATTGGGCAATACGTGCCGCATCACCACACGGATGCGGCTCAAGCCCTTCGCCCGTGCGGTGCGCACGAAGTCCTGATGGAGCACATCGATCATGGACGAACGAACCATGCGCGAGTACCAACCACTGCCGAGGATCCCGAGCGTCAGCGCAGGCAGCATCAAGTGCTCAACTCCGCCATAGCCGCCCAGCGGGAACCAACCCAATTGCACCGAGAAGAAATACAGGAACAGCATGGCAGCGATGAATTGCGGCGCCGAAACGCCGACAAACGACAGCGCCATCAACAGCTTGTCGGCGAAGCTGTCTCGACGCAGGGCTGCAATCACTCCAAGGGTTATTCCAATCAACAATTCGAACCCAATGCCGGCGGCCATCAGCTCCAGCGACGGCCGCAGCCGCGAGCCGATCAACTCGGTCACCGATGTGCGCTGGATGTAGGACCTGCCCAGGTCGCCCCGCAACAAGTCACCCAGATAATTGGCATATTGATGATAGAAAGGCAGGTCGAGCCCAAGCTGTGCACGAATACCGGCGACCACCTCCGGCGTGGCACTGCGGCCGGCAATTTGCCGGGCTGGATCGGCGGGCAGCATGAAGAGCAAAAGGTAGGTGATAAACGTCACCCCCAGTAAAATCATCAGGGAGTAACCTATGCGACGACTGATAAAAGCGAGCATTTAGCTTCTCCCTTGCAATGTGGGATCGAGTTGATCGCGCAAGGCGTCGCCCACCAAGTTGAACGCCAGAGATAAAAGCACGATGGCGATTCCCGGGAAGAACACCAGCCAAGGCGCAGAGGTAAAGTAGGTCTGGCTTTCGAATATAATATTGCCCCAGCTGGGAGTCGGCGGCTGAACCCCAACGCCCAGATACGACAGCGTGGCCTCTAGCAACACCGTGGTCGAAATACCCAGAGTCGCCCACACCAAGATGGTGGGCATCAAATGGGGCAAGAGGTGCGAAAACAGAATGCGCAACGAACTGGCACCGAGCGTGCGCTCGACTGCCACAAAGTCCCGTGCACCCAGAGCAATGGTTTCCGAATAGATGACCCTGGCGATTTGCACCCAATTGACCATGGCGATTACCAACGCAACGATCCAAACGCTGGGCTGGAAAATCGCCGACAGAGCGATTGCCAACAGCAAGGCAGGGAAAGCCATCATTAGGTCGGTAAAACGCATTAGGGCGCTACCGATCCAGCCACGCAGGAAACCCGCAGTCAGCCCAACCAGCGTTCCGATCAACACGGCCATGCCGTTGGCCACCAGACCGATGAACAGAGACGTGCGCGCGCCATAGACCAATCGGGAGAACAGATCCCTACCCAGCAGATCAGTGCCCAACCAGTAAGGTGCGTCAGGCGCAAGCGGAGCCCCTTCCATCGACAGACCTTCGACAAATTGCTCGGAGGGGTCGTATGGGCTTACCCATGGGGCGAAAATCGCAAGCAGGACAACCAGCGCGATATAAAACAACGACAGCGCAACCGCAGGACGGCGGACCAGACTCCGCAGGATACTCATTTGTAAACTCCGCTTTGCTGAGAATGATCGGCCGCAAGATCCGCACACAATTGGTCGATGCTTCGGTTCAGTTGCATCGACACGCTACGCAGGCGTTCGTATGCGTCACGTTCGTTGATCCGATGTTCGACCATCAGTCGCGCCAGCGCCTGTGCCAATAACGGTCGCGCGTCCAGTCGCTGTTGAAGGCCACTGATGGTCCGGGCATAAGCGTCGAGCCGCTCATGCAAACCGATCGCCATCATCAAGGTGGTAAAGACCGACCCTTGGGTGATGGGCTTGTTCAAAAGCGCTGTCGCGCCTAGCTCGATGGCGCGCTGAATCTGCGACAGCGTTTCGTGGGGTGTGAGAGCAATGACAGGTACGCCTGCCTGGGTTACCCGCTGCAACAGATTCGGACTCGCAAAATGCTCGAGCTCCACGACGGCGGCGAATACGTCATCTATCGCGTCATTGCGGTCTGCAGACAGTGCGAGCACGGTAATTCCCAACCGCTGTAGGCTTTTTTCCAACTGCGCAAGGGTGCGAGGATCGCAGTCCACCAATAGCAAGCGTCCCCGTTCGAAGTCAGGTCGTTTGAGCAGACTCATTTGACGATCCTCAGGTGGGTTACAGGCGCAAGCGTGCGCAAGCGATGAAATTCACTCAGGTCGGTGGAGGTCAGGTATGGGTCGGCCGGCAACAGCTGGGTTTCACTGTGCAGGATCACAAATTGACCCTGTCTTACCTCGGCGATGTGGCACGGCAGGCTACTGTGATTATTGCGCCCGGATATTTTTAAGCGTCCAGTTACGCTATCCACAGCGGTGGTGTAGAGGTAGTTGCAGATATCGTCTGGATGGTCGCTACCCACTTCATTTAGCGCCTGCGCAAACAGGTGCATCGCGACATAAGAGCCGGTGTAATAATGCGAGCAAGGGCGCTGAGCATGCTCCAGCCATTGGCGTTGAGTGAAGGCACTGTCAACGGCCTCGAAGAACGGGCCGCAAGACAATAGTCGCAAATTACGCACGTCACCGACTTCAACCAGTTCGGCCTCGGTCAAGTTACAACTGAGCACTGGCAGGATCACATTGCGCACGACGCAGGCAGCGTTCAGTTGATGCAAAAACGCATAGGATGATTCGCCTACCAGATTGTTAAGGATAAATGCCGGTTGTTCAGTCAGTAGAAACGGAATCAGGTCACTGAAGTTTGTCGAACCCATGTGAACGTACTTCTCGCCTATCACGGTACCGTTAGCGGCCTGCACTACCTCGCGGGCAATACGGTTACTCTCCCAGCCCCAGACGTAATTCGAACCTAACAACATCACCCGTGTGCCGAAGGCACTTAACGCGTATCGCAAAAGCGGAATCAGCGTTTGATTTGGACAGCCCCCTAGGTACAGAACGTTAGCGCTGCTTTCGAAGCCCTCGTACGGACAGGCGTACCACAGCAGCCCAGCGTTCTGCTCAAGGTCAGGAATAATTTCCTTGCGACTGGCAGACGTTGTGACTCCGAACAAATGCCGAATGCCATTTTTCATCATCGCAACAGCGCCTTCGTTGTACCGCTGCAAAACCCCCTGGGGATTACAGTGAGTCGCCTTGAGCTCAAAGTCGTACTCGCAATGCCGATTGATCTCCTCCAGCGCATGAGTAGCACCCGCGAGACCATGTTGGCCCATACGCTTGTAAGTCCCATCGGTAGAGAACAGTAAACCCACCCCAATCGCGCGTCGCATTTTCCCGACTCCAAAAAAAAGCCCGACCCCCCAGTGAACTGGATAGATCAGGCTTCATCACCTGGCGCTCATGCGCTGAATGTAGACAAGGCTTATCGGTCACGACCGAGCTTGTAGTTGAAACTGCCATGAAAAAAGCATGCCAGTTTTAAAGTGGTTACCTGCAGGGGATTTTGGCTTTCGCCTTTATTGAGCACGCCCCGTAATGAGGCAACGCGTAAATGCCCCGCCCCCCATTCGGGCGATTTTTTTGCGTTTGGAATGAACTGGCGGACGCTCCTAACCGACGAAGAGGCGTTCTAAGATTTGATCGCACGCGCCCGCTAACAACCAAAGCTTATTAGCGCGTTGGTACGACGACGCGAAGGCCATTTGCATGGCGTAGCTGCATAATCAAATTGAAGAGTTCAAGCAGGTGTAACCCGCGCAAAGGGAAGAGCTCCAGAGTGCGATTTACACGGCTTTCAAATATTACAACACCAGAGATGATGGGAGTGAATGGCTATCTCAATTACCACGCGGTACCAGGAAACTTTAAGCTCCGAATGCCATTAACAGAACTGTTGGCCGATTTTGGGGCCAGGCTCTCGAGCGAATTAGCCAGCGCAATCGGCTGCAGTAGTGTCGCTTCGGACTGGTCACACGTCACTGCATACCTAGCCCTTAGAATGCACAACCATACCTAGAGGATCGCTTCGCGTCACGAACTCGAGGCAAAACCCGTACGTGGCAGTTTCGCCCCTACGGATCAGTGCGGGGATAGGCAGGTAACTTCAACTGCCCTCCCTATCGCGACCACAGGGCATGGAAGCCCTGCGCCAATAAATGCGGCGTGACATAAGGTAGCAACGCTATGAACTACATGCCCTTATTCCTCAGAGCTCCTACATGGGATCTGCTTCGGTTGGAAGACCGATTCTCCCGCTTGGGCGGCGTCGGCCTTCAACCCCAATGCTATTCAAACTCGTGGCGATTCTCCGGGGTAATCAGCTTAAACGGCACCCACACCACCGACGACTCCAGCACTTCGCCGCGCGCAAGACGCAGCGCGGTGTCCACGGCGCCGCTGGCTTGGCCCAATGCATCTTGGAATACGCTGACGGCCATTTTTCCATCGGCCATCAACTTCAAGCCGTCCGGTGTGCCGTCGATGCCACCGACCCAATAGTCCTTGGCCTGCTTGCCAGCTTTTTCCAGGCCCATGATCGCGCCAATCGCCATTTCATCGTTGTTGGCCGCAATAATAGAAAAGTCGACGCCTTGCTTGACCCAGTCGATAACAATGGTAGCCGCCTGGCTGCGCTCCCAGTTGCCGACTTTTTTCTGCACAACCTTCATGTCCGGGTACTTGGCGACGACTTTTTCGACATCCTCGGTTCGCATCAAGGACGAAGCGTTAGCCGGGTCGCCGACCAGAATCGCCACGTTGCCCTTGTAACCAGCACGCCGCGCCAGTTCTTCCATTTGCAACGTGCCAGACTCCAACTCGTTGGAGCCAACAAACGCGGTATACGCCGACCCTTTTTCTGTGTTCGGGCGGTTGACGAATACCAACGGGATCTTTGCGTCCGTGGCAAGCTGTATCATTTGTGCTGCGCTTTTACCGTCGACCATCGCGATGATAATCGCGTCGACCTTGGAGTTAACCAGATTACGGAACTGGCGCATTTGCAATTCGACGTCGTCTTGCCCGTTCTCCATGAAGATGTCGACATTGCGCACACCAGCCTGTTGCTGCACGCCGTTGCGCAGTAGGGTCTGGAAATTATCGTCAAACTTTGCCATCCCCACGCCCAACAAGGGCGTGGCGGCGTAGGCTGGGGCCGGTATCAAGAACGCACCCAGGGCGAGCATTAACCATGCTTTCATTTTCTGACTCCTGAGGCTCAAACGCTGAAGTGATGGAGCAGCTCGCGCTGCACCTTGGCCATGTCGGACACGTCGTGACTGCTGTTGGCCGATTGCTCGGCACCGTCGGCGGTCTGCTGGGCCGAGTCGTTGATCTGGATGACCATGCGACTGGTTTCCTGCACGGTGGCGCTCTGCTGCTCAGTGGCGGCGGCGATTTGGATGTTCATGTCGCGAATGCTGCCCACCGCGTCACTCATCGACAGCAGCAGGTCACCAGCACCGGAGGCCAGCAACACGCACTGGCTGGACTGCGCCTGGCTNNGCCAAAGAGCGTACCTCGTCGGCCACCACGGCGAAGCCCCGGCCCTGCTCGCCCGCACGTGCCGCTTCGATCGCCGCATTAAGGGCCAGCAGGTTGGTCTGCTCGGCGATAGTGCGGATGGCGACCACAATGCCCTCGATGTTCTGGCCATACTTCTGCAACTCATCGGTCACTTGCGTGGCTTTGTTCACCTGCTCGGCCTGTTGGCGAATATTGACGATTGTCTCGGCTACGCGCTCCTGCACCTTTTGCGTGAGACTATTGGTATCGTCTACGGCTTTGCGGGTGTCCTGTGCACGCCGAGCCACTTCTTCCACGGTGCTCTCCATCTGCGTCATGGCCGAGGCTGCCGATTGCAGGCGGCCTTTCTGCTCGTCGACGACGCGCGTGGTCTGCTCGCTGTTAAGGGCGTTGTTGCTGGCGGTCACGGCCAGGGCGTCAGCAGAGCTGATCAGCTCGCGGAAGGTTTTTTGCAGGGCGCTGGTCAGCTCGTTCAGGTGACCGCCTAACTCACCAAATTCATCCTTGCGGCTCACGTCAAAACTCACCCGCATGTCGCCGGCGGTAAGCTTCTTGAGCACTTCGCGAAAGGCCGCCAGTGGGCGCCGCAGGCTGAAGGCAACCCAGGTGCCAATCAACACTGCCGCTAGCACCGCAAGCACACACGCGATCAACAGCAGGCTGCGGCTGGTGCCGATGGTGGCATTGGCGGAGTCACTGGCCTGGTTGGC
>CXWL01119932.1_pt1 | contig 11951 bp, 10 predicted proteins | sample 590931 | NCBI WGS metagenome assembly CXWL01 (sample SAMEA3498368, study PRJEB10139) | groundwater metagenome | biome: water well; material: biofilm material | place: Germany | collected 2015-04-27
GTATTAGGGTCTGTCCCCGGGGTCCGTCCCCGGGGACGGACCCCGAACCTGGCATTGCGATTTTGAACTGTTGGCGAGCGGGGAATTAGTGCTTGTGCTCGCCGATCAGGGCGAGGGAGTCGTGCTCTTTCTGGTTCAGCGCGTGGCGCTTCATGATCAGGTACATGATGCCGGCTACCGAGGTGCCGAACAGGACGATGATGATGTTCAGGTCGAGGTTGAGCGTGATCATGATGGCGTAGATTGCCAGCATCGTCAGGATCGACAGGTTTTCGTTGAAGTTCTGGACCGCGATCGAGTGTCCGGCACTCATCAGGACGTGGCCGCGGTGCTGCAGCAGGGCGTTCATCGGTACCACGAAGAAGCCCGATAGCACACCAATCAGGATCAGCAGCGGATACGCAAGGATGACCGACTGGACCATCGGCATGCACATCACGACGACGCCCATCGCGATGCCGAGCGGGATGACGGTCAGCGATTTTTTCAGCGGAATCATCTTGGCGGAGGCGGCCGCACCGAGCGCAACGCCGAGCGCGACCACGCCGATCAGGGTGGTGGCTTTGTCCAGCGGCATGTCGAGCGACTTCTCGGCCCACTTGAGCACGATGAATTGCAAGGTGGCGCCCGCGCCCCAGAAGAGCGTCGTCACCGCCAGCGAAATCTGGCCGAGCTTGTCTTTCCACAGCAGGCCGCAGCAGATGGCGAATTCGGCAATCAGCTTGGCCGGGTTGCGTTCCTGATGGGCGTAGACGGCGCCGGTATCGGGAATGCGCAGGTTGAACAGGGTGGCAAGGATATACACGAAGACCACCACCGCCAGCGCCGCTTCGGTCGTGGTGTCGATGCCGGTGTCGATCAAGGGCAGGTCGAAGCTGAGGAGCAGGGCCGATCCGTGCGCGCTGACCAGCGCGCCGCCCATCACGGTGCCGAGGATGATCGACATCACGGTCAGGCCTTCGATCCAGCCATTCGCTTCCACCAGTTTCTCAGGCGGCAGCAGTTCGGTAAGGATGCCGTACTTGGCGGGCGAGTATACGGCCGCGCCGAAACCGACCACCGCATACGACAGCAGCGGGTGCAGCGAGAAAACCATCAGCGCGCAGCCGAAAATCTTGATCAGGTTGGCGATGAACATGACCCTGCCCTTTGGCATCGAGTCGGCAAATGCGCCCACGAAGGCGGCAAGAAGAACGTAGAAGAGGACGAATGAGAGCTTGAGCAGCGGCGTCAGCGATGCCGGCGCGTTCATGGAGATCAGCAGGTTAATCGCGACGAACAAGAGTGCATTATCCGCCAGCGACGAAAAAAACTGCGCCGCCATGATGGTATAGAAACCACGATTCATTCGAAAGCTCAAAAACAAGTGTGGGTTGCTTTATACCATGAATGCCCTTGAACCCAAAGAAATCCGCAATGCGAAACGGGCAGCGTCCGGTAAAATAGAGCCTCTTGTAAACTATGCCATTTGCCCCATGCCAAGGCCGCTCAGCGCTACCATCCACCTCAATTCCATGCAACATAACCTGGCCCGGGTCCGCGCCTGCACCCCCGGCGCGAAAGTCTGGGGCGTGGTCAAGGCGAACGCCTACGGCCATGGACTCGAACGCGGGATGCGCGGTTTTGCCGAGGCCGACGGCCTGGCGTTGATCGAAACCGAGGGCGCGGTGCGCCTGCGTGAGCTGGGCTGGACCGGCCCGGTGCTGCTGTTGGAGGGGATCTTCGAGGGGGCGGACACGGCGCTGCTGGATAAATACAGCTTGAACAGCGCAGTCCATTGCATCGAGCAGATCGAGATGCTGGAACACGCATCGTTTACCGGCCCGATCGACGTCCACCTGAAAATGAACACGGGGATGAACCGCCTCGGCTTTCGTCCCGACCAGTTTGCGCAGGCCTGGAAGCGCCTGCGCGCGATCGCCGCGGTGCGCGAGATCACCCTGATGACCCACTTCGCCAACGCGGACGAACTTGAACATCCGCGCCTGACCGTGCGCGAGCAAGTGCGCCGCTTCTGCGCCGGCGCCGCGGGTATCATCGGCCCGCGCAGCCTGTCCAATTCGGGCGGGGTGCTGCACCAGGCCGAGCTGGCCGCGGAACTGTCCAATGACTGGGTGCGCCCGGGGATCATGCTGTATGGTGGCACGCCGGGCGGCAGGGCTGCCGCGGACTTCGGCCTGCGTCCCACGATGACGCTGGCGAGCGAGCTCATCGGCGTGCAGGACATCGGCGCCGGCGAGACGGTCGGCTACGGCAGCCGCTTCGAGGCCGCCGGACCAATGCGCATCGGCGTCGTTGCCTGCGGCTACGCCGACGGCTACCCGCGCCACGCGCCGCATGGCACGCCGGTGCTCGTCGATGGCGTCCGTACGCGGTTGGTCGGCCGCGTTTCGATGGACATGATGACGGTCGACCTGAGCGGCGTCGCCGGTGCGCGCGTCGGCAGCAAGGTGGTGTTGTGGGGCGCTGGCCTTCCGGTCGACGAGGTGGCCGACGCTGCCGGCACGATCGGCTATGAACTGATGTGCGCCGTCGCTCCGCGCGTGCGCATGCTTGAAGCTGACCTGGAATCCCATGGCTAAGGCAAGAACAAACTACACCTGCAGCGACTGCGGCGCCGTCAGCAGCAAGTGGACCGGCCAGTGCACTTCCTGCCACCAGTGGAACACGATGGTGGAGTCGGTCGTCGAGGCGCCCGGCGTCAACCGCCTGTCCAACCAGCAGTACAAGAGCCTCGCGCAGACCGCGCCGGTGCTGTCGCTGGCCGACATCGAAGCGGTCGACGTGCCGCGCTTCGGCACCGGCATCGAGGAGTTCGACCGGGTGCTGGGCGGCGGCCTTGTCGCGGGCGGCGTGGTGCTGATCGGCGGCGACCCGGGCATCGGCAAGTCGACGCTGCTGCTGCAGGCGCTGGCCAACATCTCGCAGGTCAAGAGCACTTTATATGTCAGTGGCGAGGAGTCGGGCGCCCAGATCGCGTTGCGCGCGCGCCGGCTGGCGGTCGAGGCCAAGGACCTGAAGCTGCAGGCCGAGATCCAGCTGGAGAAGATCCTCGGTACGCTGGAGTCGCTCAAGCCCGAGGTGGCCGTCATCGACTCGATCCAGACGATTTATTCGGACGCGCTCAGTTCCGCGCCCGGTTCGGTGGCGCAGGTGCGCGAGTGCGCGGCGCAGCTGACGCGTATGGCCAAGCAGTCAGGCGTGACGATCATCCTGGTCGGCCACGTGACGAAGGAGGGCGCGCTGGCCGGTCCGCGCGTGCTCGAGCACATCGTCGACACGGTGCTGTACTTCGAAGGCGACACGCAATCGAGCTTCCGCCTGGTCCGGGCGATCAAGAACCGCTTTGGCGCGGTGAACGAGCTGGGTGTGTTCGCCATGACCGAGAAGGGCCTGAAGGGCGTGTCGAATCCATCGGCGCTGTTCCTGTCGCAGCATGACACGCAGGTGCCCGGGGCTTGCGTGATGGTGACGCAGGAAGGCACGCGGCCGCTGCTGGTCGAGATCCAGGCATTGGTCGACACCAGTCACCTGCCCAACGCGCGCAGGCTGTCGGTCGGGCTGGAACAGAACCGGCTGGCGATGCTGCTGGCCGTGCTGCACCGCCATGCGGGCATCGCGGCGTTCGACCAGGATGTATTCATCAATGCGGTCGGCGGCGTGAAGATCAGCGAGCCGGCGGCCGATTTGGCGGTGCTGTTGGCGATTAATTCGTCGATGCGCAACAAGCCGCTGCCGCGCGGACTGGTGGTGTTCGGCGAGGTTGGCCTGGCCGGCGAGATCCGTCCCGCGCCGCGCGGGCAGGAGCGTTTGCGCGAAGCGGCCAAGCTGGGCTTCTCGATTGCGATGATCCCGAAGTCGAATGTGCCGAAGCAGCCGATTGAGGGGATGACGATTGTCGCCGTCGAACGGATCGACGAGGCGTTCAACCGCCTTCGCGAACTGGACTAGCCGATTTAAGGCAAACCTGGAATGACGGCTGAACTGAACGGCATTAGCCCTACGCGGGCGTTTAGCGGCAAGCAGCGCGCTGGCGAAATTGCTCCGCCAGCGCCACGCGATATAATTCAATTTCGATAACAGTCCTCGCGAAGCAGGAGGAATAATGGCGCTGCGCCAGAATTTTACCTATAGCGATATGGACCTGTATCTCAATGAGAAACGGGTCACCGAGATCGAGTGCCTGGTGCCGGACCTGACCGGTGTTGCGCGCGGCAAGATCCTCCCGCGCACCAAATTCACGGAAGAGCGCGGCATGCGCATTCCCGAAGCGGTGCTCGGGATGACCGTCACCGGCAACTACCCGACCGGCGACGCCGCCTATGAGCGCGCCATCTCCGCCACCGACCGCGACATGATCCTGACGGCCGATCCGGCCACGATCACGATCGTGCCGTGGGCGGCCGACCCGACCGGGCAGGTGATCCACGATTGCTACTTCGCCGACGGCACCCTGGTCGATTTCGCGCCGCGCTCGGTGCTGCGCCGCGTACTCAAGCTGTATGCCGAGCGTGGCTGGTCGCCCGTCACCGGCCCCGAACTGGAGTTCTACCTGACGGCCCAGAACATGGACCCGAACCAGCCGCTCAGGTCGCCGGTCGGGCGCAGCGGCCGCGCCGAAACCAGCCGCCAGATCTACAGCATCGACGCGGTCAACGAGTTCGACCCGCTGTTCGAGGACATCTACGACTACTGCGACCTGATGCAACTCGATGTCGACACCCTGATCCACGAGATCGGGGCAGGGCAGATGGGCATCGACTTCCTGCATGGGGAGCCGCTCGGCATGGCCGACAACGTGTTCTACTTCAAGCGGACCTTGCGCGAGGCGGCGCTGAAACACAATATGTATGCGACCTTCATGGCCAAGCCGATGGCCAATGAGCCGGGGTCGGCGATGCATGTGCACCAGAACGTGCTCGATGCGGAGTCCGGGTTGAACCTGTTCAGCAATCCGGACGGTTCGCCGTCGAAGGCGTTTTACCACTACATCGGCGGGCTGCAGCGCTATATGCCGGCCGCGATGGCGCTGGCTGCGCCCTACGTCAATTCCTACCGCCGCATCGTGCGGCATACCTATGCGCCGGTGAACGTACAGTGGGGAGTCGACAACCGTACGGTTGGTTTCCGCGTGCCGGCCTCGCGGCCAGCCGACCGGCGGGTCGAGAACCGGGTGATCGGGGCCGACGCCAATCCTTACCTGGCGTTTGCCGTGACCCTGGCCTGCGGCTACCTGGGCATGATCGAGCAGCTCGAGCCGACCGAAGGCACCGGCAGTAGCGCCCAGCACCTGGACTTTGAATTGCCACAGGGATTGCCCGAAGCGCTGGGCATGCTACGCGCGGAGGACAAGCTGGCCGGGGTGCTGGGGCAGCGCTTCGTCGATGTGTATGCGGCGATCAAGGAGCAGGAGCACCTGGAGTTCATGACGGTGATCAGTCCGTGGGAGCGCGAACACCTGCTGCTGCACGTCTGAATTCGCATCAGGGGCGGCCATAACGCAAAAGCGGCAAGCGCCTTGCCGGCCCTGCCGCTCTCAATATGGCCGGGTAACCCGGGCCTAAGTGCTATTCATGATAGCGATCGTGCAGTTCGTGCTTGCCTCCGCGGACCTCATCCACCAGTTCGTAAATAACCAGCCCGACCATACCCCCCAGAATACCGATGACGAGCAAACTTAACATATGAGCCAACGTCGTTTCCGGCGCCCCCCGTTTTGACTTGATACATCAAAATTTTAGCAGATGGCAGGGCCTTTACAAGGGGCTCTGCCTCATTTGACAATCAGGTCGGACGCCATCACCGCTTTCAGGTACAGGCCGCCCGGGTCCGACGGTTCACGCTGGACGAACCACCAGGCGCTGGCCTTCTTCATTTCCCAGTATTGCGGTTTGCCGCACAGCAGCAGCGCGGCGACCTGGCCCAGGGTCGGCTGGTGGCCGACGATCAGCACCGGGTCGCGCGAATTGGGCCAGTTGGCCGCGCGCAGCACCTCGTACGGGTCGGCGCCCGGGCCGAGTTCCGGCTGGACCTTGAACTTGCGGCCCAGCGGCTCGACCGTTTGCAAGGTGCGCACGGCCGGGCTGACCAGCACTTTGCAGCTTTCCGGCAGCTGCGAGGTCAGCCATTCGGCCATGCGCCGCGCCTGTTTTTGCCCCTTCGACGTCAGGATGCGCTGCATGTCAAGCTGCCCGGGTTCGGGATCTGCTGCTTCCGCATGACGCCACAAGATCAGGTCCATACCTTCCTCCTTGTTGTTATGCCGCGGGTTGCAAGTGCTTGCTTATTCGCTTTCCTCGGCAGTCGGCGCGCCGAGCAGTTTCATCAGGTAATCCTGGGCCGAGAATCCGGCCTGCTTGCCGCGCGCGCGGCGGCGCTGGTATTGTCCGCCCGGTTCCAGTTCCCACGCGTTCGCGTTGTCCTTCAGGTAGGGGTTCAGCCCCTCGGTGATGACGCGCCGCTTGAGCGCCTTGTCGAGCACCGGGAAGGCGACTTCGATGCGGCGGAACAGGTTCCGGCTCATCCAGTCGGCGCTGGCCAGGTAGACGTCGTGCGCCAGGTCGTTGCGGAAATAGTAGATGCGGCTGTGCTCGAGGAACCTGCCGATGATCGAGCGCACCCTGATATTGTCCGACAATCCCGGCACGCCCGGATTGAGCGTGCACGCGCCGCGCACGATCAGGTCGATTTTCACGCCGTCCTGCGAGGCCGCATACAGGGCGCGGATCACCGATTCGTCCACCAGCGCATTGACCTTGGCGATGATGCGGCCCGGGCGGCCTGAGCGCGCAAGCCGGGCTTCGTTGCGGATCGCGCGGATGATTTCGTTCTGCAGCGTGAACGGCGCCAGCCACAAGTGGCGCAGCTTTTGCGGCTTGGACAGGCTGGTCAGGTGGATGAACACCTCGTTGACCTCCTGGCCGATCTCCTGGTGGGCGGTCAGCAGCCCGAAGTCGGTGTACAGGCGGGTCGTGGTCAGGTGGTAATTGCCGGTGCCGAGGTGGGCGTAGAACTTCAGTCCGCCATCCTCGCGCCGGATCGCCAGCGCGATTTTCGCATGGGTCTTCAGGCCGACGACGCCGTACACCACCTGGGCGCCCGCCGTTTCCAGCTTGTCGGCCCAGTTGATGTTGGCCTCCTCGTCGAAGCGCGCCATCAGTTCGAGAATGACGGTCACTTCCTTGCCGGCGCGGGCGGCCGCCACCAGCGCCTCCATCAGCTCGGAATGGGTGCCGGTGCGGTAGATCGTCTGCTTGATCGCCACCACGTCGGGGTCGCGCGCGGCCGCGCAGATGAAGTCGATGACCGGCTGGAAGGACTGGAACGGGTGGTGCAGCAGGATCTCTTGCTTTTTCAACTGGTCGAAAATGCCGGCCCCGCCCAGCTTGGGCAACTGGCCTGGCGCAAACGGCGCAAAGCGCAGGCTCGGCGTCTGCACATGGTCGATCAGCTCGTTCAGGCGCACCAGGTTGACCGGACCGTCGACCGCGTACAGGCGCGACGGATCCAGGTTGAACTGGTTCAGCAGGAACTGCGACAGCTCGGGCGGGCAGTTCTTGGCCACTTCCAGCCGCACCGAGGTGCCGAACTGGCGGCCCTGCAGCTCACCCTTGAGCGCCTGGCGCAGGTTCTTGACCTCGTCCTCGTCGACCCACAGGTCGGAGTCGCGGGTGACGCGGAACTGCGAATAGGCCGCCACTTCGCGCCCCGGGAACAGGTCCTGGATATGCGAGTGGATCACCGACGACAGCAGGCAGAACGTGGCGCAGCCATTGCGCGACAGGTGGTCGGGCAGCCGGATTACCCGCGGCAGCACGCGCGGCGCCTTGACGATGGCGATCCCGGTGCCGCGCCCGAACGCATCCTTCCCGGTCAGCGCGATGATGAAATTGAGGCTCTTGTTGACGACCTGGGGGAAGGGGTGGGCCGGGTCGAGGCCGATCGGCGTCANNCCTTTTTCTTGCAATTGAGGCAATACTTCGGTGTTCAGGATGCCGTATTGGCGCTGCACCAGGTCATGGCATTCGACGTTGATGCGGGCGAGGTTGGCGCTGAGCGAAGGGTTTTCGGCGGGGTTTCCCTGGGCCAGAAGGCTGGCGACCCGGACTTCGAAGAACTCGTCGAGGTTATTGCTGACGATGCAGAGGTAACGCAGGCGCTCGAGCAGGGGAATCGATGGATCTTCCGCCTGGGCCAGGACACGCCGGTTGAACGTGAGCTGCGACAACTCCCGGTCGAGAAACGTGGTGTGCTTCGACGTGTCGGCTTGTGCAACAGTTTTCATGTTTGACGATCTAATATCAGTTATCTTATCCTGAATAGTGTGGTTAGGAAATATGACAAGAAGATGACTTCACCTTGTTTGTGTGACATCAAGCTTGTCATGGTTTGAGGGTATCATGCAGCGACAAAACGTGCTGTTCAGCCAGCTTTTTTAATGTCATAAACGTGTCATATTCGGTCGGTACACTGCGCAGCATTCACCCCGTAGTTCCACTTATAAGGACTTGATATGCGAATGAACAAGATGTTGGCTTCCATGGTCACCGGCGCAACTGTAGTGATGGCGATGTCGTCGGCGATGGCCGCCGACGTGACCGGCGCGGGCGCCTCCTTCCCTTATCCTGTGTACGCCAAGTGGGCGGAAAATTACAAGGCGGCCACGCAAAACAGCGTGAACTACCAGTCGGTTGGCTCCAGCGCCGGCATCAAGCAGATCAAGGCCAAGACCGTCGATTTCGGCGCATCGGACATGCCGCTGAGCGCAGCTGACCTGGACAGCGCTGGCCTGTTCCAGTTCCCGGCCATCATGGGCGGCGTGGTTACCATCGTCAACCTGCCAGGCGTGCAGCCAGGCCAGTTGAAGCTGACCGGCCCGGTTGTGGCTGATATTTACCTGGGCAAGATCACCAAATGGAACGCGCCGGAAATCGCCGCGCTGAACCCGGGTGTGAAGCTGTCGGCCGACGACATCACCGTGGTCTACCGCGCCGACGGCTCGGGCACCTCGTTCCTGTTCACCGACTACCTGTCGAAGACCAGCCCAGGCTTCAAGAGCGCCATCGGCGCCGGCGCCACCGTCAAGTGGGCAACCGGCGTGGGCGGCAAGGGCAACGACGGCGTCGCCGCCAACGTGCAGCGTATCAAGGGCTCGATCGGCTATGTCGAATGGGCTTACGCCAAGAAGAACCGCATCGCCCACACCCAGCTGAAGAACAAGGATGGCGTGTTCCTGCAGCCTGATGATGATGCATTCAAGGCCGCGGCTGCATCAGCCGAATGGACCAAGACGCCAGGTTTCGGCGTCGTGCTGACCGACCAGGCAGGCAAGGCCAGCTGGCCAATCACCGGCGTGTCGTATGTTCTGATGCACAAGACCCAGGCGGACGCAAACAAGGGTAAGGAAGCGCTGAAGTTCTTCGACTGGGCCTTCAAGAACGGTGACAAGGCCGCGGTGGAGCTGGACTATGTGCCGCTGCCCGATTCCGTGGTCAAGCTGGTCAATGAATCCTGGAAAGCAAACATGAAAGATGCATCGGGCAAGGCAGCCTGGTAAGCAGTGCCGCCCGCTAGGGCGGTTAAGCGAAGCGCATTCGCCGAGTTTGCCTGCAACCCGGGCAGGCAGTTCGGCGGATGCGCCTTCGGCTTATCCGCCCTGCGTTGGCGAAAGCGTAATTTCGATTTACCCAACCAAAGCCCGCCAGAGGCACGGTTAATACTAAAAATATATCATGAGCGTACACCCACCCGTAGCGATGACGGATGTGCAGGGAAACGCAGCGCACGAACGCAGCGTCGCGGCGATGCATTCCACCATGCGCAAGCAGCGTATCCAGGATTTCATCTTCCACAAAGTTACCCTGACCTTCGCAGCGTCCGTGCTGCTGGTACTGATCGGCATTATCGTGTCGCTGATCCAGGGCGCAGCGCCGGCTTTTAGCGAGTTCGGCGCTTCTTTCATTACGACTGTCGAATGGGATCCCGTCAACGACCAGTTCGGCGCGATGATCGCTATCGTCGGCACCCTTGCCACGTCCTTCATCGCCTTGCTGATCGCGTTTCCGGTCAGCTTTGGCATTGCCTTGTTCCTTACCGAGATATGCCCGGTCTGGCTGCGCCGCCCGCTGGGCACCGCTGTCGAGCTCTTGGCCGGCGTGCCGTCGATCATCTACGGCATGTGGGGCCTGTTCGTGTTTGCGCCGCTGTTTGCCGACCACGTCCAGCCGCTGCTGAAGAGCACCCTGGGCCAGTTGCCCGTGATCGGCCAGCTGTTCAGCGGCCCGACCATGGGCATCGGCATCCTGACGGCCGGCCTGATCCTGGCGGTGATGATCATTCCGTTCATCTCGTCGGTGATGCGCGACGTGTTTGAAATCGTTCCCGCCGTGCTGAAGGAATCCGCATATGGCCTCGGCTGCACCCAGTGGGAAGTCGTGCGCAAGGTCGTGCTGCCTTACACCAAGACCGGCGTGGTCGGGGGCGTGATGCTGGGCCTCGGCCGCGCGCTGGGCGAAACCATGGCGGTCACCTTCGTGATCGGCAACGCGCACTCGCTTTCCTGGTCGCTCTTCGCCGCCGGCAACAGTATTTCGTCGACCCTGGCCAATGAATTCGCCGAGGCGGCTTCGCCCCTGCATGTATCGTCGCTGTTCGCGCTGGCGCTGATCCTGTTCATCATCACCTTTATTGTCTTGTCCGCCGCTAAGCTGATGCTCGCCGGAATGTCCCGCAAGGAGGGCGTAAAGTGACCGCCATGAATCCTGTCTATCGCAAACGCCTGCTGGTGCACCGCGCCGGTATCGCCCTGTCGGTCCTCGCGATGTCCATCGGGCTGCTGGCACTTGCATGGATCCTGTGGACCTTGCTGGTCAATGGCTTCGGCGCGCTGTCGCTCGACATCTTTACCAACGACACCCCGGCCCCCAACAGCGTTGGCGGCGGCCTGCGCAACGCCATCATCGGCAGCGTCATGATGGTCGGCCTGTCGACCGCGATCAGCACGCCGATCGGCATCCTGGCCGGCATCTACCTGGCCGAATATGGGGACAGTAACTGGTTCGCGCAGGTAACCCGCTTCGTCACCGACATCATGCTGTCGGCGCCATCGATTGTGATCGGCTTGTTCGTCTACGCGATCTATGTGGCCAACGTCAGTCATTTTTCGGGCTACGCCGGCACCATCGCGCTGTCGCTGATCGCGGTGCCGGTGGTGGTGCGCACCACCGACAACATGCTGCGCCTGGTGCCGAACAACCTGTTGGAAGCCGCATTCGCGCTGGGCGCCCCGCGCTGGAAGGTGGCCACGATGGTGCGCCTGCGCGCCGTCAAGGCCGGCGTGATCACCGGCGTGCTGCTGGCGCTGGCGCGCATTGCGGGCGAGACCGCACCATTGCTGTTTACCGCACTGAACAACCAGTTCTTCAGCACCGACATGAACGCGCCGCTGGCCAACCTGCCGGTCGTGATCTACCAGTTCGCGATGAGCCCGTACGATGACTGGCGCGCCCTTGCATGGGGTGGCGCACTGATCGTGACGTTCAGCGTGCTGTTCCTGAACATCCTTTCGCGCACCGTGTTCAGCCAGAAAACTCCAAATTAAAATCCACGATATGAACAGCCCAATTCCGACTCCGATTCCGGCCGTGACGCCGAAAAACAAAACCATCGAGATCTCCGGCCTGAACTTCTTCTACGGGAAGACGCAGAGCCTCACCAATGTCAACCTGGACATCCATGAAAAGCAGGTGACCGCCTTCATCGGCCCGTCCGGCTGCGGCAAATCGACCTTGCTGCGTACGCTCAACCGCATGTACGACTTGTACCCGGGACAGCGCGCCGAAGGCCAGATCATGTACCGCGGCAAGAACATCCTCGACCAGGACCAGGACGTCAACATGCTGCGCGCCAAGGTCGGCATGGTGTTCCAGAAGCCGACCCCGTTCCCGATGTCG
>CXWL01041561.1_pt1 | contig 11950 bp, 12 predicted proteins | sample 590931 | NCBI WGS metagenome assembly CXWL01 (sample SAMEA3498368, study PRJEB10139) | groundwater metagenome | biome: water well; material: biofilm material | place: Germany | collected 2015-04-27
GCCAAGGAGCTTCGTCTTTTTCTCACGTCTCTCACGGCTCGCGTTCTCAGGACGGGTGCCGAACTTCTCACCCTGCGCGTCCCGGACCGCATGTAACTCTCGCTTCGGTGAAGCCGCGTAATACGCGGCGAAGCCGGGTTTCCTTCCACTCTCTTGTATGACTCACCGTTATTCCTCCTCCCGTCAGAAGCGCACGCAAGTCGGTGCCCCCTTTGTAGCTTTTTTGCTCATTGCATCATTCGGCATCATGCTGGCCGGGTGCAAGGGGCCGGAAGACGTGAGTGAGAATCAGGATTTTATCTTTACGCAGGAGAATGTGGATGAAGCGCATCAACTAGCTCAGGATGCCGCGAACGGTGCCATTGCAACCGGGTCGGGAAGCATTCCGTATTTGGAGCCTATCGATGCCGGGACCGGTGCGCAGAAAGACGGGGAATTGGTGCTCGATCTTTCCATGATCGGAACGTACAAATCTATTCGTACGGGTCAGGTTGGTTCTGATAAGCAGATTTTTCGCGTCACGAATGAATTTTTAAATGTCCGCGACAATCCCTCCACTACTGCGGGAAGCGTGGTCCGATTGAATGAGGGTGATTCTGTGGAGGTGTTGGGTTTCGTCAACGCCGGTTGGGCGCAGGTGAAAATCCCCAGCGGTCAGACAGGGTTTGTATCGGTGCGTTACATCGCAAAGATGACGTCTGATGATAAGTTGGAGATGGAGAAGAAACATTATGCCGGTCGCTATTTTGTGAGTTATGGCTTTGTGAATATGCGCAAGGGGCCCACACAAGATAGTGAGAAAATCGGAGAAATTCCCGGACAGACCATCGTGAAGCCCGTCAGTATCGAAGGTGGTTGGGCGAAAGTGACGTATAACGAACAGACAGGGTATGTTGCGATGTCGTATCTTTCTCCTTTTATGCCCGTGTTTCTTGTTCGTCAGAACACGTACACATTGCCCGTTTTGCATTACCAATTGGTAAAAGGTCAGGAGGAAGAAATCCTAAAATCACTCTCTTCGCATGTGACGGAATTGAAGCAGCAAGGGGAAAAGTTCATTACGTTCAGCGCTTTCCATGATCTGCTTGTCGATCAACAGAAGCAGGACGTTCGTCTGGATCCGAAAAATATCATTGTTGCCATCACAGGAATTACTCCGGAGAACGTGCGAACGGTTTCCGACGGGCTGAATGCGGCAGGCATCAATGCGACGCTCTTTATACAAACTCGATATATTGGGCTGAGCGCTATCACTCAAAAAACCCTTCTGACGTTGATCGCAAACGGATTCGATATAGCATCGAACACTCATACCGGTGATGATTTGCGCGCGCTTACGAATGCACAGGTTGATTTGGAGCTGAAGCAGAGTCGTAAGATCATTCAAGACCTGACAGGGAAAAATGTTTCTGCAATCGCGTACCCGCAGGGCGGTTCCAATGCGCGCGTGATGGAACTTGCCGGTGATGCGGGATATTTGCTCGGACTAGGTTCCGGATCGGAACGGACATTTACACGCGATCAAATGTTGAACATTCCCGGCATAGATATTTTCCCGAATATGACCGCGGATGAGGTGGTGAAACTTGTGATTGCGAAATGAATATTTTGAGGGAACCGAAGAGTCCTTAATTTGTATTCCTCGGTTTCTTCTTACGGTTGCTTCGGTTTTTTGATGATAGTGTTGAATTGATCAAACATGCCCGATTGAGTCATGGAGGCTGCGCTTTTGACGGATTCGTCCGTAATTTGCTTGATGACTTCAGCTCCATGTTGGTAGAAATAGATCGCGCTCCAAATGACGAGGAGTACCGGAATGAGTGAGAGGAGGCCTTTAATGGTTCCTCCTATTGTGCGCAGATGATCCCTCTTGTCCATGCGGTGCAGATACATGACGATGAGATCCAGCTTGTCATCCGTTGTGACCGGAGGGGCGGCGGAGGTGTCGGCGATTTTCTTTGGCATGCAGTGAGTATATAACTCCTTTTTTTAAAAGCCACGTCTCCACTTTCGTGCGAACTCGAATGCGCGTGTCAGACGGTACGTGGCACCGACTGGAATATCCACACAGTGCATCAGGGGGAGGGGCATGCCGCCGAATCCCGTTTTGAAAGTCGTCACTCCTGCAAATGGATGCTTGGAGTCGATGATGACATCATCACCGTTTTCTGTGCGTATCCGCGGAGCGATTCCCCAAAAATTGTAGATGTCATCACCGCGTCGCAGTGCNNCCGCGTCGCAGTGCATCGCGAATGGCCGTCCATTGAAGTAAGTAGCTGGCGGGAATTTTTGCATATTTATGCGTGCTCGCACCGTGATGATAGCTGGTGACGCCGCCGAAACTCATGTGCACCGATGCGGCGACGGGCTCGTCGTTATAGCGTGCGATGTACACAATCGCTTCCCCCTTCGCTAAAGTTACGGGGGACAGGTCTTTTGACGCGGAAAAATGCTTCACTTGAGCACGTATGAAGGATTCCCTGTACGGTACGAATTTGTGACGCTTGTATGTTTCTTCTTGGAGCTTGAAATAGATATCCAGGTCGCGCGTGGGCTCTGTTGATGCCGTCACCGTCACGCCTTCCCGTTCAGCTCTGCCGATGAGGTTGCGCGTGGTTTTTCGCATTTCCCCCAAAATCTCTTGTTCGGATTTCGGATTTCCCACCTTCGCTCCTTTGGGAGCTACGGCGGGCAGGCGGATTTCGGATTTCGAGTTTTCTTCCACGTTCCATCGATCTTGTGGTTTCAATGAAATGTACCATGTGTATTCGGAGAGCAGATGGAGCGGGGAATCGATCGCGCCGCCGGATTTCAATGACGTAACGAGGGGGTCTCGTTCCGTCCAAAACGGACTGATGCGAATGAATGAACAGCGATGTTCTGCAGCCAGATCTTTGAGGGCCGTGATGATGAGACTGAGCGCATCTTCCGATTGTACAAGCGGTCCGTATTGCACCATCACATGTTTGCCCCGACGCGCCGGAACGATGATCGCTTGGCAGATACCGACGATGTGTTCGTCATCGATCACTTCTAATCTGATCGGCTCCTGTCCGATGTCTCGGTAGACTTCCCCCATGGCCCAGCTTTGCAGAAAGGGTGAGAAGCGCTGCTTTTTCAGAAACGCATCCCAGGTATGCCGATCTGTGGCTGCACGTACGATCATCTGTCTTTTAATCTGTAGACGAATTTGAGTCCCGACCAGATCTCATCCACAGAGCAAATTTTTACGTCTGTCAGATGATTATGTATGGCGATATCGCGAATGACCCCTTCGGCAAGATCGGTTTCCATACCGGACGATTTTTTCGGCCAACTGATCCAGAGTGCGCCGTGTCGCGCCATTTGATCTCTGAGCGACACAAATGATTCTTCCAGATCCTTTTTGCTCGTGAGGAATGCATGGACGACGTCAGCGTTCGTGCCCGGCATTTGTTGAATCATGACTTGTTTCAGCTCCGCTCCCAGGGTTGCAATGATGCTTTGCGGTGCATGGAGCAAGATGACGGTGTGTCCGGGTTTGATGCCTAGTTTTTTGCCGAGCGGAAGATGGGGGGCGTTGGGGGGCACGTTAGGAGTTAGGAGTTATGAGTTAGGAGTTAGGAGTTAGGAGTTAGGAGTTAGGAGTTTGTCGAATAGTGTACAGAGTTTTTTCGCTTGTGCTTGAGAAGTTCCGGGATGGGTGGGAAACGTGATGATTTGCTCGCAGATACTTTCCGCATTGGGGTCGAGACCGTCTTCGTAGCCCATGGTTTTGAGGTCAACTACGGACGGACAGATGACACAACCGGTCCAGCCGTCGAAGAGATGGACATTGTTTTTCTTCAGCTTCCGGCGCATAGCCTCGGCGCCGCGAATAAACAGCGGAAATTTTTGAACCGGGAAGTCGCAACTGACTCCGGTAAGAAGCGGCCAATCATGTGATGTTCCATGTTCAATGTAGAGCTTCGTCAGTGTTCTGCGGTGATGATTGATGGTTTCGAGTTTGTTCAGTTGTTGCAGTGCCAACACCGCGCAGGCTCCCGGCATGCGGTGGAGCGTGTTTGGCATATCGCCGTTTTTATCTTCTTTTGTCAGGCTGGGAATGAGCAGTTTCAGTTTTGCAGCAAGAAGCAGAAGCGCTTTTCCCAGGCCTATGCCGAAGAGCGGTCGGGCGATGGAGTAGAGTATGGGATAGAGCAGATATGCAAAGATGCGAAACAGAGATTCTTCGGTTGCGACTTCCTGCATACTTCGAAGTGCCGCGGCTGTATTTTTATTGCGTGTAAGGACTGCGCCCCCGCTTACGCCGGAGATCGCTTTGTCCCTGCCGAAGCTCATGATCATGGCATCACCCAAGTGGCCAATGGCCGCAGGTCCCTTTGCATCAGGGAGAATATGTGCGCAATCTTCTATAAGCATAAGCGAATGCTTGTCGCAGAGTGCTCGGAGTGCTTTGGTATCTGCAGGGATGCCGAAGGTATGCTGACAAATGATTGCTCGTGTTTTTGGCGTGATTGCTTCCTCTACCGCTTCGAGATCCAGATTTAATGTATCGCGTTCGATGTCGGCATACACGCAGACCATCCCGGCTGCATGCACGGCATTGGGCACGACGACGCAGGTGTAGCCTTGGACGATGACTTCTTCATCGGGCTTCGGTTGAAGTGTGCGTAGCAGGGCGAGCAGCGATTCTCTGCATGAGCCAAATGCGACTGCTTCACCGTGAAACCGTTCTCCGATGGCATGCTCGAGTGAGCGTACGTCCGCAGTGTTTCGGTAGTGCCAGGGCATTCGAATATGCTTGAGAGCAAGACGGCGTTGATCGCTATCTGCAAGAGGGCCGAAGGTGTGGTGGATAAGTTCCATCAGAGAGGAAGGAGTTTTTGGATAGATGATCGTGGCATGCGACCGAGAGCCAGGAGAAGCGATCCGGATGGTGCGCGTTCCGTTGTTGCTTGCAGGATATCTACGGTCTTCTTGAAGCCTTTTTCGAAGGATGTGGCATTTGTATCTGTTGTAAAGATCACGCGGTCCACCGAGTCTTTCGCGACCGTTCCAAGCTCTTCTAAGAATCGCGATTCTTCCGTTCCCGTTTCCAGGAGGCCGCTCATCAGGAGGATACGCGGGCGTTCCGGTCGATTTTTTGCCCAGTCCAATGCGGCGCGGACGCTGAGGCGGCTGCTGTTGTAGGTGTCATCGACGACGGTGATTCCGAATTCTTGCCGCACGTTGAAGGTGTGCGAGAGGGGATGAAAGCCTTTCAGAAGTTCTTTGATGCGTTCGTCTTGGATGCCTAGGTGTCTGGCGACGGCGATGGCAAGCCAAGCGTTTCCACCGTTATGTAAGCCATGAAGAGCGACAGAGAATGTAGAGGACGACAGCGAGAATTTGAGGCCGTTTTCGGCCTCTTCAATATTGGTTACTTTGATTATTTCTTCATTGGCAAGAGTGACGGGGCATGGAGCTTTTTCCGATAATTTTCTACAACCATCATTTCGACCATAGAAAAATGCATGTCCGGTTTTCGGCAGTGCTTCAATCAGTTCTCCATTTGCTTCGATGATGTTTTTTTCCGATCCAAAGAGCGCGAGGTGATCCGATCCCAGCGCGGTCATCACGCCGATGGTCGGTTTCACGAACGTGCACATCAGAGCTATCTCACCTTTTCTGTATGCACCCATTTCCACAATCATTACCGGTTTTTTTACTTTTTCATTTGAACCAGTAACCAGTAACCAGTAACCAGCAACTTGTTTCAACATCCACTCCGCCACGCCCATCTCCGTATTCACATGTTCCGGCGTCACAAGAGGAGTGAGATCTTGCAGGACGCATTTCAAGAGTTCCTTCACCGTTGTTTTTCCGACGCTGCCTGCAATGCCGATGACGGTCGCATTTTTCAATTGATCGCGCAAGACTGCCGCTTGCATGAATCGTCTCTGTTTGAGAAATCGATCTACTGGTAGCAGCAGTCCCCAAGCAATCCATACGACGACAGGCTGCACCAGAAGAATGATGGGTGCGCCGATGAGAAACGGAGCGGTGATGACCGTGATGAAGGTCGTGAGAACAAGTGACAGGCTTGTGATGAGTATGGCTTTGGCTGTCCACTTTGGTGCGCGCTGCTTTCGCATGAGGAATTGTACACAAGTGAGGCCTGCGAAGAGTGTGAGCCAGGCAATATGGAAGAATATCAGCGTTCTGAGTAGATTGAGAGCGTCGAGCCTGTCGGTTGCGTGTGTCACCATCCAAATACCTCCCAAATCCGTCAGTAGCAAAAGGATGGCAAGAAATGGTCGCAGTGTCCCCCAGAGTTGCCGTATTGCTCCTTCGTGCCTCAGGTGCTCTCTCAGCCTGTCCATGCGCCATTCCTTTTGCTGAAAGAGGGCAGAAAGGGTCAATAAAGGGGATAGGGCCCCCAGGAGCGTCAGGCCTATGGAAAGGGAGTATACGAGGAACATGGGTATAGGCCGGCATTGTAGCGCAGTCTGTATTTGCAAATATCCAATATTATGCTATAATAATACATATTACTTCTTTCACACACATACATCATGGCAAAACAGAAGAACAGTAATTTCATTCATGGTGTTTCAGGATTCGTCTTGGCATCCATGTACTTCGTGTACATGTTCATCATTCTGCCTCGACTCTGATCTCGGCCATTCCAAAGCGCGACTGCTGCGGCTATTGCGCTTTTTTGTGTCCGCAGACGGTGCGAATGACGGTTGCGATTTCCGCGGCACGCTCTCTATGTACGCGGTGACGGATACCTTGAAAGAGATGCAGGTGACTGTCGGGGATGTTTTTTGCCATTATTCTTCCGTCTGAAACGGGAGTCATTCCGTCTTCGGTTCCCCAGAAAATATCCGTCGGTACGTGAATGGCGGAAAGCAGCGGGCGAAGATCTTCTTCCGTCACATTGATGAGCGTTTTTCTCATGAGGGGCGATGCTTTTTCGTAATCGTGTACGCGGATGAGACTGTAGAGAAGTTTTTTCCCCGCAGGCTGCAGTGCGCACATGCCCGGAATGGAGAGAAGTCCTTTACCGGTTTTTGCGAGCATGAGTCCGATGATGCGTTTGAAGTGACGCATATGACGGATGCCCGCCGCGGCACAGAGAAAAAGATGATCGATGGGGAGGCGATTTCCCGCCGTCAGTTTGATGGCGATGCGCCCTCCATGGGAATGTCCAAGGACCAATAGCGCAGGGATATTTCCCTGCGTTTGATCGTTCAGCCATGTAATGACCCAATCCGCGTAATCATCCGTCGTCCAGGGGCGAGAAGGTTCCGGCTCGTCGCCAAATCCCGGGAGATCGGGAGCAAGCACGGTGATGGCGTCGTTTTTCAGTGCTGCACGCAGTTCCGTGAAGGATTCTTTACTGCCTCCCCAGCCGTGCAAACACAGGAGTATCGGTTGCATGGGCCAAGTGTAGTCTTTCCGTCAGCGACTCGCACGAAAGATCATCCAATTGCCGTTTNNGCATTTTCCATCGGGACATAGCGAGTGCCGGAATCCGTGATATCGGAAGGAATGTCTTCGACGCCGGTATCGACCAGCCAGTAGTCGGGCGTGTGGTGTGCACGTTTGTTGTGATCGAGAAATACGATTTTTTTACTGCCCTGCATTCGCGGTGCGTAGTACCAGAGCAGCAGTTCGGTGCGAAAATCCTGACGGCTGCCGACGGTGATGACGTTGTCGGGCGCATGCGTGACTAGAAAATGTAACGGGATCGTATATTTTTGAGTTTTGCGTATGGAGGAATGTTGGGAGAAGCCGTTGCCGACGAGGTAGGCGGAAAGGAGAAGGGCGCAGACGACGCTCATCAATCGAGAACGCGTTTGCAGCCCCCGAGCAACGTATTCGCCCAGAATCAGGAGTACGAAGAAGAGGGGCGCAAGAAAGTATCGGGGATAGATGATGGTGGGATGAAAGAAGAGCAACCAGAGCACAGGGCTGATGAGGAGTAGCGTGATGAGAAAGAGGCCCTTCGGGCGATTGTGCTGCATGTTGAATTCCACATCGATGATGAGTGCGGCCAAAGCGCATAGTCCGGCAGTCACGGCCCAGATGTTTCTTTCCGGCATCGCAAAGAGCAGCGTGACACTGCTGAGAATCATGTCCTTTGCAGACCAGGGCGGGCCTCCTCCTATGACCAAGTAGGACAGATCTGCGATTGCCAATCCGCACAGCATCACAATTGCCGGACTGATGCAAATGAAGAGCGTTCTTTTTTCATGATCCTTCGACAGAGGCCACAATTGTGCGATTACAAAAATTACGAGCGCCACAAACAGGTGGATGTACACCAATTGCCACAGGAATGCGATTATCGAAAGCAATCCGAAGAGCAGCGCATCACTCAGTGCAAGCGTTTTCACCGTTCGTTTCATTTGGAGGAACGACAGGTATCCGAAAAAAAGCATGGGAAGATAGCCTCGTGCCTGGGCGCTGAAGAGAGAGAGAAATGCCGAGCAGGCCAGAAGTATGCCCAGTACCGTTCCTGTCGTCGGATTTTTTTTCCACTCCGTGCGCATGACGATTGCCACGAGACCGATTCCGCAGAGGAAAGACGGCAAGCGGTACATCCAGAAGGGTTGTGTTTGTCCCAGCAGATACATCCAGAGCGTGTTCAGGTAATGATTGTTGTCGGAATGTATGGAGAAGATGTCGAACGGAGAGTGCATGAACGACGTAAATCGCAGCGACCATATCTCATCGATTTGTGGATTATTGCCCATGATCGACAGGCGCATTGCCACAGCCAGAAGCAGGATGCATCCGGCTGCGATGCGGTATGGTATGCGTTTGTGCATGGGCGGATCCTACCGTGATTTCGGACGCGATGCGAGATTCCGGAGGATGTCGGTAAGAGGTGCGGGATCAAGATGTCACAGATGCACAAAGCGTTTCCTTTTATTTCTTTTCTTCATTCTTTCTATGAAAAAATTTCTCGCAGCGACCGGTATTTTTGCTTCCATTGCTCTCTCGGCACCTGCCTTTGCTCAGGATGTTGAGAGCACAGGCTCTGTTCAGGCGACGGGATCGCTCACGACGACGCAGCTTGCCTGCGTAGGAACCGCAGTCGATGTGCATGAGGCAGCAGTCATAGCGGCACATACAAAGTTTCACACGAGTGTCATGAGCGCACTGGGCGCCAGGCGTATCAGTTTGGCGGCGGCGTTTACGATCGCGAACAATAATGATCGCGGCATTGCCATCAAAGCATCGGCGAAAACATATATGAATGCGGTGAAAGTTGCGCGTACGACTATGAAGACNNTGTTCAAGCACGGGCCGCTTGCAATGTGACCGTCGGACACGGCAGCGGAGGAACGGTCATCGGTCATCGCGAGGGGCGCGGTCGCAAAGAGAGGAGTTTTATGAAGGGTAATAATGGTTTGCATTTGGGCACATTCAAGAATGCGCAGAAGCACGACATGGATATCGAATCCTCCCTCGAGGGAAATCATAAGTTTGATCTTTCTTTCTAAGGATAGAGGGTTGCAGGCAAAAGGAGACGCGGTCCGGAAGGGCCGCGTTTTTCAGAATGGATGAACCTCTTACGGTATAATCAAATATATGTTATAATAATCTATGATGCGCGTTGTTGGAAATTCCGAATCTCATACAACCGTTCTCCGGTCCGGGACGGGGCAGGAACGACAGGTTTCTTGTGTTGATACAGGTAGGGAAATCGGCAGAGGTACGCGTGCGAAGGTCATGGAAGTATTGTTGGATGAAAAGCCCATGGTCAGAAAAGAGTTTGCGGATGCAAATGGTGCAGTACGCGCAATGCGCGGACATGAAGTTTTGAAAACAAATTTACCGCAGTCGGAAGTATCACTTCTCGTGCCCATGGAATTGGATTCGGTCGGCAATTCCGTAGTTATGCCGATACTGAACGAGGAAGCATGGGTGGTGAGTATGGGGCGCAATCACTCCGCAGATAGGGAAGATCTAAAAATGCGAACCATAGAAACCATTCCGAATTTTGATGCAACGGTAAAACAGTTGATGGATGCCGTGCAATCGTGTGGAAATAAGTGCCTGATGATCGGACCGGATGTGTATTTTTTGACCGTTGATCGCAAGACGCACGCTCTCGGGTATGTCTATGCCGACACGGAATCAGTCACCGTCGACCGTCAAAACGTTTATGCCGATGAGGATATTCCGCTCATGAATGTGTACTGGGCAGCGGGGGTTCTTCATCTTTTTTTGCGGGAATGCGTGCAAAATCCGGAGCCGTATTTGGTACGAGTGCGCCAGGAAGCGGTGCATCGTATGAACGGATGTGGCATGGAAAATCATTGGAAAAAAGAATTGTTGGAGGGGAAGGAATTCAACTGGCCGGCTTCTTCCTGGTCGCAGAAGCTTCTGTGGATTTTGGAATTGGCGAAGAGACAAGCGGTCAGTGCATGGCACAGCTAGGAGATCGATCTAGAACACTGTACTCAAAACTTTTTCGGAAAGATGAGGGACAGGAGCAGTGATCCGAGTAAACACGTCAGTACGATGGCAAACGATACTGCCGATGACACATGGATGCCGACGATATCCAGGAGCATTTTGGCGCCGATGGCGATGAGCACGAGTGATAGCCCTTTCTGCAAGTGATGGAATTTATGGATGACGGCTTCGAGCAGGAAAAACATGGCGCGCAGTCCCAGGATGGCGAAAATATTGGAGGTGTAGATGACGAAGGAATCTTGTGAAATGGAGAATGCCGCAGGCAATGAGTCAATGGCGAAAACAAGGTCGGTCCATTCAATGAGCAGGACGACTAAAAACAGCGCCGTAGCGAACAGTTTCCCGTCCTCGCGCACAAAGAATTTTCCGTTGTGATGCTCCTTCGTAAAGCGCATATACCTGTGCGCCAGTTTGTAGATGCGGTTGTGGGTGAAATCGACGTGCTCTTCTTTTTTATCGAAGAACAGCTTGATTCCCGTGTAGATGAGAATGGCGCCAAAGATGTATAGAATCCAATGAAAGAGGCTGATGATCAAAAATCCAAGTCCGATGAATATGCCTCTCATGATCAGCGCTCCCAAGATGCCGTAGAAGAGCACCCGATGTTGATACTTTTCCTCGATCTTGAAGTAATTGAAGATTAACAAAATGACGAACAGGTTGTCCACGGACAGCATTTTTTCCGTCGTGTACGCACTTAGAAATTCCAATGCTTTCGTACGGTCATACCAGAGGAACAATGCCCCGGCGAATCCCAGAGAGAGGATGATCCAAAAAATGCTCTGCCACGCAGCGGCCTTGAGAGTGACCACGTGGGCCTTGCGATTCAGCAGTCCCAAATCGACCACCAAAAATACCAGAATGATGGCGACGAATATGATTTCAAAAAGAAAGCGGATGTCCATGGGCCGGGAGGATACGGTAAATCTGAATTTTTTGAAATGGAGAGTGGAAATGAGTCTTATGTGTAGCGCGCAGATATTTTTTGATGGCCGCTTTCAGCGGCGCGATTGAGCTATGTATTTTCAAGAGATGAATGGTGACGCGGGGGTTACAGTTGCTTATTCATTTTCATTATTTATGCCTTTTTCTTTTCGTTCAGATAGAAGTTGATAACATTGCAAAGTGCTGTATCCCAGGAGCGAGAGTATCCCGACTGTCATGCCAGACGTTTTTGCATCTGTGCCTGCAATGCTATGCGACAAATAGCTCATTCCCGATGTGACGGCACTGGGGCCAAGGATTGCGGCGATACTCGATTGCACCTTTCCTATTTTCTCTCGAAGGCGGGTGAAAACCCTATGTTGCACCTCGATCAACACGACCGCTGCGATGGCACTGGTTGCCCATTGTACTGTTTCAGTAACTTGCACCTTGTCTCCATTGCACATGCCTACGATTTTGCCGACGAAAGGTGCAATTATCTGACCTGCTACATGCTTAGCAATATGTGCATGTGTGGAAACGTCACTCCGTGATTTACGTTCTATTG
>CXWL01005166.1_pt1 | contig 11948 bp, 8 predicted proteins | sample 590931 | NCBI WGS metagenome assembly CXWL01 (sample SAMEA3498368, study PRJEB10139) | groundwater metagenome | biome: water well; material: biofilm material | place: Germany | collected 2015-04-27
ACCTTGCCAGGGTGTTTTGCCAAGGTTCAGACTCTGCCGGCCCATCCTCAATCCGAGACGTCTGTTTTTGGGTCGATTGAGGAGTCCTCCACGCTTGTGGGCATCGCCCTGTCTGGAGGAGGTAGTCGAGCCGCCACATTTGCTGCCGGGGCGCTCGAAGCACTCGCCAGCTATCCCGTCAAACAAGACGAGAAAACCGTGAGTCTCTTAGAAACCATCACACATATGTCGAGTGTCTCGGGTGGAAGCCTCGCGACGGCCTATTATGCAATGAAGAAACCAGGGAAGTCGGAGCCGGTGCTGCAAGGTTCTTCGCTCTCTTCCTCCTACAAGACATTCTTTTCAGACTTTCAGCGAGACATGCAGATGAATTTCCAAGGCCGGGCACTGGCTCGCCAGCTTCTCTTCTTCCGGGCGCTGAACCCGGCAAAGTTAGCCTACTCTTTTGCTGAGGTCTGGGACAGCCACTTTTTCAACGGGCAGACCTTCTCTGTGCTGTATGAACGGGAGCAACGCGGCGATGCACCCCGAGTCATTCTCAACGGCACGATCTATAACACGGGCCGCCGTCTCGCGCTGACGACGCTCGGGCCGCAGGATTTCAAGTACGATTTCGTGGAGCATCTGAAGGACAGCTTCGCCCAACGTAACGTGGAGATGAGTAAGACCGGGAAGGAAGAATTTACTCGAAGTATTGAGACAGCCAGAAAACAATTTATGCCGATCACGTTTGAAGGAATAGGGGGTGAGCATCACGCTGTTCCGATTTCTCTCGCGGTGGCTTCTTCCGCGTCGTTCCCACCCATCGTTGGACCGGTGACATATCAGACCGAAGGAACGGGTCGCTATATTCACGTCGGCGATGGTGGACTATTTGATAACCTCGGAACGGAATCGCTCATCACCCTGTTCTTGAGCAAGATTCCCAAAGACGCGACGACCGCCAAACGAGGACTGATCGTGGTCATTGATGCGTCGTTTCCTTTCTCTTCGGGAGAGCAGGCCCTGAATCACAACACCAAAGGTTTTCAAGTATTTCGAAAAGACCCGGCACGGATCGTCGGAATCATGGAAGCTCGTGCCAATGCCTATCAAACGATACTGTGGCAAAGCCTGCGCAGCCAGGATGTGGTATTGCCCGACTATGATCATCTGAGAATCGTCATTCTTCGCCATGGCGACGCCAGATGGGAACGCGGCTATGAAGATCTCCCCGATGTCTGTCGGAGTGAGTTTGCTCCGTCCGTGAGCGCACAGGAGATCCAGGCCGCCGTCGGGCGAATTCCCACCCAATTCAAGATTGAGAGCGATTGTGACGGAGCGCTCCTTGTTGCCGCCGGACATCAAGTCGTGGCCCAACAGCGTGAACTCCTGGATCGATTCTTCTACGGGATAAAACACCAGACTGCGCCGCTGCCATGACATCCAAGCCTGTCACGCCTCATCCCATCCGCCTCTCCAGAGTATTGGCGGAGGAGTTTGTCGGTCTCCATGGACCCTTGCCCGACGGTCTTTTCCCCGAGGGCCCAGAGGCTCCATATGACGACGCACTGGAACACAGCAGGTTGCGTGCGTTATATGCGCACATTCATTCCCAGGCCACTCAACGTTCAGCCCTCTGTTTTTCCGGTGGCGGCATCCGAAGCGCAACGTTCAACCTCGGTGTGATCCAGGCGTTTGCCAAGCTAAATCTCCTGGACAAATTTGATTATCTCTCAACTGTGTCAGGCGGAGGGTATATTGGGGCGTGGCTGACGGCGTGGGTGCATCGGTCAAAAAAGCCTGATGGATCTGGCATTGCCGATGTTCAGAGTGCGCTCAATGGAGCCCTGTCCAATGGGTCTTTATTATCTCCAAGCCGTGAACCACGTCCCCTGACATGGCTGCGAGATTTTAGTAACTATCTCACGCCGACCATCGGACTGTTTTCAGCAGATTCCTGGACGATGTACGGTATTACCCTGCGCAATCTCCTCTTGAACTGGCTCGTGCTGATCCCACTGATTGTGGCAAGCTTCATGATTCCCCGCCTGCAGATTGCCGTGATCAGGCATTCTCCGGAATTCCTCTCACCAAGTCTGCTAATGTGGGCAGGCTTGGCCCTGGCTATTCCATCACTGATGTATCTTCACCTCTACCGTCCGAGCCTGAAATGCTTTCGAGGTAAAGATCGGCCAGCGTCCACCGAGGCCGGTGTCGCAGATGCCTCACCGGATTTTGGACGCCAAGGCTGGTTTATCATGTTTTCACTAGTACCCCTCGTTGTCGCGGCCTATTGTCTGACGACGGCCTGGGCTTGGTATTGCAATGTGCCTGGGCAGCTGTCAGAAATCACGTTTCTTGGCTGGACAACCGGAAAGACGTTTGCTGCGACTGGTGCCCTCATTCATCTGACGAGCTGGGGATCCGCCGTGTTGTGGACGCTTGGGGTTGCTATCATTCATGGGAAAGGCAATGACTTTTTGGTGATCGCAGGATGGAAAGCGCTTGAGGGAGTGCTTGTCGTCGTGTCCGGGGCAATCGGAGGATTCGCCCTTTGGGCCATCCTTGCTCAGACTCCATCTGAGTCGATCCCCGTGCGATTTATTGCTCTCGATCCCGCCAGTCTGTTGGTAAAAGACTACGCTGAATGGTATGCCGCTTTCGCAGTTCCAGGTTTTTTGGGGTTGTTCCTTCTCGTTGCCACCCTATTCATTGGGCTCGCAGGTCGATTTACCAGCGATCAAGAGCAGGAGTTTTGGGGACGCACGGGCTCGTGGATGCTCAATGCCGGCGTCACCATTGGAGTTGTGGGAGCCATCATCATCTTCGGACCGGGATGGATGGCCACAGTGGGTGCTTGGACATCGGCGTCCATCGGAGGAGTAGCAGGTATTCTGTCTCTGGTCGGTGGCTTTAGTGCCAAGACATTGTTAGCCCCATCGGACAAGAAAGATCGCGCGTCATGGATGGCTGAATACGGCGTGAAGGTGGCCACACCCCTGTTTGTGATTCTCCTTATTGTAGGCCTCGCATTAGGAACGAGCGTGCTTGTCAAAGGCTGGTCAGGTCTCCTGGGTGTTCAGACCGAGGGCTGGACGGAAACGGGCCTACTCATGCCGGAACCCTACAACACACCGTGGATCCACTCACTGGCCCTACACAATGCCCAATTTTGTCACCTACTGGGCTTGTGGGGGCTGCTATGGATCATCGGCCTAATCATGGGCTGGTGCATCAACGTCAATAAGTTTTCGTTGCATGGCTTCTATCGAAACCGGCTGATCCGTGCTTATCTCGGAGCAACTCGATCATTGACTGAGGAGGACGTGCGCCGACCTAATCCGCTGACGGGGTTTGACCCAAAAGATAATATCTACATGGCTGAACTTGCGGGTTATGATTTTGATTTCCCTAAACGAAACTTGACGGTTGTTCAGCGCCCGTTCCACATCGTGAATATCGCCCTGAACCTCGTTCGTTCAGAGCGACTGGCGTGGCAACAACGGAAGGCGCAATCCTTCACGGTCTCTCCTCTGCATTGCGGGAGTTGGCAAGACCTCGGGTACCGACGCTCCCACGAGTACGGTTACAGTTCAAGCGTTAACCGTGCCATTAGCCTGGGTACGGCCATGGCCACGTCCGGTGCAGCTGCCAGTCCCAATATGGGATATCATTCTTCTCCAGCCGTGACCTTTCTGTTAGCCTTGTTCAACGTTCGCCTCGGGTGGTGGCTTGGTAATCCTGGCCAAGCTGGAAGCAAACCCATACTTGGAAGGTTCGGGAAGTTGTTCAATTGGTGGCCCACCTACAAACGAGCGCATCCTGTGTTCACCATTGCTCCCCTCGTCAAGGAACTCTTCGGTCTGACCGATGGGAGGCAGTCGTATGTGTATCTTTCTGATGGAGGCCATTTCGAAAATCTCGGGCTCTACGAGATGGTGTTGCGACGCTGCCATCATATCGTCGTAGTTGATGTCGGGTGTGACCCCGACATGTCTTTTCAGGATCTAGGGAATGCGATTCGCAAGATCCGCATTGATCAAGGTGTGGACATCGAACTCGACGTCGAGATGTTGAAACAACAAAGTGCATCACGGCTGTCCCGCTGGCACCATGCCATCGGCTCCATCCGCTATGACAAAGTCGACGATGGCGCACGTGTCGGGACACTCCTTTATCTGAAGCCTTCGCTGACAGGAGATGAGCCCGTCGATATCCAGAACTACGCCGCTCATCACCCCGCATTCCCTCACGAGCCGACCGCTGACCAATTTTTCGACGAATCGCAGTTCGAGTCTTACCGTCATTTGGGCGAACACATCGCGACGGAGGTCCTGCGCTTCGGTCTTCTCAACGGGGGCTCACTGCCGAGCAAGTTGTCTCTCGACGATGTCATTGATCGGCTCGAGCAGCATTGGGTCCCGGTTCCTCCGGGAGTACAGGATTCGTTTCTGCGTGAAACTCAGGCCCTGCTGGATCTCGAAAAGCAACTACGGACGGACTCCGGTTTGGCACGTTACGACGTCGAAACCTATCCGGAAATCATATCAGTCTTCGGCGCTGACCCAGGCAAGGTCGATCCCCTCGATGCACGCGCGAGCCTGCATGTCTGTTACTCGGAGATCCAGCTAATGGAAAACGTCTTCCTCGGTGTCCGACTGGGAGAGCACCATGGCCATCCCATGAATCGGGGATGGATGAATCTATTTCGACGGTGGGCAAACGCTGACACATTTCGACAGTGGTGGCCCGTCCTCCGAGGCACATTTAGTCGAGCTTTTGTGGAGTTCGCCGAGCGCCATCTGCATCTCCCGACCCATACTGATCTGGCCTACGAACAGCGTGAGTTCCCTATAGCGGGGATCCAACTCTTGCGAGACCAATTGGATCGTGAATGGACTCTGGATCCTTCTCTTCCAGAAGGGTTTGAGGCAGCCCTTCGGAACCCGGTGCAGCTTTTGATTTCAGGAGACCAGAAGGGCCCGGCTGTCTGGCTCGCCTGGGTGCCACGAGTCAGTGGAGCCATTCAAAAGGCTGTTTCGTTTCCAGACGGTGAGCTGATCGGTGTAGTGGCCCTATCAGGAGGCGCATCGCTCGACTGGCAGGTCCATGGGTGGGTCAAGGTGGGGTATCGCGACGTTGGGATCGGCCACCATCTGTTTCAGCAGGCCCTCGGTGATATTCAGCACAGCGTGGATATTGCCAAAGACGCAAGCGTGACACTGGTGGCTGACCTTGGTCCAGGTGATGTCTCTAGCTCCGATGAGCACGATCGCCAGATGGAATATATACGGTTCTACGAGAGGATAGGATTTCGGCGCGCCCACACGGATCAACATAGACCCCCGCGCCTTTTGCTGAGCCGCATCGTTACAAGGAATTGAACCTCAGCGCATCCAAGCTACTCGACCGGCGAACTGCTCATTGCAGTGGCATAGTAGGTTGTGGAAGTGCAATGTGCACTACGGAACTGCTTTAAGAAGTGCCTCTGCTTTTGCTCCGCTTCGCTAGAGTTGATTCATCCAGCCATGTTAAATAGGCATCTCCGTTTGTGAGGAACGATGAGTGCGGCGGGTTCTCAGTTTATCGGCATTGTGTGGCGCTGATGTCTCTGATCAGCGTCTTCGCGTTCAGCCAGAGGAATTGGAAGGGCGGCCTCTTATGGCTGCTGGTCGGTGTGGGATTTATCGCGCCCTTGGCTTATTGATATGGACATGCTGTCTCGTCCAATTTGTTGCCCTGATGCCTTGACGGTTGAACCAAGATGGCTGTGACTAATATTTCGCCTTGTGATGGGACTCGCCTCTTGATGCGGCTCCGCTCTTGGCATTGAGCGGGGTAAAGCGGGCGGCATAGGCCTGCTGTTCCGGTAGCCTGAGGAAGACCAGAATCCCGGTATCCGGATGAATCGTAAATGTTCCGCTCCCCTTCAGCTGGTTGTCACCGGACGGCTCCAGTTCAATCTGGATCGTGGCTTTCTCAAACCCGTGCTGGATCGTGGCCTTAGCTTTCGCTCCATCGGAAGGGATGCCCTTGTCGGAATGATCGGTCAGATACAGCAGCAGCTCTCCGTCCTTGGCAACCAACTCAAGATGATATGGGCCTGCGGCAAGCGATTGCCCGCCGTGAAGGGCCTTCACGGGTTCTGCGTGTTTCGCTGAATGGGCCCAGACCGGCGCCGCCCCGAGCAGCGTGGCGCAGAGAGTCAGGTTCACCAGCAGATGTTTCATGATTGATACTCCCTAGAAACCCGGATTCATATCTAACTTGACCATCAATGCTTCGGTGAGTGGTGATGGTGGTGGGGGCCGGCATCATCCGCGTGGGACGGGGATTTTTCCGCCTGTTCGCTCTTGGGTTTCAACGGCGTGAAGCGGGCGGCATAGCCGTCTTGGTTCGGCAGTTTCATGAAGACGACAACCACGGTAGTGGGGGTCAACGAAAAGGTGCCGGAACCTCTGAGCATATTGTTCCCCACCGGGTGCATGTTCACCTGCGTCCTGGTTGGCCCGTTCTCAATGTTGGCTTTGGCTAAACCGCCGTCGATGCTGATGGGGTTGTCGGCGTGGTCCGTGACGTAGACCGTCAGGTCTCCATCCTTAGCGACCAGCTCCATATGAAATGGACCGGTCATGCGCAACTGCCCGCCATGGGGCGCCTGGACAGATTCAAAATATTCGTCGGTATGGGCACCGGCCGAGAAGGACAGGGACAGGGTCATGCCACACACCAAGCCAACCATCGTCTTGTTCATGCTCTGCTCGCCTCCTAACTCATCGACCGTTCAGTGCTGCCTGGTCCAGTGGTTGTGGAAGAGTGTCCGGGTTCACTGACTCACGATGCAGCAGCGGACCTACTTGAGTAAATGGTCTGAAATGAGTGCGGCGAGTTCGGCCGACTCGACGACTCCTTCGCGTGTCAGTAGTAATTTACCATGCGCGAAGAAATGTGTGGTGGGGTATGTTTCAAACGTGTGGGTCTTCTTGATCTCACGACAGCGGCCCGGCACATGCATCTTGGCCTTCCCGATTTTGATCTCAGGAAATTTCGCAGCGGTCGCTTCAAGAATGGGATCGTAGGCCTTGCAGGGCTCGCAGGTGGCAAGGCCGTACGCGACGACCGCACCGGCGCTGTCGGTGAATTCTTTGTAGTTGGCGTCGCTGACGTCGAGAACAGTGCCAGTCATAAGCTACCTAAAGTTGAAAGTCTGAAAGTCAGGAAGCCAACACGTGAGGACTTTCCAACTTTCAGACTTTCTGACTATAGAATTAGTTCAGCTTGGACAGCGCGTCAAGGATGTCCTTGTCTTCGCGTGCCGTCTTGATCTCCTGCACCTTCGCGTAGGCGATCTTGCCGTTCTTATCGACGATCACGGTCGCGCGCTTCGAGCAGTTCAGCGGCTCGAAATACAGACCATACGACTTTGCGGTCGTCCGGTGGACGTCCGACAACAAGCGGTGCTTCAGGTCCAGCGAATCCGCCCAGGCTTTGTGGGAAAAAAAGCTGTCGCAGCTGATGCCGAACAATTCCGCATTGGCGGACTGGAACTTGGGGAAGTCATCGGTCAGGCACTTGTTTTCACCCTGGCACACAGGGCTCCAATCCAACGGATAGAAGCAGAGCACAACGTTCTTCTTGCCTTTGTACTCGCTCAACTTCACGTCCTTTTGGTCCTGATCCTTCAGATTGAAGTCCGGTGCTGTATCGCCCACCTTAATTTCTGATGCTACGTCGCTCATTGTAAACCTCCTTATTAGGACATCTATATATGGGTGATGGCTGTACTGAGGTCTCGGATTGGCAGGACCCCACATGAACCATAAACTTTGTAACCTGTGCTTGAAAGGGATGTCAACGGCCCGATAGGCCTAGTGTTGGATGTGAATTGATAACATATTGAGTTATCAACGGACTTACGAGGTTTGAAGTTCTCGGAATCCAAGCATCCGTCCGGCAGGCGCAGCGGTGCGGTAGTTCCTGACATGAATGGTACGACCGAGCAAAGGAAGGTTGAGCGCTGTTCCAACCTTTGGAGAATGCCCCAGCCGCAGCAATTCGCCGGCCGACTCAGTCAACAGGTCTTTCGCTGTGCTGTCGGAAAGTCCTTTTGCCGTCAACATTTCAACTTCGTCCACCCCAAATTTGCTGAGTCCGAGTGAGTAGGACCACACCCGGTCCGGGTGAGTGGTGTCGTCATGGACGATGGACACATGGTCATCCAGAAGAAAACTTCCGAGTGTACGAGGCTGCCAGTCCGAGGGATTGGCGTACGCTTGCCGAATGACGTCATAGGCCGTGCCTTGCGATAAGAGGGTCAGACAACGGGCCAATCGTGTGGCCAGGAGGACGGTATCGGGCATATCACGAGGGGAGGTGACGGACGGTGCAACGGCACCCATGAGGTCATGTTCCCAGGTCAATTGTTTCATCACTTCAGCCACATGACTCATCGGGAGTGGCAGGACTACATGTGCGGACCAAGGGCCGTGGGTTGCCTGCCAGGATTCAGGCGAGCCGTCTTCATGGTGGATGGCCAAGGGGACNNCAGAAGGCTTAGGAGACTTTTTCCGAATCCTCATATGGGTACCTGTGACAATTACTTTCCGGATTTCTTTGCCTTGCGGCGGTCGTCCGGGTTCAGGAGCCGCTTTCGCAGGCGCAGGTTCTGCGGCGTGATTTCGACCAGCTCATCGCCCCCAATGTATTCCAACGCAAATTCCAGGGTCATTTCGCGCGGAGGGGTGAGCACTAAGGCTTCATCGGAGCCGGAGGCCCGCATGTTAGAGAGATGCTTTTCCTTGCACACGTTCACATCGAGATCCTCGTCTCGGCTGTTTTGGCCGATGACCATCCCCCGGTACACTTCGACCCCAGGGCCGATGAACATGGCCCCGCGTTCTTGGGTCATGAAAATAGCATAGCCCGTACTGGCACCGTCTTCATACGCGACGAGTGAGCCATGCGGGGCGACAATCAAGTCTCGCTCTTCTGCCGGTTCGTAGGCCGCAAAGACGTGATGCATAATGACGGTTCCGCGAGTCTTCGCCAGCAGCACGTTCTTGAGGCCCATGATGCCTCGCGTTGGAATATGGTATTCCAAATGCATTTCACTGGTGCCGACGTCGGAATGAATGAGCCGCATGTGCCGCATTTCGCCGCGGCGCTTTCCGATCTCTTCGATGACCGTTCCCTGATAAGTCTCCGGCACCTGAATGGTCAGTTCCTCGTACGGTTCCATGACGGCGCCGCCTTCACGATGGAGGATGACCTCTGGTTGCGAGACTTGCAGCTCGTACCCTTCCCGTCGCATCTGTTCGATCAACACACCGAGATGGAGTTCGCCACGACCTGCCACGAGGAAGCGATCCGCGCTATCGGTCTCATTGACGCGCAACGAGACGTTGGTCTCCAGCTCTTTGAAGAGCCGCTCGCGCAAGTGGCGCGAGGTCAGGAACTTCCCTTCCCGTCCGGCGAAGGGGCTGTTATTGACCGAAAACGTCATCTGAACCGTCGGCTCATCGATTGTCACGCGCGGGAGGGCGACGGGATGGTCGGCATCTGCGATGGTATCCCCGATACTCACGTCATCCAGCCCCGCCACTGCAACGATTTCTCCGGCCGAAACCTGTTCGGTGTCGGCCCGTTCAAGGCCCGAATAGACGGCGAGGTCGGACACCTTTCCGGGAATCTGTGCGCCGTCCTTGCCGAGCACCATGACACTCTGCCGCCGGGCAATTGAACCAGACTGAATCTTGCCGATCCCCATCTTGCCTTTGTAGGAGTCTTGCACAAGGGCGAGCACGAGGATTTGAAGCGGGGCTTCGGCGTTGATCGCCGGGGCAGGAATCTTCTCCAGCACGGTATCGAGTAGCGGGACGATGTCGGTTCCCGGTTTGTTGACATCCAGCGTGGCGATTCCTTTAATGGCCGACGTGTAGACGATCGGGAAATCANNCTCGTCGGTGGCGCCCAGATGAACGAACAGGTCGAAGGTGCGGTTGACGACGTCGTCGATGACTGCATCGGGCCGGTCGATCTTGTTGATGACGACAATGGCTTTGTGCCCAAGCGCCAAGGCTTTCCGCAACACAAAGGTCGTTTGCGGCATGGGGCCTTCCTTCGCGTCGACCAAAATCAACACCCCGTCCACCATCCGGAGCGTCCGTTCCACCTCACCACCGAAATCGGCATGGCCCGGCGTATCGACGATGTTAATTTTCACCCCGTTGTAGATGACGCTGGCGTTTTTGGCCCGGATTGTGATTCCACGCTCCCGTTCCTGGTCCATCGAGTCCATGATGCGTTCGCCCATATCATCGATCTTACGATGGACGTGAGTTTGGCGGAGCACCGCATCGACCAAGGTCGTTTTGCCGTGATCGACGTGGGCAATGATGGCGATATTCCGAATATCGCTTCGACGGTTCTGAGGGGCGCGTACTGTGGACATGGTGACGGTGCTTCCTTAATGACAAAAAGACGCCCCGATAGTGAGGCGCAAACTTTGCAGTATACGCGAACTGCATTCTCCCACACAAGCTAGGGTCGCGAAATAAAATGGAGGGGAGCTTTATGAAGTAGGGAACGCTGTAAAACCACAGGGCGGTCTCTGTGATGCTGTGGGGGCTACTCGTCACGTCACCGCTCGGTGGAAGAGTTGGAAGAGGATGAATGCTATATCGCGCGAGGTTTCCTGAGCATCGATGAGGCTGACTAGCGCGATGGGGTTCCGCAGATCTGAGCGGCGAGTTCGGTCAAATCGTCGAAGGCCTCTTCCTGCGGCTTGTCGAGAATCTTATATTATTGTAATGCGGCGAGACGAGAGGATTCGTTCTCTGGCAAAGGAGCACTCTCTATTGTTCCCTCCTTCTTTGCTAGTGGGTTGCTTCATTGCGTCCACCCATTGCTGGTCGGTAGCCGGTCTATGTCAATGGTGCGTACGTGAGGTCATCTAGCCGCGTGTGTTGATATGGCTGGCGAAATGGCCCACGATACCTTCAGGAGCTCTATGGTATTCGTACTAGGAGAATTGCGAGGGGGAAAGTAAAATGGGTTTTTGCTGATGCAGTGTGAGAATGGTTGCGGAGCGGATGGGAAACGCCAAGTATCTGATCGGCATCTCGCTTGAGTTTTCGGAGGGCGCATTGTAAGGTTTTGCTGACCTCGGCTTCACCTCTACAAGGCTCCATTCACCATGCCGAATGATCGTCGTTTTATCGAAAAAATAGAACAGCCACGCCGCCGCTGGCGTTGGTGGCAGGTCGCTCTGATCGGTGTGGTGGCCTGTAGTATCGTCGGAGCGACGACGGTCGCAGGAATCATCTGGTATTTTTCCCGAGACCTCCCCTCGCTCGATCTGCTCCAAAACTATCAACCGAGTTTGGTCACCACCGTCTATTCCGATGATCGGCAGCCCATTGGCCAGTTCTTTATCGAGCGCCGCATTCTCACGCCGCTCCCAGAAATTCCNNATTGCGACGGAAGATGCGAGGTTTTTTGAGCATCCGGGTCTGGATTTTATCGGAATGCTGCGAGCGGCTTGGACGAATATTCGGCACGGAGGGAGGAAGGTTGAAGGAGCGAGCACCATCACTCAACAACTGGCTCGTGCGCTCTTTCTGTCGTCCGAACGGTCCTATGAACGAAAAATTCGCGAACTTGTCTTGGCCTACAAAATGGAAGTGGTCTCCGGGAAAGAACAGATTCTTGAAACCTATCTGAATCAAATTTATTTCGGGCAAGGCGCCTACGGAGTCGGCTCGGCGGCGCAATCATATTTTGGAAAAGATATCAGGGGCCTGACCCTTGCCGAATCCGCATTCTTAGGCGGTCTCCCGAAGTCGCCAAGCCGGTTTTCTCCGTTCAGCGCCTATGAATCGGCGAAGAAACGCCAAGAGCATGTGCTCGCCAGAATGGAGGAGGTTGGGTTTATTACCGCAGCGGAACGGGAAGCGGCCGCTCGCGAA
>CXWL01011825.1_pt1 | contig 11946 bp, 11 predicted proteins | sample 590931 | NCBI WGS metagenome assembly CXWL01 (sample SAMEA3498368, study PRJEB10139) | groundwater metagenome | biome: water well; material: biofilm material | place: Germany | collected 2015-04-27
GAAAGCGGCTGTTATGGAGATGACAGGCTATGAAGCGGCGACCTTCGTCGGGACCGCCGGAACAGTGACGGCTCTCGCCTCTATGGCACAGAAGCTTCCTGCCTATGAACCGGCCCGTATTCACAACTATCGCCTGACACTCGCCATGGTGCAGGAACTCGAACAGACGCTACTCACCCGCAAGAAAGCCGACCGTGTGGGACTCCCTGGATTGGAAAAGAACCGCGAAGAAGTCATCGCCGCCGGTGCGATCATCATCCGGACGGTGATGGAGTCATTAGGTATGACGGCGGTGCTGGTGAGTGATCTGGGATTGAGGGAAGGGGTGCTTTTGCACCTGGGCTCAGCAATGAGATGACGGAATCCAGATAGGTGATTTTCATGAAAAATGTAGTCCCAGCTCTTTCCAGCACAGTTGTCCATGAAAGCGAGAAGGAGTGGGTTCCTAGGTCGTTTGGGGACTTTCTTCACGAGTTGCAGAACCTTGAACGATTGTTTAATCGTGAAGATAGCTTGTTGGTGTTTCGAGGCCATCGAAAACGAGAGTGGTTGCTGGATTCGACATTCGTAAGGTCTAGCAAATCAAAGTTGTTTGGTCTCGAAGATCATTCTAAGTTTTCGAGGTATCTTTCTGGATCCCTGGATTTACACCGGGCGCTTCTGAATCTCTTTCTGTTGAAGTTTGGCATTTTGGTTCGCCCTTCAGCAGAGCTTACTGACCTTGAGTCTTCGCGTGGTATTGATCCCTGGTTTGAGCTCATGAAGAGAATTCAACAACATCCTGATGAAAGGCAGGACGGTCCTTTTCTTATAAGAGGAACGAACATTCTCGATTGGACGAAGTCATCCGACATAGCGCTATATTTTGCCAATGATAATCGGGATGCAGATGGGGCGGTCTATATCTGCGACGCAACAGCAACGGGGAAAACGCGGCAGATTATCCCTGTTGGAAGAATTCTTGAGAAGATGGATGAGGACGGGAATGCAGGGAAAGCTCTCGGCGTTCCGCTAATGTTCCATCCAGCGCATCAAATTCTAAATCAAAGAGCAAAAAACCAGCAGGCTATTTATTTTGCGCAAATGGATCTCAGGGTTGACCTTGAAACCATTTGGCGAGAACAGGAGAGAATGCCGGGTAACGAAAAGATCGTTATTAAGCTTGTTCTGCCTGCTGGTACTGAATCCGAGGCAAAAGAGTATTTGTTGGGGAAAGGGATTACTTCTGAGTTTCTTTACCCGAATAGCTAGCCCTGGTGCATTAGCGTTAGGGGGCCCCAAACAGGGACATTCTACTTTTTGAGTTAAGCAATTCCGGAATCTGATAATTCCTCCCGTGCGCTGTTGGCGAGCACAGGGAACCGATCAGGCGCCCCTCAATCCCTACTACTTCTGCGAATACCACCGATAGTCCTTGGTCTCGGTGAACTGGGCTTTGGGTGCGCCGCCTGGTTTTTCCAATAACAGCACTTTGAAGTCGATGAGGCCGATGCAGGCGAGGGCGACCACGTTGTGGTAGGGGCGCTACGCGCCAGTTAGGGCAGTGCCACTGAAATTTCAGTGCTCTGGAGTAACTGCCACGAATTGTTTGCGGTAGCTGACGACTTTGGCCAGATACTGACGGGTCTCATCGTAAGGTAACGATGTGTGCAAGCGTTCGTAGAGCGCCGGCGGTTCCAGGGCGTTGATCTCATTGATCGCCGTCACGTGGTTCTTGGAGAACGTTCTGAACACGTTGCCCGGTCCGGTATTGTATGCGGAGATGACACAGTAGTCCCGTGATACAGGATTGGACAGTTTTTCCAGCTCGTTGTAACTCAGCACGTTCAGATACGCCGTGCCCAACTCGATGTTGTGCTCCGGGTCGAACAGGTAATCAGGCGTGGGTGCCTGGTCATTTCCCTTTGCGCGCTTGTATGCCGCGCGTCCGCCGCTGCTCGGAACCAACTGCATCAGTCCATAGGCGGGGGCCGAACTGACCGCGAACGGGTTGAAGTTGCTCTCAGTCCTGATGATGGCATAGACCAGGCTGGGACTGATCTTGTACTGCTCCGCATATCGGGCCACGTGCGCGCGATACCGCTCGGCTTTCTTTGATTCGAAATTGGACACCATCGGGAATTTGACGAAATGGGCAGTCTTGCTTCCCTCGTCGGTTTGAACGTTGCGAGTCTTCAGCTGAGTCCGGACTAGTGAATCCGCGAACCGTTCCGCCTGCTCCCGGGTTTGCACCGGCTTGGCGTCGTCGTCCAGGACCAGGCCGAAGAGATATGGCTGTCGTCCGGTGGTCAACGTCACCTCCCGATCTGAGAACAGGTCAACGCCCTGGGGATCGCTTGTGGTCAGGAGTGTGGAAATCAGAGCGGTCTTCAGACTGCCCTGAGGGTCCTTTTCGTCCAGGGACTCCACCGTGACCGTGCCCTTGTCGAAGTCCACGAGTGCCCGGCTCCGATAGTTCTCCGTGTATTTCACGTAGACCGTTCGATTCGCCACCTTTACTTCCTGCTGTCCCCACTTTTTCTGAACGTCGCCTTTCAACTTTGCGAGGGCCTTGTCGAACTCTCGTTTGAATTTCTGTAATTCCTTACCGATATGGGTCGCGTCGTGCGTGATGGCCGACTCGATTCCCTTCGTATTGACCGGTTGTCCTTTCGCCGCCCGGTCGACCGTCTTGCCGACCTGACGCATGGTTTCACAGCTGCCGCTGACCAGCAGCACCAGGCATAGACCGGCAATGCGCGTCGGCCGATTGACGACGAGGTTCATCAGTCCTCGCTTCGGAGCGATCATCTGTCCCTTTGCTCGATCGCCGGACCGGGCGTAGGATGACCCGGCCACGTGTCCTTGAGCAGCTTGATCAGGTGCGCCCGCAGTCGATGTTCAAGGTCATCGACGAGGCTATGCAGCTTCCGTTTCTGAAATCCGACCGCCTTGCCGAGTGGATCGCTGGCGACGCCGGCCACCAGGCAGAGAATCGTGATGATGGTTCCGATCAGTACCGTCGCCATGGCCACATCGGTTGGGGAGGGCTCAGGAGGAAACAATCTGTACCAGGTTGTTCCCAATCCCTTGCCGAAGGTGAAGTGCGAGGCGGCGGTTTCACGGGCCCGCTCGCGGGCCAATCGTTCTCCGATCCCGAAGAGGCCCAGCGTGCCGTCCTTGAAGAGCATCCATCCGACCGCAATCGTTCCGGCGGACCCCGCAAGGTCTGAGACCATCATGCGCCCTGATGAGTACCCATCGACGAGGCGGCACACCTCCTGATGCGTTCTGGCCGCCGGTCGCCCGGAGGCGATGGCGCGGGCCAGCGGCGTCAGCGACGGGTGCGCGCTCAACGCATTCGCCAAGGCATGCGTGCCGGGTTGCGCGGCCTCCAGGTCGGAGGGCCACTCGAGCACCTCTTGATAGATCTTGCGTTCGACTTCACGCTGGTAGCGGGTCTTGATTCCAGAGGGGACACGATCGAAGAGTGGCGTGAGCACACTCCAGCCGACCTTGTCGAGTGACTCAATCACTTTTCTGGTGGTGAGATAGGGGATCGCCCACAATGCATTGAGCGGGTAGCAGAGCAGATCGGCGAACAGGGAGGCGCGTTGCCGTGCGATGGCTTCGCGAAGAGAGAACTCGCGTTCAACGAAGGGGGCGACTCGGTCTCGACAGGCTTGGCAGTACGTCTCGACGACTTCTTCGAGAGTCCCGATGGCTCCGCCTATTGCCTCATTGCCCATGCCTGCAGGCTCCCTTGCTCCCATTCATGCGGCGGTTGTGGCGGGAGGATAGATCTGTAGAAAACTGGTAGTGGAAAAGCTCAAGAATAGACTGGGATCGTATACTCATGAGGGATGAAATTATAACGAGGAGGGCCTGCCTTTGTCTAAGGCCGACTACTCTGAGCAGCGCCGGGTCAGCCGGCGGGGGCTAACGGCGTTGTCTTACTTCTGTGAATACCACCGATAGCCTTTGGTCTCGGTGAATTGGGCTTTCGGCGCGCCGCCTGGTTTTTCCAATAACAGCACTTTGAAGTCGATGAGGCCGAACCAGGCGGGATCGACCACGTCGTGATAGTGGGCGCCGTGGATCTTGGGGAGCATGTCGTTGAGGGTCTGCTTCAGTTCGCCCTCGGTGTAGGCGCGGACGGTGAAGGGCTTGTTCATGGCCTGGCAGAATCGCTGGATGGTATAGGCCGCGCCGGTACAAAGGACCTTCGTATCCGGCTTCATCGCGAGGAACTGCGGGAGTGAGAGGTAGCGTTCCTGAAAGCCCAACCAGCGGACGGCCTGCCGCAGGTGACTGTATTGCACTTCATATTCGGTATGGCCCGGCAGTTTCACTGAGGCGGGCCAGCCTTCTTCCACGCCGAATTCGGTCAAAAAGGCATGTCCGCCCGGTTTCAGCACCCGCCACAATTCGGCGACGAAGCGGATCGGCCCCAGGTTAAAGATGACATCGTCCGGCGGGTTGGCCTCGATCGGGAGGCGGATGCGTCTGATCCAATCCAGCGCTTCTTGGTGCTGCTCGGTCTCGCCTTTATTGGTGAGCAGTTCATTGCGTGTCAGTTTGACCGGCGTCATGTCGGCCATGTTTTCGTTATCGATGACGAGATCGACCGAGTTATCCGTGAAGGGGAGGGCTTCGGCATTGGCTCTGGTCCCCAGGCCTCCCCAGCCACCTTCTTTGGCGCGCTTGGTTTGCAGTTTCAGGAACGGACTGGTGATGTCGAGGGAGATGTAGCGGATGCTCTGCCGCTCGAACGGCAGCAGCTCTTTAGCCAGCTCGCGCGCCACGTAGCCGAGCCCGCCGCCGACTTCTACAATGACTTTAGGTTTGGGGTTAAACCAGCCGAGCTGACGGAGCTGCCGCATGAGGAGCCGGCCATAGGTCAGGCCGTTCAACGCCTCGTTCGGCTCACGAAACAGGTGAGAGACGGTGGTTTCGATCAGGTCGAAGTGGCCGTCGTCCTCGGCGCTCTCGGTCAATTCATGGTGGTGAAAATCTTCCAGATGCTCTTCGCCCTCGAACCCTTCCTGCCCTGACCAGCCTTCGCGGATCTGTTGCAGCAGAATATCCCACTTGGCCTGGTGCCGGTGGCCGCCGGGCGGTTCGGTGCCGAAGTAGCAGAGAGAATAGTTCGGGGTGGCCCAGCGCTCCAGGTGCCATTGGCCGGGCTGGCCGTCCGGTCCGCAGATTTTGGTGCCGTACTTTTCGAGCAGGGCGCCGACGGTGATGTGCCCGTTCATCGATTTCAGCATTTCGATGCCGGTCAGGTTAAGCCGGATCAGGGGGAAATTATCATCAAGCGGCGCGAGCCAATATTCATCCTCGCGATGCTGGTAGGCGACAAGGTCGGGAATGTGCCAGGCGAGGAGATTCAGCGTCTCGCCGACAAGCTGGAGCGGTTCTTGGACTGCGGCAACGGGCTTCATGACCTGTGTTCCTACCCCGTGGGAAGGCGCAGACTACCTGAGCGGATGGTGAACTCGCAAGAGTCTCACGTGAAGCGTTGTTCGTGAAGCGTATCTCGATAGAAACACAGTTCGCGAGCGACGAACGACGAGATACGAGTGGCGTGTTTAGAGCTGGGACGGCATGGTGGCGGCATCTGTCACAGTCAACACGCCACGCATGATGGGGTGGATGCGGCAGTGATAGGGGTAGCGGCCTGGGGGGAGTCCTGGAACGCTGAATTGCTCTCCGGGAGGAATGATGCCTGAATCGAAGAGGCAAGGAGTGCCATCTTCGACGCAGCCGTTATGCGTGACCGTATGATCCGTAGGCGTAGGATTGTACCAACTTATAGGGCTCCCGCTGGTGGCAATGGCTTTTGACGGGGCAAAGTAGGGAGAGCCGTCTTCGATCATGATCTGCGTGGCGATGGGCATAGCCGTTATCGGCCAGGCCAGGCTGGTCATGAAGAAGCTGACGACGGCGATGATCAGAGAGCGTGTCATGGGCTGAGGGGTCCTTTTTAGTTTTCCGTACATGATTAGAGCGGGAATCGCGGCGAACGATTCATCAAACAGTAACGGATCTCATATCCAGTTTACCATGGGGCCGTCTCTCCTGGGCTAGTCCTTGGGGACTCGGGGATCATGATTCAGCCAGATGGTGGGGAGGTGTTGTTCTGCTGACGGCTCAAGAGCTGGGCGGCTCCCTAGCCAAAACTGCGCAGGTTTCGGTCGACAATTCTGCCGGTTGCAAGAGGCTATGGGTTCATGCTAGATGGAGACCGCAATGCGATCCGCCATGCGTTGTGCACTTGATCAGGAGGAAATCTGATGGCGAAGTCTAAGAAGAAGGTCGTGGCAAAGAAGGCCGTCAAGAAGCCGGCAGGCAAGAAGAAGGCTGCCAAACCAGCCAAGAAAGCGGTTGCCAAGAAGCCGGTAAAGAAAGCCGTCGCGAGAAAGCCGGCGAAGAAATCGGCCAAGAAAGCGGTTGCGAAGAAGCCTGCTAAAAAGGCCGTGGCAAAGAAGGCCGCGAAGCCGGCAGCGAAGAAAAAGGCGCCTGCCAAGTCGGCGCCCAAGAAAGCCGTCGCCGTGAAAAAGCCTGCGGCTCCGTCAGTCCCCAAGCCCGTTGCTCCGGTGAAGTCCGTGGCGGCTCCGGTTGAGGAAGCCCCGAGGCCTTTAGTGGCAGCCAGGCCGGCTCCAGTGTCGATGCCGAAAGAGATTGATGTGGATGAAGAGTTGGTGGAAGAGGAATTAGAGGTGGAGACCGAAGCGGAAGGCGACATCGAAGAGGAGCTGCAGGGAGATCTGGCGCTCACCGATGACGACGAAGCGGCTGACTTCCTCGAAAAGTCCGAAGACCTGCTGGACGACACCGACGATTATCGTAATAACTGACGGACTGTCCCCCCTTGCATGTGCCGGTCCTTCCGGAGATCGAGAAGGATCGGCACAGATGAGCGTGATGGCCGTCTCATTCCTTCCTGGTTTCTGATCCCGAACATCCATGAGTCATTTTTTATTTGTGGCCGGTACTCTCCGCGAGCGCAGCTCACCTGAAAGCGCCTCGCTCCAATTGACCCACGGGTTGTGGGGCTGTTGCTCGGCGTTGATCCGTGACAATCTGACCACGTTCCTGACCCCCGATTCCCATGCGCTGGTCTACGTGCTGAAGGCGGGGATCTGTGCCGATGTGAAGATCGTTTCCCCGGTCCTTCCTCTCTCGCAGATGGACGAGTTTCTGCGTGAGGATTTCAAAACGGAAGCGCGGTTTGGGTTTGTGCGGGTTGAGTTGACGAAGCAATGGACCTCAACGCCGCAGGAGAGCCACAGCCTGTTGCAGTCGGTTCTTCAAATCGCGGATCAGGCCGAACTCACCCGGCGGCTCAGCCTGGGAATGCATCGTTTGACCGAAGATGAGTATCGGGCCATTGTAGCCGGGCTGCACTAGCACGATTCGTCTTTATTCCTGCTCACGCATCTCGTATAACGGCGACCATGATGAATACGACGCGACCATGCGGGTTAGTACTGTTCTGCGCACTGCTGATGGGCGGTCTCTGCCACACCGGCGTTGCTGAAGCGGGCTGCACGGTTGAATCCTCACCCGGCGGGAAGTCCGGCCCGCTCATGAAGCATCTGAGCCAGGATTGTACGAAAGCTGAGCGCGAAGCGCAGGCTGTTCCTGCAGCGAGTGTGATGCAGGCGCTCACGCAGGGACAGGCGGTGGATCTGGTCGGCGTGGTGCTGCAGGGCGACCTGATCTTCGATCAGCTGCCGGTTCGAAAATCGCAAATCCCCAAAGGCCTCACGCCCGAGCAGCAGGCGGCGCTCAGCGCGCTGAACGACGAAGAGCAGCGGAGCGTGGCGGGGAATCTGATCATCCGCGATTCGGTGGTCGAAGGAGCTCTCCGTCATCGATCGGCCAAGGGGACGCTGGAGTTCGAGGGGGCGGTCAATTTTCATGGCACCAAATTTAAAGACGGGGTCGATCTGTCGCGGTCGGTTTTTCAGAAGAGCCTGGCGATAGATAGCGCCCTGTTTGAACGAGAGGCGTATTTCGTTCAAGGGCACTTTGCCCAGGGACTCAGCTGCGTCGATACCAGGTTCGGTCCCCATACCCGCTTCCATCGTTCGGTGTTTCGCGGGCCGATTGACTGCCAGGGAAGTCTGTTCGATGGGATGGCGGAGTTTCTCGAAGTGGTCTGTGAGGCACCGGTGAACTTTGAGCGAGCGCGATTCGGATTGGGAACCGGTTTTTCCGGCGCGCAATTCAAGAAGCTGGCGAATTTTTCAGATGCGATTTTCAGCCGGGAGGCATTCTTCGCGTTCGTGGTCTTTTCCGGTGAAGCGCGATTTGCCGGTGCACAGTTTCTCCAAGCCGTGGATTTCTCCAATGCCGATTTTAAGCGGGGCGATGACCTGGCCAAAGTCCGCTTCGATCAGAAGCCGCTGACCAACGGGACGAAGGGGATCGCGCAGGAAGGGGCAGGGAAGGGGGGGCAATCCACCTTCCATCAATACGCTATTACGCTGGGCATCCTGCTCGTGGCAGCCTTTCTCGTCGCCTATGCCGTAAAATTGAAATAATCCCCCGAAGTCCATGACCCCCAACATATAGTTTCAGGCTTGCCCCGCCCCCCTATAACTTGCTATAACGCCCTCGTGGATCAGCCCAACCAACAGACCAGCGGGTTTGAACAAACCGAGCTGCCGTATCAGGTCCGTATCGAGAATTTCGAGGGACCGCTGGATCTTCTTCTGCATCTCATCAAGAAGAGTGAAATCAATATTTACGATATTCCGATCAACCTGATCGCCCAGCAATATCTCGAATATGTCGAGGCGATGAAGGAATTGAATCTGAACGTGGCGGGGGAGTTTCTGGTCATGGCGGCCACCCTGCTGCAGATCAAGTCCAAGATGCTGCTGCCGGCGGACGAGGCGGCAGAGGACGAAGAAGACGGTCCGGACCCGCGCGAAGAACTGGTCAGACGGCTGCTGGAGTACAAGACGTACAAGGAAGCCGCGCGTCAGCTCGACGGCCAGGAAAAAATGTGGCGGGAAATTTTCAGCCGCGAGCCGGAGCCGGTTGTTGCTGAAGTCGAGTCGGATGAGACGTCCATGGACAATGTGTCGCTCTTCGACCTGGTCGATGCGTTGAAGGCGATTGTGGAGCGGAATCCTGGCGGCGGGAAGACGCTGATTGAAATTGTGCCGGATAATCTCACGGTGCGGGAACGGATGAATGTGATTCTGGAAACGCTGGAGGGCAAAGAGTCGGTCTCGTTTGCCGCGCTCTTTGACGGATCCTGCCACCGGCTGGTGATTATTGTGACCTTTCTGGCTTTGCTGGAACTGATCCGCTTGCGGGTCGCGCACGTCTTTCAAAGCGAGACCTTCGGGCCGATTCTGGTTTCACGGACGTTCTCGCTCGTGCCGGATCCGGCTGAGCTCGATGATTTAGACGCCGAATGGAGGGGGACATGACTCCGATCACGGAAGAAATGCATATGGCCTCGGTTGAGGTCTCTGAATCGGTGGAATCCATCGACGCTGTGGCCTGCGACCTATCGGCTGGCGAAGTGGTTTCTGAGGGACCTGAGGAATCGGCTGCAACGGACGTATCGGCTGAGCCCGAATCGAACGAATCTCCGTCTGCAGAGGCTGAACCGGCGAACGGCGCCGTGCAGGCGATTGCCGAGCGCGAATTGCGCGGCATTGTCGAGTCCCTGTTATTCGTCTCTCCTGAGCCGTTGTCCGTGCAGCGCCTGGTGGCGATCATGGGCGATGTGACGAAGGCGGATGTCGCACAAGCCCTGCGCGGCCTGGGAGAGGAATTGGAGCAGGAGGGGCGTGGGGTCAGGCTGGTTGAAATCGCCGGCGGGTTCCGTCTGGTCACCAAACAGGAATACGCCACCTGGATCAAGCGTCTGGATAAAACGAAGTCGGCGGCGAAGCTGTCCCGATCCGCACTGGAGTCCCTGGCGATCATTGCCTACAAACAGCCGATCGTCCGTTCGGAGATCGAAGAGATCCGCGGCGTCGAAACCTCCGGTGTCGTGCGGACCTTGCTCGAACGGAAGCTCGTGCGCATTGTGGGCCGGAAGGAAGTGCCGGGGCGTCCGATCATGTACGGCACGACCAAGTTCTTCCTTGAGCATTTCGGTTTGAACGACCTGACACAGTTGCCGCCGCTGCGGGAGTTCACGGAATTGGGCGAGTCCGATCAGTCGCTGTTGCCGATGGAGTCCATGGAGGTGGCCGTGCCAACGGCTGCCGAAGCGGCGGTGATTGACAGCACCACGGAAGCGATCAAGGCCTTGAGTGAAGAGGCGTCATCCGAGACGGATGCCGAGGAAGTCGAGGTTGAATCTGTGGTTGAGGAAGAGCGCTTGATGGCGGTCGAGGTGAACGGTGAGGATGTGCTCGTTGAGGAATCAGCTCAACAGAGCTAGGTCAGGTTTCCGTCCTAATCTCCGGCGACAGTCATTCCCACTCAGGGGCCACTCAGATTCCCGCTCCTTGACTCTGTTTCCAGCGCTTTGTTAGACTCGCCAATCCAATTCTAAGTGATTGAAAGACCCTTGGTTCTTGGCGCGGGACGGCTTTAGCAACACGAGGCAACACCTATGATGAAGGCATGGCTTTTTGACGAAATGTTCGAGTTTGATCGGCTGCTCTTGTCCGCCGAAGGCACCCAGAGTGAGTGGGGTGCCGGCGATTCGGTTGCTGCGGATGAAGAGCTGCCGCCCGCGCCGCAGAACGTCCAGGCCAAGGCAGGCAATGGTCGGGTGACGATCACGTGGGATGCGGTCCCCGACGCCATGTACTACAACCTGTATTTCCAGACCACGAAGGGCGTGCAGATCAAGTTCTCAGAACTCACGCGCCCCATCGCCAGCGCCGAGGATTTCAAAGCCGTCATCGGGGTGAAGAAGGACAAGGCGACCTGCCTTGAGGGCGCAACCGCTCCCTTTCTTCACGACGATCTCGCCAACGGGACCTGTTACCACTATGTCGTGACCGTCGTTACGCAGAAGGGGGAGAGCCTGGAGTCGCAGGAAGTCATGGCGATTCCCTCGCCCTATCTCTTGGCAATGGCTTTCGGCCAGGAAGGCCCCGACGATGGAGAATTCAGCTCGCCTACCGGTCTGACCCTCGACAAAGACGGCAACATGTACGTCGCCGATACCGACAATCATTCGATTCAGAAGTTCTCCAAGGACGGGAAGTTCATCTCTCGCTGGGGGAGTGAACCGAGTTCGCAGGAAGGGTGTTTCTATTATCCGCGCGGGTTGGCGGTCGGGCCGGACGAGGTTATTTACATTGCCGACAGCGGCAACAACCGTGTGCAAAAGTTCGATCTCGAAGGCAACGCGATGAAGGCCTGGGGTAAGTTCGGGTTCGCCTGGCGCGGCGCCGACATGGGCAAGTTCGATGTGCCTTGGGGGATCACGACCGATCAAGAGGGCAATGTCTATGTCTCCGACACGAGCAATGCCCGCATTCAAAAGTTTCAGTCCGATGGCCAGCCGCTGTTGAAGTGGGGGCGCGACGGCAGTTTCGACGGCGCATTTTTCTTTCCCCGCGGCGTCGCGGTCGATTTCGTCGGCAATATTTTCGTGGCCGATGAGAGCAATAACCGGATTCAGAAGTTCGATGCGCGCGGCAGCTTCCTGACCAAGTGGGGGCGTGAAGGGCACGGGCCCGGCCAATTCAAATCGCCCTGGGGTATTGCGTGCGACGCGCTCGGCAACGTCTACGTCGTGGACAACGGCAATCATCGCGTCCAGAAGTTCGACGGCAACGGTACTTTCCTGTGCTCCTTCGGGAACCGCGGGAAAACAGAAGGACAATTGAATTTCCCGTCCGGGATCGCCGTCGACAAAGAGGGCGCGGTCATTGTCGTCGATAGCGGCAACAGCCGCGTCGTGAAGTATGTGCCGACTGAAGAAGAAATCAATCGAGGGAAAGAGCAGTCGCTGCCGGCTCCGGCGGCGGG
>CXWL01039693.1_pt1:0-7500 | contig 11945 bp, 7 predicted proteins | sample 590931 | NCBI WGS metagenome assembly CXWL01 (sample SAMEA3498368, study PRJEB10139) | groundwater metagenome | biome: water well; material: biofilm material | place: Germany | collected 2015-04-27
TACCTGCGACGAACCACCCAGGCGACAACGCCAAAAACGAGTGCGAGGGCGGGCCAAGCCCCAATGGTCAGCATTTGAACTCTCCAAACTGTGGCGGGATTCTTGATGGAAAGTAACCCGGCGTCGATGGGCTTGCCGATGTTCAAAAGCTGCGTGTTGTCATTGAGCCAGTGAAGCGAATTCATCAACAACATGACGTTGCCTGGATTGGTCGAGACCATGGCGATGCCCTGGGCGGTGGGGACGAGCGCCCGCGAAAAAGCAACGGCGTCCTCGGCAAAGCCGCGCGAGGAAATCACCACGACCTTGGCTTCGCCCTTTTTACCGGCGACGGCCAGCGTGTATGGCCCTTCGCGGTCGCCGGCGGCAAGCGAAAGGAACCCGCGACTTTGCATTTGCTCCTGGTAGGTTTGTAAGTTCTTGATGCCCCAGATGCCGTCTTTCCTGGGTTGCTCGACGAGGGGCCAAAGCTCTACGCCCATCGGCGGCGGCGATGCCAACTCGAGAGGTGCGCACCCGGGAAGGGTCAGGAGCCGCGCCTGTGCCCCACGAACGATATCGTGATCCAGAACCGCCACCTCGCCCATAAAGTGGAATTCTCTCGACGCGACCTGATACTCGCCGGGCTTCACGTTTACGGTCTGAATCAGCAGATACTGGGTGTCCACGGTGACCCCCCAATTGTTCTTGAGGTAATCGCTGAATTCATAGGTTGACGCGATAGGACCGAAGGGACCCGGCGCCCAGCCGGCCATGAAGATCGCCCGACCATTTTCACCGATTGCCTTCATGAGCGTTGCACGGTGGCTCTCGCCGAAGGGCGGTTCCTTGGAAGGCCTGCCCATCGGATCGGGTGCCGGAGACTCGGGCTTGAACACGACATAAAGGGTTCGCGTTGCCGGTGGTTCAATCTCCGGCGGCGTGTCTTTGGATTTCAAATCCCACTCCGCGACGACGAAGTTCACATCCTCCAGTTGCTTCTTCATCTGCGCGTATGGGGCCTGCGGCTGGTTAGGCATAAAGCCGCCCGCGAACATCGACTCGCCGCCGTAGCGGACGAAAATGACTGCGGTCTGTTGCTTGTATGTGGCTCGAACGATGGCCGAAGTCAGCACTTCCTCGCCCTTGAAGGCACGCTTATTGAAGGAGGCCCGGCCCATGCTGCCATCCACCGGCGGCCAAAGCGACGAAAATTCGATGACCTCAGCCTCGTCGTCGGTTTCGAGCACAATGGGGTTGCCAGTTGGTTGCAGCTTCGCAAGCAATTCGTCCACTTTGAGCGGTTGAAGTTCGCCGAATTTGGTCGTCTCTCCCTCCAGAGCGGCGACCAAATCGGCGTATCGTGAACCCGCGTCACGGAGAACGGCGGCATCGGCCTCGGGCAAGTTGGGATTACGAGCCAGTTCTGCGGAGGTGAACTTGGGAATTTCCTTCAAGGCTCTCGTAATCTTGGGATACAGCGATTTAAGCTCTTCAACCGCTGCGGCAAGTTGCGGGTTTGCGGCGCCGGTGAGCGTGTCTACCTGCTCGCGAGTAACTTGTAGCTCCTGGATAAGCCGACGAACCAGTTCGTTTACCTGAGCCAGCGCTCCGGGCGGCGCGGTACGGTCGATGGCCGCTGTTGCCGGTGTGGTTCGCTCCAGCTCTTCCTGTAATACCTTTTGGGCCTTTTCGTTCAGCTCGTTGCGGAAGGCATCGAGCCGGGCTTGGTATTCCGCAATGCCCTCTTTGTAGGCCGGCTTTTCCCGCACACGGCTTAATAGTTGCTGAAACTTCTGATGATCCTTGAGCGGGTTGATTGCGTCGGCGGTGATTTTCGTGCGGTTGGTTGATTCGTAGAGAGCCAGCAGATTTCGCACGGCCTCGCGGTACTTGGGCTGATCGGCTTCTTCACGGTCGGTTTCGAAGTAGAGAGACGTTATGCGTAAGTTTGCTGGCAAATCGCGGAGCAGTTTCTCCGTGCTTTCACTTAGACTATTCACACCCGTGCGGGTCATATCAGCCCGCAAAGGAATATTGAAAGCAATAAGCTGGGCTACAACCGCCGCGCCTACGGCCAGTGCGATCATGACGGCAACGTTGGCTCCAACGAGCATTCGCCTCCCGCCAGATACGCCCCCCACGTTTCGATGATCTACCATCGCCGCATCTCCAGTCGTTTCACGGTCAGGAAAAGAAACAGCGCCGTAGTGGAGAGGAAGAAAATGACGTGGTTCAAATCGAGCATTCCCCGAACGAAGTCATAAAAATGGCTTGCGACGGAAATCTGCTGGAGGAAAACACGAATCCAACCCGTTTCCACCTGCCGCGCCAATGCATGTGAAGCAAAGGTCATCAGCGCGAGCAAAGCGAAACTGGTCAGCACGGCCACCACCTGGTGCTTGGTGCAGGCGCTGAAGAAGAGCCCTACTGCGATGTACAGTGCGCCCGCCAGGAGCAGGCCAAGCCCGTGACACGCCAAAAGCTTGGGATCAACCGGCCCGTACATCGACAGCAGCACGGGGTACACCAGCATGGCCGCGAGAAGAATGAAAAAGAAGCCGAATGCTCCCAGGAATTTGCCGAGCACAATTTCCGTGTCGGTCACCGGCGCGGTCATCAAGGTTTCGATCGTACCGTTGCGGGATTCATCCGCGATGAGCCGCATGGTGAGCATGGGCAGCACGAACACGAGGATGAGCAGAATCCACGAATCGAAGAGGAAGCGAAGCGAGGCTTCCCTGCCGTTCGCGAACGTGCCAAGCCCGAAGGCCATGCCGGTGGCGAACAGAAAAATCGCCATCACCGCGTAGGCGATCGGCGAAAGAAAGTAGGCGCCAAGCTCGCGGCCGGCGACTGTTGTCGTATTACGCACCGTTCACCTCGACTGCAAAATGGTGAATGCGAAATGGTGAATGCGGAAACGAACGTGCGGGTTGAGCATCTATAACGGTTTCTCTCCGCATTCCGCATTTCTCATTCCGCATTCTTCAACCTCCCGGCCTGCTCCGCCGTTACCTTTACGAAGAAGTCCTCCAGTGTTCCGCCTTCCCGCCGCAGCTCGCGCATCATCCATCCGCGCGACGTGGTCAGCCGGAACAAATCCTCGCGTACGTCGATTTCTGGCGGCGCATCGAGCAGGACCCTTACCCAGCCGTCATGGGCGATCGCATCGACCTTGCGGACTCCATGAATGGCGCGGGCGCAGGATTCGACTTCCGCAGCGGGCCCTCGAACCTCGGCAATGACGCGGCCCTGCCCACCAAACTTGTTTCGCAATTCCTGTGGCGAGCCGCTGGCGACGATCCTGCCGGATGCGATGATGATGGCCCGGTTACAAACCTGCTCGACTTCGGAGAGGATGTGCGAGCTTAGCAGGACAGTGTGCCGCTCGCCCAACTCGTGAATCAGTCCACGCGTTTCGCGAATCTGCGTGGGGTCCAGACCGATGGTTGGTTCGTCGAGAATGAGCACGTCCGGCTCGTGCATGATCGCATCGGCCAGGCCCACCCTTTGCCGCATTCCCTTGGATAAATGCCCGATGGGACGATCGATGAAATCGCCCAGCCAGCAACGATCCGCTACGCGTTTGATCGCACCCTCACGCTCCGCGCGGTCCATACCGCGAAGTTTTCCGCGAAAGTTCAAATACTCGCGCGCCCGCATCTCGGGATACAGGGGAGTGGACTCCGGCAAATAACCCACCCGCCGCCGCACTTCCATCGATTGCGTGAACACATCGAACCCGGCCACATTCGCCGAGCCGCTCGTGGCGGGCATAAAGCAGGAGAGAATTCGAATCGTGGAAGTCTTGCCCGCGCCGTTGGGTCCCAAAAACCCAATCACGCCGCCGCGCTCGACCTCGAAGGAAATGTCATCGACGGCCAGAAAAGGGCCGTATCGCTTGGTGAGATTATTCACACGGATCATCGGCCGCGCCCCAAAATAAATGAGCAATTCAACATACTGGCACTTCGATCGTGCGTCCCGACATCGAGATTACGGACTGATATCATCATCCCCCCATCGATGTCAACGGGGCATTTTTTGTCCGTGATTTTGTTACTACGTTGTTACTACTCCAATCAGGCTGCGCCGGCAAACGGAGTGACCGAAGGATGGGTCTGTGACGCCATCGGCGGCACCGTTTAGGTACGCCTCCGAACCCGTGGCGCCAGCGACGTGCGGTGCCTTCCACTGCGGCATACGATGACCGCCCCGCGCTGGCGCTTAAGCCAAATCCTGCCTGCCGTCACTTTACACGCGCGGGAGTCGGGGAATCCGATCGAAGTGCCTGTCGCGGCTGAACAGCACGAGGTCGCGCTGGAGCACCAACGCCGCGATCCACAGGTTGTTGGTGGGGATGGGCGTTCCCGCGCATCGAAGGTCGACGTAGATCGTCGCATAGTGATGCGTTGTGGCTGTGTCAGCGAATAGCAACGACACTCCGTCTTTTTGTAGAAACTTTGTCAACCGGTTTTTGTTCTCCGCCCCTGATCGGTTTCCAAAGTCAATTCTCCCGCGACGCTCTTGACTCTGGTTCCGCGACCGCCGGCGCGAATCGCGTACCGCACTCCGGACACCTCGGCTCCGTCAGCCCCGCGAGATTGTAGCCGCATTTCAGACAATGGCCGGAACAGCTATTCTTAACGAATTTCCATTTGTACAACGTGACGATTGGGTAGCTGGCAAAGAACAAGGCTATCGCCCAAAGCGGTATCGCGACCCAAATACTGCGCCCATCAAAAGATTCAAGGTGAGGTGGGCCCACAAAGGACGGTGATTTGCAAAGCACACTTTTGCGGGACCACGAATAGTCGCTTCGCACAGAAAGCGAAAAGCCCAGCAGATTGTTACCTGGCTGACGTTTGCTCGTTTTTGGAATGCGAAAATCAGGCCAAGTCCTTTTTGATGAATGCGCTGGCTCGAATTGTGTGCGCCAGATTGCTCCGAACACCATTTGTCGATTGTAAATCCTGGTTCTGAACGATGTGGGCACATACGGATCAAAGGATTCATATTGAAAAATTGTATAGCGGCATGAATCCGGCGATATGATCCAACAGTAACCTGCAGCGGCCGCGGCGATTGAGCATATCCCGACGAGTATGCTTTGGAGGCGCCTCATTGAGATTCATGCCCTTTGTGGTGCGTAACTCATCAGACGCCTGCAATCGCACTACGGACACCGCCGCCCCATTAGCGATTCGATTGCCGGCGCAATTTTCCCCGATGTTCCAGCCGTGCCTGGGTCATGCGTTCACGCAGGCCGCCGTGTTCGACGAAGTCTTTTTCCAGGCGGCGTAGTTGCTGATCGAGCAGGTAATTCGTCTGGTGAATCAGGCAAACGGCGATGTTGGCTACGACCTCAGCCGGCCGGGTCTCCACAAATTCACGATAGTTCTCATACGTTTGCGGGGTTTTTCGGCCAAGGTTCCGGACAAATCGCGATTCCTTTGAATCCTTGTTCCACAGTGCCATGTCACGCAAACGCAGGAAGTCACGGTAATCGGCAAGCAGCTCTTCCAGGCTGGCGCGGGCGACGTTGGTGAGTTTGATTTCGGTTTCCTTGGAGGTCGTTCCCGCCTTGCTTCCTTCGAGAATATTCTGTTTCCCGGAACGCGCCGCCTGGATCATCTGGTCGATCGTGCGGTCGCCTCTGGCGAGGAACTTGTGCGCAAAGCGGAAGGTGAGGTCGTAAACAACTTCCGCCTTCTGATAGGACAGCAGCGTCTGATAGTCGCCGCGCGGAGGAAGGAGGCGATGGGAAGTATGAGAGTCATGGGAGTTATGAAAGTCACTGGGTGCACGACCGCCCATCGCATCACTCTCATTCTTCCCATCATTCCCATTCCGCGCCATGATCGCTTGATTCTATTTCGTTCAACTGCGGTCTTCAAGAAAACCACTCACTCGATCAGCGAGCGCAGTTTCTTCACATTGACGACATCCATATCTCGTCCCTTTTCATCTTTTTCCTTCGGCGTTTCGAGGATGAACGAGACCTCGCGAAACCGCGGATCGTTAAGAAAATGTGCGAAACCGGATTTGCCGATCTGGCCCTTGCCGATGTGTTCGTGGCGATCGACGCGGCTGCCGAGTTCGCGTTTCGAGTCGTTCGTGTGGATGCAGCGGACTTGTGCCACGCCGATGGCACTGTCGAGCTTGTCGATCATCGCTGCATAGGTTTCCAGCGTACGGAAGTCGTACCCGGCCGCGAAGAGGTGACAGGTGTCGAGGCACACGCCGAGACGATCCGCGTCGCGCACGCGCCTCAGGATTTCCGCGAGCTGTTCGAACTGCCACCCGATGGCACTCCCCTGGCCTGCGGTACATTCGAGCAGGAGCCTTGTCTTAAATCCTGCGCAGCGATTGTGTACTTCATCGAGTCCATATGCGATTCGCTTAATTCCGACTTGTTCCGCGTCAGAGATGCCGCCCTGCGCTCGCGCTCGGGGTTCGGATACGTTCAAATGCGCGCCGGGATGAAATACCAAACCGTCAATTTCCAGTACTTCGCACCGAGTGAGTTCGTCAACCATCGCGTCCAAGCTCATTCGCCGAATCGTTTCGTTCGGTGCCGCCAGATTCAGCAGGTAGCTTGCATGGGCCATGATCGGAGTGATGCCGGATTGCTCGCGGCTCTCGCGAAACAGCCGGATTTGGTCCTCGGACAGAGCTTTGGCCTGCCATTGCCGCTGGTTTTTGACGAAAATCTGCATGCAATCGCAGCCGGCGGCCATCGCGTTGACGAAGGCGTTTTCCAGCCCACCGGCCACCGATGCATGCACGCCAATCCTGGGACGGCGATCGGGCGCATTTTTGGCGTTCGTGGCCTTGATGCCCTTCCCAAGGGCTCGCGTATTGGTAGCCGACGCGGCCTTAACCTGCTTGCTCATAGTGACTTATGATACATCAGAAGTGGATTCTAAGCGTATCGTGAAAAGGTCCAAAAAAAATGGCTTTGGTCGCTTGACGGGAAAGCGGCGGCGGTTAAAGTACTTAGCTCGCCCCAAAGCTGAAAAGCAACTTGGCGAGGGGCAAACAACTGCTCTTTGACAATTGAAGAAGTGGACGCAGGTTCGTCGGAGATTGCTAAAAATTGGCTTTTTTGGCGGTTTTTAGTACTGCGACGGCGAACCAAGGTAATGTGGATTAGAAAACCACTGATTCTCATCGAGTTGCACTCGGTGGCATCGTCCCGAACCGCCCTTTCTCAAGGGGGTGGGGCTGGGTTGGTGTTGCAGGGTGCGAATTAAAGATGGAATCTCAAGCGCTGGAAGTAAATACGGCTTGGACACAGAATGCTGTGCGGGTGAATCGTCCCGCGACAGCCTCTCATGATTGTGGTCAAGCTATGAAGAGTGCATGGTGGATGCCTAGGCGTTAAGAAGCGATGAAGGTCGTGGTAGGCTGCGATATGCCTCGGGGAGCTGTCAAACAAGCTTTGATCCGGGGATCACCGAATCGGGAAACCGGGCGTCACTGGGCAACCAGATGGCGTCACCTGCGGCTGAATGT
>CXWL01018684.1_pt1 | contig 11944 bp, 9 predicted proteins | sample 590931 | NCBI WGS metagenome assembly CXWL01 (sample SAMEA3498368, study PRJEB10139) | groundwater metagenome | biome: water well; material: biofilm material | place: Germany | collected 2015-04-27
CGCAGGTGGTTTTTCAACAGCCTGCTAGCAGTTACCAAGACGGGTTTCACACCCGCTCGATTGTGCGACATTGCCAAGCCACATCCGCGACCTGACCCCTTTCTGTTGCTATCGGGCCTCGCCCAGCACATTGGCTTCGGTAAGCTACCGAATCTTTCTAATCAGGGAAAAAATAAGCAATTTCCTTATTTTTTTTAAAAAAAAATAAGGTTAAGGTTAGTTAGTTATTATTATTATTATGTCATTATAATAATAACTATTTAGAATCAGACAACTAAAATTTAAAGGAGATAAAAATGGCTTTCAATTTAACTCTAAATCCAACAAACAGTCCAATTAACGAAAATGATTCTTTAGCTCTAACTGGCGTAATCTCTGACTTAGATATACAAGGTGGTGAAGTTACTTTAGATATCGACTGGGGTGACTCTCTCTCACCACCACAAAATCAAACGATCACCTTAAAAGATGATGGTACTAGTGGTGATTTAGTGGCTGGAGATGGCACGATTCAGTTTGACCTTTCAAAAATGTATCTAGACGACAACCCGACTGGCACACCCACTGATATCTACAACATTAATGTTACAGCAACCGAAAACTTTTTAATCGGCACTGATGCTGTCTTTGTGATTGATCGGTCTGGGAGTACCGGATCCTTAGCGCAGGGACTAACAACTCCAGTGGGCGACCAAAACGGAGATGGTTCTTCTAACACAATTCTTGATGTTGAGATCGCATCTTTTAAAGCGCTTAATCAGAGTTTGATTGATCGCGGTTTAGGGGACGTGGCGAAAGTCTCGATGGTTCAATTTAATCAAAGTGCACAACAGCTTGATATGGAACCAGGAACGGCAGGCTTCCAAAGCTTTACCACCCCTCTCACCGATAGCGATAACAATGGAATTCGTGATGTCAATCAAGTATTAGCATCAATAGATTTCGGTGGTAATACGAACTATGAAGCAGCATTGCAACAAGCTGCTGGCTCAGTCATTGCGGCTGGAACTGCATCAGGACAGGGGAATGTAATCTTCTTGTCTGATGGTTTTCCCAATGCAGGAGGTACCTATACTGATGAAGCTAATACCATCAGAAGTACTCTCGGACAAAATCTCCGAGCCTTTGGTGTAGGGACAGGAGCTTCCTTATCTCCATTACAACTTATAGACCCTATCGCCCAGGTCTTCACAAATCCCCAAGACCTATTAGATGTATTTGGTGGCGCAGGCGCAGGAACCAACCAAGCTACAGCTACTACCAATGTGACTGTAAATAATGTAGCCCCTGTCGTCAGCTTTTCTGCCACACCTGAGATTGATGAGAATGGCATTGTCAATCTCACGGGCAGCTTTGTAGATGTAGGGACATTGGATGCTCATACAGCTAATGTTGATTGGGGTGATGGAGATATTCAGCCTCTTACCTTAAATGATGATGGAACCTTTAACGCCAGTCATCAATACTTTGATGATGGTTCGTTTGGTGGAACTCCTCAAAATGGAACTTCGTTTGATAACTATACGATCCAGGTTACTGTCCTTGATGATGATACAGGTAGTGGCATAGCAACAGCTATCACTAAGGTTAATGATGTGGCACCCGAGCTAAGTTCTCTAAACCATAATCTACCAGGATTAGGTATTATCGTTGAAGGTGACACCCTCAACCTTCAGGCTAATTATACGGATGTTGGAACTAAAGATTTCCATACCGTTGACTTTAACTGGGGTGATGGGAGCCCCATTGATTCAACCCTGAAAAATCCTCTCTTAGGTGGTACCGGTAATGCCAGCGGCAGTCATGTTTATTCTTCTGCAGGAGCTTATGCTGCAGCCTTAACCGTGACCGACGATGATACGCTGACTGACAGTGATTCTGTTGATGTTATTGTCGCTAAGAAGGTGGACCTTGACTGGAAGCCTGGCTCCAATCCCAGTGCCATGAACTTTACGGCGGGTACGATTCCATTATCGATTCTAGGTTCTGCTGATTTTAACGTGAAAGATATTGACGTATCTTCCATCAGATTCGATGATGAAAAGGATGCGCTACTCAATGGTGGCGGTGTTGGCGTCAACATCAAAAACAATGGAACCTACCAGTTTAGCTTTACGGATACTAATAAAGATGGGTATATCGATCTGGTTGCTCATGTCAAAGCAGTAGAACTGGGTTCAGTGGTTCATCCCTATCAAGATCCTTTCGTTACTGAAGGACAGATTTATGCTTTTGGAGCCTATGACAGCAGTTACTTTTTTGGCACCCAGCACTTTGGTGATCCTATTGTGATTCTTGGATAGGTGAACTTACCTCAGCCATTTATTAAGCAAGGTGGGCAGATACCTGCCTTGCTTTTTTAGATATGTTGCCTGCTGTATATCGTCAAACTATTCAGACAGAAAACTTGCATGGCTGGATGGTTATAGAGCAAAAATGGTGTCTATAACTAAGAATTCCTATTCAAGCAGCATGCCCCCTTTCGGGTGCATGCCTTCGCGCCGGTCGGCGGCGAGTAACAAAAAATACAAATCCGTTTTGCCATATGAAAAATCAAGCGCGCAACACTTTAATGAATTCATCAGGCGATATTACAGCTTGTTTTAGTATTCCACTCAGAGTTCCCGCTTTCAATTCGTGATGATTGGGCACAACACAGCCAGAAGAACCTTTGCGAAGAACGATATGGCTGCCGCGCTGACGTACCGGAGAAACCCAATCGTTCCAGCGCTTTTATTGCTTCTATCCCGGAAATGACGGGCAACTTAGGCATGTTCCGTTATATGAAAGGTTGTCAGCAGTGAACGAGCAGATGTGGTCAATGGAAATTCTTCAAGGTAGAGTTCAGTTGCTTCAACCAAATTAGCCAGAGCCTCCTCCACTGTTTCTCCTTGTGTGGTCGTTCCTGTTTCAGGATTGAAGGCAACATAGCCGCCTTCTGGCGCTGGCGTTAATACGGCGGAAAGCTCCATGATTTTATCCTCTTAAGTGTGTTTCAAGAATTATACCTTACGGAATCAAAATCAAATTCTGTTTAAAAAAATGGCATCCGATCCACAACTAAGAATTCCTATTCGGGCAGCATGCCTTGTTTCGAGTACATACCCTTCTCGCCAGCCGACGATGGAGCAAAAAGGTGTCACAAAAAGGTGTCAGGTCCATAACGAAGAATTCTTATTCTTGCGAAGAATAACCCATACCGTCGTAAGATATACTTGATTCAGAAACAAAAAGACCACCTCTTGGGGTGGTCTTTTTGTCTCATATTTTGAGAGATTATTATAATTAATCTTGAGTATTAATGCCCTGGTTTGCTGGCACCACCAAAAGGACGTGGATCCTGTCCTTCCTTGAGGCATTCACCATTACCACCTACTCCAAACTTACAGTCATCTACACTAGCATTTGGATCGCCCATATTAGCATTTGAACAAGCAGCTAAGAATACTACTAAAGTTGCAGCAAAAATTGATAATTTCATCACTTAAAATCCCTTTTTTAAATTGATCATCACTTCTTCATGAGTTTTGAGTATATAACGGAACTGATCAAATACTCAAGCGTATAGCCTAGGAGTCTGTCGGACTTAAGCAATCTACTGTGCCGGTGGGATAACGGTTCATATTTCCTCAATTTCTCGTTGCATAGATCGACTATGCGCCTAAAAATAGAGAAAATATGCACCGCTCTCCCACTCGGCTCGCTACGATTGCTTAAGTCCGACAGACTCCTAGCTGCATTATTCCAGTTTATGTTCACAATTTCTAACAACCTCGAAGTATCTCGATTAGATGGTTGCCGTACTTATCGAGTTTGCGCGCACCGATACCGGTTACCAGGCGCAATTCATCTTCCGTTTGCGGGCATAAACGCACCAGCTCGTGCAAAGTAGCATCATGAAAAATCACATAGGCTGGAACGCCATGTTCCTTGGCTGTTTTTGCCCGCCATAAGCGTAACTGTTCCCATCGGTAACGCTCGGCTGTATCCAGCAACGCCAAATCATCAGCTTGCCGCTTCCCGGACGATCGTTCAGGCTTTGTTTGCAGCCGCAAAAACACGCTTTGCTGTCCCTTCAGCACCGCACGGCTGGCTTCGATCAGCTGCAAGGCACCATGGCCCTCACTATCCGTCGTCAATAAACCAAGTGCTACAATCTGACGGAATATCGCACGCCAAGCTCGCTCGGGCAAATCTTTACCGATCCCGAACGTACTGATTCGATCGTGATGCCATTGCTGCACACGTTCAGTCAAATTACCTCGCAACACATCAATCAAGTGCCCCGCGCCAAAATTTTGCCCGGTCCGGTAAACACAGGACAATGCCTTCTGCACCTCTACCGTGGCATCCCAGACTTGCGGTGGATTTAGACAGACGTCACAGTTTCCACAGGGTGCCGTATCAGCCGTTTCACCAAAATAACTTAATAGGCGTGCGCGGCGGCAAGTGGTTGTTTCGCACAGCGACAACATGGCTTCCAGCTTCCGCGCGGCAACTTGCTTAAATTTTAATTGCGCCTGAGATTCCTCAATCATGCGCCGTTGCTGAATGACATCACCGAGGCCATACACCATCCAGGCATTGGCTGCCTGTCCATCACGGCCGGCACGGCCGGTTTCCTGATAATAACCTTCAATGCTCTTGGGCAAATCCAAATGCGCGACAAAACGCACATCTGGCTTATCGATCCCCATTCCGAACGCGATGGTGGCAACCATGATGATACCTTCTTCGCGCAGAAATTTTTCCTGGTTCAGGCTGCGTTCTTGCATGTTCATGCCGGCGTGATAGGCTACTGCGCGCATGCCATGATCGACCAGGCATGCTGTTGTTTCCTCCACTTTCTTACGCGACAAGCAATAAACAATTCCCGCATCGCCTGGATGCTCTGCTTGTATGAAGGTCAATAACTGCGAGCGGCTATTGGTTTTATCGATAATTTGATAACGGATATTCGGGCGATCAAAGCTGGAAACAAATACTCTGGCCACATCCAACCCCAAGCGCTCAATAATTTCTTTGCGGGTATCCATGTCAGCCGTGGCTGTTAAAGCAATACGCGGCACTTCGGGAAAGCGCTCATGCAAAACTGACAATTGACTGTATTCCGGACGGAAATCATGTCCCCATTGCGATACACAATGCGCTTCATCAATCGCAAATAATGCAATCGGGATGCGCGTAATCAGGTTCAAAAAACGCGCAGTCAGTAGACGTTCCGGCGCAACATACAACAAGTCATACTCGCCCGCCTGAAGATTCTGCTCGACTTGGGCGGCTTCCTGCTGTGACAATGAAGAATTCAGAACCGCTGCGCGCACCCCGATTTCATGCAGTGCAGCCACCTGATTTTGCATTAATGCAATTAACGGAGAAACAACGATAGCCACTCCATCGCGCAACAAAGCAGGAATCTGATAGCACAGCGACTTGCCGCCACCCGTCGGCATCAGCACAAGACAATCGCCGCCATTGGCAAGATGTGCAATCACTTCTGCTTGTTGCCCGCGAAAAGCGGGGTAACCAAAAACTTCTTTGAGTATGTTAAGCGCTTTGGACATTCAAGATAAGACTACTGCAAATTCTCAATTTTCTTCGAGTTCAAGAACCATCTTCCTGGTTTTAGATAAAAACAAAATTCACCCTGTTCATTGCCGCGGGACACTGACGACAAAACACCCCGTATCGTAATTTTACGAATCGTAAAGACTTGACCGGCGATAGTACAGTAGAATACGAACCCAGGCACTTGCAGTTTATATTCAGTCAGCCAGTTTGATAGCAATCGTTCGTATCGTTTCAAATTATTCATTGTGTTGTGCTGGTATAATTCTATCCAAATGTATCTTTATTTATAATATTTGTGACGCTAGTCTGGAGAGAGAAAAATGGTGGTAGCTGATGTTTTGAAATTGATTCAAGNNAGACAATGAAGTCAAATTTGTTGATTTACGTTTTACAGATACGAATGGTAAAGAACACCATGTCACCGTACCTGCACATACCTTCGATGCCGACAAATTTGAAGATGGCCATCCTTTTGACGGTTCGTCGATAGAGGGCTGGAAAAGCATTCAAGCATCCGATATGTTGTTGATACCCGATCCTGATACCGCCAATATGGATCCATTCATGGATGAGCCGACACTGCTGATCACCTGCGACGTGGTCGAACCGGCCGACGGAAAAGGTTATAGCCGGGATCCACGTTCATTAGCCAAACGTGCGGAAATTTACTTAAAGTCAACAGGTATCGGTGATGTTGCATATTTCGGACCTGAACCCGAATTTTTCATTTTCGACTCAGTGCGCTGGCATACCGATATGTCAGGCTGTTCGGTCAAAATTGCATCTGAGGAAGCTGCATGGAGCTCGGCCATTAAATACGAAAGCGGCAATATTGGCCATCGTCCCGCCGTAAAGGGCGGTTACTTTCCCGTACCGCCTGTCGATTCCCTGCAAGATATTCGCTCCGCCATGTGTCTTACGCTGGAAGAAATGGGTATCGGTGTAGAAGTACATCACCATGAAGTGGCTACAGCGGGCCAGTGTGAAATTGGCACGCGCTTCAATAGCCTGGTTAAACGCGCGGATTGGAACCAAATACTTAAATATGTTGTGCATAATGTCGCGCACTCGTATGGCAAAACGGCGACTTTTATGCCCAAACCCATCGTTGGCGATAACGGTTCGGGTATGCATGTGCATCAATCCATCTGGAAAGATGGCAAGAATCTATTTTCTGGTAATGGCTACGCCGGTTTATCAGAAATAGCACTGTTCTATATTGGCGGTATCCTCAAGCACGCCAAGGCACTGAATGCCATTACCAATCCCAGCACCAACTCCTATAAACGGCTAGTTGCCGGATTTGAGGCACCGGTCAATCTTGCTTATTCTGCAAGTAATCGCTCGGCTGCAATCCGTATTCCACACACCAGCAGTCCAAAAGGACGCCGTATTGAGGTACGTTTTCCTGATCCAACAGCGAATCCTTACTTGGCATTTACCGCACTGATGATGGCGGGTCTGGATGGCATTCAGAATAAAATACATCCTGGTGATCCGATGGATAAGAATCTTTATGATCTGCCGCCGGAAGAAGCTGCCAAAGTACCGAATTCTTGCGCCTCATTAGATGAAGCTTTGGAGTGTCTGGATAAAGACCGTGATTTTCTAATCCGTGGCGGCGTATTCTCTAATGATATGATTGACGCGTTTATTCATCTTAAGATGGATGAAGTCACGTTACTGCGCATGACTACACATCCGGTTGAATTCGATATGTATTACAGCCTATAGCCCGGCAAGAACCGGGCACCCGGAAGAAGATGAAATCGGCTAACAGGCCGTTGAAAAACGTTTTCGAGGCAGCCGATGCAAGGCAAAAACAGGCGAAAAAGCNNGCATTTTGAGCTTGTTTTTAACACCGCAGCGGCAACGCAGATAGTTTTTCAACGGCCTGCTAATACAATAAATAGCCAGAATATTTATGCTTTAAAATCAACAAAATAAATTAATTTATTAATCAAAGATACATCAATTGCTGCAATAAGTAGGATTTTTTGGCTCTTTTTTTGCCTTTCGTTAGAAAAATCATTGATAGACTGATCAAATAGTTGCACTTTTATCGGAATTCTTCTAGCAAAACATGAAAACCAGAACATTGCTTACTCTGTTAGCTTTAATCTTGTTGGGCTATCTACCCAAGGTTAATGCCGGAACAGACATATACAAACATGTTGATAAAGAAGGCAATATTACCTTTACCAATCGCCCCGTCAGTAATGCGCAGAAATTTTCTGTCGCTTCTTTTTCCCGGAATACTGAAGGGTTACAACCCAGCTCTCCCCGGGTAAAAGAAACGATACAGAAAGAGCGCGATGCCATGCGTCGCCAGATCCTAAAAAAAGAGCTGGTAACGGAAGAAAAGCTTTTTACCGATACACAAAATTTCTTAGAGCAGGTCATTAGTACGCGTGAATCAAACAATCATCAGGAAAAGGTTGTACAGCTAAGAAACAAGCTATTCTTACACCAAAGAAATATATCCGCATTACGAAAAGAGCTTGCTCGATAGATAGGCTGAGAATCACAAACGATTAGAACGGTGAATCATGAAAAGAAATAATTTTTTGTTCATTGCGTTAATTCTTTTCTCATGCTTGGCTCAAGCCGGTGTGTATAAACATATCGATGAACGCGGCAATGTAACGTATTCCAATATCCCTTCCAGTAATTCAAAGAAAATTGATCTGCCCCCGATTGTTGTCGTCCCCTCTACCGACTCCGGGGATATTGATGACAGAATCATAAAAAGACGGGAAAACGCCAGAATTGAAGAACAACGCGAACAGATGCAAAGCAAAATCTCTGAGGAAGAAAATCGTCTTAACGAAGTAAAAAGCGAATACAAAGACGGCATACCCGATCGTTTAGGCAGCGAACGAAACTATCAGAGATACCTTAATCGCGTGGAGCGATTGCGGGAAGAAATCAGTGTACGTGAAAAGAATCTGAATATGCTGAGAAATGAACTCGAGAAATTACCGGGTAAAAGCAACTAACCTGGAAGCATCTAAGAAGCTGTCCAAATTCACACGAAAAGCTCCACCATGACAGGCGCATGGTCTGAAGGCCGCTCCAGTTTACGCATCGTTTTATCAATCGCGCAAGTCACACAGGTGCGAGCAAGTTCATCACTAAGCAAAATATGATCAATACGCAATCCGCGATTCAAGCGAAAAGCCATCATGCGATAATCCCACCAAGTATAAGATTTCTCGGACTGTTCAAACAAACGAAAACTGTCAGCAAACCCTAAATTAAGTAAATTAGTGAATGCAGCGCGTTCCGGCTGGCTGCATAATACTTTTCCTTCCCATATTTTTGGATCATAAACATCGCGATCCTCCGGTGCGATATTAAAGTCACCCAACACTGCCAATCTTGAATAAACTTTCAACTCCTGTTGCAACCATTCGTTCAAAGCAGGCAGCCACCTCAATTTGTAACCATATTTCTCCGACTCGACGGTATCTCCATTAGGAACATAGACAGAAATAACGCGCAAATCCCCATAGGTTGCCGCAATAACCCTCTTCTGCTCATCTGCGAAACCAGGTATGGCGGTTATTATCTCGCTTCCCTCCTGTTTACTGAGTATCGCGACACCGTTGTAGGTTTTCTGTCCAATAAAAGCAGATTGGTAACCAATCGCTGCAATTTCACTGATTGGGAAATTATCGTCGGATAGTTTCGTTTCCTGCAAACACAGCATGTCCGGCTGATTTTCTCCCAACCAATCAATCACTTGCGGTAGCCGTACTTTAAGTGAATTCACGTTCCAGGTTGCTAATTTCATAAGCATTCAGTTACTTATAGTTATTTTATAAAGCCTAAAGACATCAAAGGCTGTCCACGCCGAATTAATCCATCGCATTATGAATCACTAACAGCAATCTACTTATGCAAACCATCCAGTTTACGTTTGTTCTCTGTTAGCTGGCGCAGCCCACTGATGATCGGTTGCACAATTTCCAGCAAATCCTTCTGCCAGTCAAACTCCTGCTTTTCCGCTGTATCGGCTTTGTTTCATTCCTGACCAGCAATCAGTATCATTTCAAATGAAGATTCTTGTTCAAGTGTTGCATTACCCATTTCATTTATTTCCGCCTGAATCCTGGTTTTTTTTCTGCTCGCTTTTGAATAACTGAAAGTCACCCCTATTGACATGCGCGCTGGTTATAGGAATCATTATTCCGCATAAAAGGGCACGTATACTGATCGCAAATTTTTTACTCATATTGGCCTGAATCAATTACTTAATAATAAGCATCACGCAATCGTATTAAATTACGACTGTTCGCCAGCATCAAAAAAATTTTCAACCTCAGCTAAGTCGCGGGTACGTTTCATCGGTGGCAGACTTTGCCATATTTGCTTACCGTACGCTTTGGTAGTCAAGCGCGGATCGCAAATCATCAGCACTCCCCGGTCCGCTTCATCCCGGATCAAACGGCCGGCGCCTTGCTTCAGATTAATGACAGCACGCGGCAATTGGTACTCCATGAAAGCGTTACGGCCCTCACTGTTGATTTTCTCTATTCGCGCCGCAAGCACTGGATCATCGGGTGGCGCGAACGGCAGCTTATCAATAATGACCAGAGACAGCGCTTCTCCGCGTACATCGACTCCCTCCCAGAAAGATTGGCTGCCAATGAGAATGGCATTATTCAATTCGCGGAAACGCTCCAACATGAAGGAGCGCGAGCCTTGCCCTTGAAGTAGCAATGGAAAAGCGAATTCATCGGTTGCCTGCAATAACTCATAAACACGTTGCATCGCACGCAAGCTGGTACACAGGAAAAAAGCACGTCCTTTGCTCGCGCGTAATACCGGCAGCGCCGCCTGCACCACCTGATCGGTATAGGTTTTATGCTGCGGTTCCGGCAAACCGACCGGCACATAAAGCAAAGCTTGTTCAGCAAAATTGAATGGACTTTCCCAACAGGCTGTTTGCGCAGTAGCCAGCCCCATTTCCTCATTGTAATGGGTAAAATCCTTTTTAACCGACAACGTCGCTGAAGTAAAAATCCAGGCACGCGGCGATGTGATCATTTGTTTCTGGAAAATCTCAGCAATCGATAAGGGTGTCGCATTCAATTGCAATGCCTGATTATATATTTCAATCCAGCGCACATAACCTTGCATTTCCGTTTCATCCCGCCAGCGTTGTATCAGATAAAGATGATTGGTTGTGCGCTGCCAGCAATTTTCTAACCCTTCTGACCGTTCAGCCTGATTCTCTAACAATTTTGCCAGTGTTTTCAGCTTTTCCAGCAAATTGTCCAGCGCATCAGTAAATCCTGCATTCTGTCTTATCGCCGCCAAAGATAACCGCGTGTTGTCTTCCACGATGGTCAAACGCAAATCGCGCGCAGCTTTTTCCATCGCAGCAATAGCGTTTGGCAACTCAACAAAATCTCCTGCAGCCTGAATTGCTTCCGCTTTGGCATCGCGTGCAAGATCCAGTAATTGGCCGGTGCTGATGGATTCGCCAAAAAATAAACTGGCCGTTTCCGGTAATTGATGCGCCTCATCAAAAATGACCGTATTACAGGCAGGTAATAATTCGGACAAACCTTCATCACGCAGCATAACATCTGCAAAAAACAAATGATGATTTACCACTACGACATCTGCAGCCAAAGCTTGTTTACGCGCTTCCATCACGAAACATTTTTTATAACTGGGACACTCTGAACCCAGGCAACTGTCACGCGTTGAGGTGACCTGCTGCCAGATGGCGGCATTCTCGGGAACTTCACTGAGTCCGCTTTTATCCCCATTTTTGCTGTTGTTTGCATACCGCTCTATTTGTTGCAGGTACTGGATCTCATCACGGTTAACAAAACTGAGATGCGTATCCTGTAAGCTTCTTTCCAGATGATAGTGACAGATATAATTGGCGCGGCCTTTCAACAATGCAACAGTGACTGGTATTTTGAGCGCCGCCCGCACAGTCGGAATATCACGACTAAACAGTTGGTCCTGCAGCGTTTTTGTTCCTGTGGAAATAATGACTTTGCCACCCGCCAACAAAGCAGGTACCAGATAAGCCAATGTCTTACCCGTTCCGGTACCCGCTTCAGCAACCAAAATCCGATGCTTTGCAATCGTGCCGGCAATAGCCTGGGCCATCTCCAGTTGCTGAGAACGTGTGCGGAATCCTGTGATATGGCGGGAAAGCGCTCCATCAGTCGAAAAAATTGAATCAATATCAAACATAAAATAAGGATACCAACAGCTCCAAACCAGAAAATCTTGCTTTTTCTGAAACTGCTATCCTTCGGGAATGAGTCAGGACAGAATACTCGTCATTATACTGCTACCCATCAATATGTTCGATCTTAAGTGGCAAAGGAATAATTTACTGCGA
>CXWL01032413.1_pt1 | contig 11943 bp, 16 predicted proteins | sample 590931 | NCBI WGS metagenome assembly CXWL01 (sample SAMEA3498368, study PRJEB10139) | groundwater metagenome | biome: water well; material: biofilm material | place: Germany | collected 2015-04-27
TGTCGTTGCTCAGCGAAAATGTCCGCTTAACTGCTCAGCGATTATGTCCGCGCGTTTGTCGGGCAATTACCATGAAGCTGGAAGCTGAGCGCGTCGTTGTTTTGAGGCCTTGGCCGCCCTTCGTTTCTCGGCCGCGGTCCAGTGGTTGAAGGGACGTGGTCTTTCTCCCGCGCGTGAGCCTGCCTTGGGGCGAACGCGCGTACTTCTTGGGGGCTTGAAGGTCATCACGGCTTCTCGGAAGGCCCGGGAAACTTTGCTTCGCTTGCGCCTCTTTCGCGCATGGACTTCTGCCCCGGTGCCATCGACTTTCAGCTCGGCAATTCGCTGACCCTGATGTTTAATGCGCCACTTGCCGTTGAGAAGTTGGTGCACATCCACACGGGCCTGGGCGTAGCTTCGGCCGCCCTGGGGCCTTGGAATCTGCAGTTTGATGCCGCTGATGGTGACGACGTTGTCGTTTCCCACCGTGGCCTCGTAACGAAAGCTGCAGGCCTCCTGGATGTCGAAGCCTGGCTGGACGAGTCGCCAGGCTGATTCCATCTCGCGGGCCGGTTTAGCGAAGCGCTTGTTGAATTCCTTGCGGTACTTCTCCAGAAACGCATTCGCCTCTTCCACCGTCGAAACAACAGCCAACCTCATTTCGGACGTCAGCCTGTCCTGCAGGGTGCCCCACAGCCTTTCCACCCGGCCTTTGGCTTGGGGCGACAGTGCGAAAATAGCTGCGATGCCTAGCGCCTTCAGCGCCATTCCCACCTGAGTAGGACGCTGTTGGCCGTCGAGCTCCTCCTCTATCGTCCAGTGCTCGTCGTTGCGCTTCAAGCTGCCGTGCATGTCCATGTAGATCTTCTGCGGAATACCCTTCTCTTCCACCACCGCTTGCAACACCCTGAGGTATCCAGCAGCGCACTCCTGCAACGCGAAGTGCGCACCGGGCATCAATTCTCCCGTCGCGTCGTCGATGGCGCCCATCAGACACAGCATGGGCCCACGCCCCTCGAGCCACTCATGACGGCTGCCGTCCCACAACAGCATCATGCCGGCCTGGGCTTCGCGCTCCCGCCGGCTTCGGTACTGTCTGGCTCGTCGCGGCCTTGCCGCGGAAATTCCTTTGGCTCTCGCGATTCGCTGCACCGTCGAGCGGCCAATCTTCAGGCCCTCTTCCACCAGCAGCTTCTCGGTGAAATGGGTGTCATTGAAGCCGCTGTATTTCCCTTTCAACAGTTTCAGCACCTCAGTGCGTGTTTCCTCTGATGTGCGGTTTGCCGGCTGCCGGCCCTTGTTGCCATGAATGACACAGGCCTCGCCTTGCGCTTCGTAGGCCACTACCAGCCGCCGCATCTGCCGGCCACTCAGCCTCAAAATCGTCTTTCCCTGCCGAGCCGTCAGCTGCCCTGCCACTACTCGCTTCACTACATCGAGTCTTTGCCACTGCTTTCCACTCATGAGCATGCCGCCTTGTTAGGTCGGACATTTTCCCTGAGCAGTTATCGGTCAAAGTCGCTGAGCAACAACACCAAGTCAAAAGGCCGTCTGTGAAGTCTGCCACAGCTCCTCTGGTAGAAGTTCCGCGAGCGCACCTCGACGTGCTACCTGTGGCGCGGTGACCGCTACCGTTACGACCTATCACGCTGCCCAGTCGCGCGACGTTCGTGCCGTGCTCGATGTTCTGCGCGAAGAGATTTGTCGCGCGCTCCCCGAAGCCGAGAGCAAAGTCTGGCACGGGCACCCGGTTTGGTTTCTCGATGGCAATCCCATCGTCGGCTACAGCGTTTTGAAAGGCGGTCCGCGCCTTCTTTTTTGGAGCGGTCAGTCCTTCGACGAACCAGGCCTTCACCCCGAAGGCACGTTCAAGGCTGCTGAAGCGCGGTTCAACAACCCAGACGAAATCAAGCTCCGCGACTTACGCCGTTGGCTCAAGAAGGCGCGCGACCTGCAGTGGGACTACAAGAACATCATCAAGCGCAAAGGCGTTCTTAAGCGGGTCAAATAGCGGAAGTAGGACATGGCTCGGAGACTTCGGCAAGCCGTTGCGACGCTCCGGCGCTTGTGAGAGGCAGGTTCGAGAAGGAGCGTGCAACGGTGACCGTCGATGTCGTGACCGCAAGCCTCATCAATCGCCCGCAATCAGTTGTGGCCAGCTTCGCGGCAGCCCCGTCGAACGAGCGGCCCTAAGGTGGCTTACGACGAGGGGCTTGCCCAACGGCTGAGGGACCTTCTCGATGAGCGGCGCGGCGTGTCCGAGAAGAAGATGTTTGGTGGGCTTTGCTTTCTAATCGACGGGAAGATGTGCTGCGGCATCATTAAGGATGAGCTGATGGTTCGCGTGGGCGCCGACAGGCATGCCGAGGCGATGAAGCAACCGCACGCTCGGCCGATGGACTTCACGGGCCGGCCATTGAAGGGTTTCGTGTATGTCGCGCAAGAGGGCCTGGACTCAGAGCGGGTGCTCGAGTGGTGGGTAGAGTTCGGTGTCTCGTACGCTCGGTCGGCGAAGCCATCTGCGCCACGAAAATCAAAGCGAGCAATCAAGGGGAAGAAACGATGAGCAAAATGACAACGTCGGTTGCATCGAACCCCGCACGCTGCGCCGCTTCAAAGCGCTGATGGGAAGTCTCTGATGAGCGCGCTGACCCGCCGCCTGTCGTTTCTCGACCGGTACCTGACGCTGTTGATTTTTGCCGCCATGACCATGGGTATCGCGCTCGGGTATCTCGCGCCCGGCGCCTTCATCTACCTGGGCGTTCCCTTTATCGCGGCCTCGGACAAGCTGAGGGTCGCCTTATGAGTGAAACCTGGGAAGCGGAGGCGGCCAGTCTTCGCGCGGCCAAGCCGAACCACATTCTATTTCTCTGCGTCGCAAACTCGGCGCGCAGCCAGATGGCCGAAGGAATGGCGCGGTCGTTGGCTCCCGCGAGCGTGAAGGTTTCTTCAGCGGGCTCAGCGCCTTCCAAGGTGAACCCCCTGGCCATCGAGGTCATGGGTGAAATTGGCATCGACATCTCGAAGCACCACTCGAAGAGCGTCGCCGATATTCCACAGGGGGACGTCGATCTCGTCGTCACGCTTTGTTCCGAAGAAGAGTGCCCGCTGTTCCTCGGCCAAGCGACGCGGCTTCACTGGGGCCTGCCGGACCCGGGGGCGGTTCAAGACGATGAAGCGGCCAAGCTGAAATCATTTCGCAGTGTCAGAGACGAGCTCAGTCGTCGCCTCGCACACATCTTCAGCCCTGGGTTCCTCGTCGAGCCCACTCGGTATCTGTTCTTCACCGGCAAGGGCGGGGTGGGCAAGACCTCGCTGTCGGCGGCGACGGCCATCGGCCTTGCTGACCAGGGGGAACGAGTGCTGCTGGTCAGCACCGACGCGGCGTCGAACCTCGATGAAATTCTCGGGGTGGAATTGCGAAATAGCCCGGTGCCGGTGCCAGGCGTGCGCGGGCTTTCGGTGCTCAACGTCGACCCAGACGCTGCTGCCGAGGCCTATCGCAGTCGGGTGCTGGCCCAACTCGGCGACGGGGCCACCCAGGAAGAGCGGTCGACGGTTCGAGAGCAGCTCTCGGGTGCCTGCACGACAGAGATTGCCGCCTTCGACGAGTTCGCGACCTTGCTGGCTGACGCTCCCGCAGAGTACGAGCACGTCGTCTTTGACACTGCCCCCACGGGCCACACGTTGCGCCTGCCCAAAGCGTGGACGGGCTTTCTCGAGGGCAATGACCGGGGCGCTTCGTGTCTTGGGCCTCATTCAGGGCTCAAGATGCAAGAGGCTCGCTTTGGCCGTGCGCTTGCTGCGCTGGCCGACCCAACCCGCTCCACGGTGGTGCTGGTGACAACCCCCGAGCAGCGGTCCATCAGCGAGGCTGCTCGCACCGCGCATGAGCTCGCGGCCCTCGGCATCGAGCACCAACGTCTGGCCATCAACGGGGTGTTCCACGCGAGCGACCCTACCGACGCAGTGGCAACTGCGCTGGAAGCTCAGCAGCGAGCGGTAACGGCGCAGCTCCCCGAGATACTGAGAGCCCTACCGCGCGACGAAGTGCCGCTGCGACCGTTCGATACTGTCGGCGTGCCCGCGGTCCGTGCGCTTCTGCGCGAGGGGGCGGGGCTCCCGCAGATTCCCGCTGGCGGTGCACGCGCCCAGCCGCGCATGGACCCGCTCGCTGCTCTGGTAGAGGAGCTGGCCGGTCAGAAGCAGGGGCTGGTCATGGTGATGGGGAAAGGCGGGGTGGGAAAGACGACGATTGCCGCGGCTCTCGCGGTCGCCCTCACCCGACGCGGGCTGGACGTTCACCTCACGACCACTGACCCCGCGGCACACCTGTTGGAAACCCTTTCGGGCGACGTTCCTGGGCTCGAAGTCAGCAGAATTGACCCGGCGGTCGAGACGCGCGCCTACGTGGAGAAGATCATGGCGACCAAAGGGCGAGACCTCGACGCCCAGGGTCAGGCGCTGTTGCGCGAGGATCTCCGCTCTCCCTGCACTGAAGAAGTGGCCGTGTTCCATGCGTTTTCGCGGGTCATCAGCGAATCGCGCCGCCGCGTCGTGGTGCTCGATACCGCACCCACCGGGCATTCGCTCTTGCTGATGGACGCGACCGGCGCGTATCACCGCCAGGCGCTTCGAGACCTCGGCCCTGGGCTCAACCCAGCGCGGCTAAAGACGCCGTTGATGCGCCTTCAGGACCCGGCGCTGACCCACGTGGTCATCGTCACGCTGCCCGAGACGACGCCGGTGTCTCAGGCCGCGGCGCTGCAAGAAGACCTGCGCCGCGCGAAGGTTGAGCCCTTCGCGTGGGTGGTGAACCGCAGCCTGTCAGCTGCGGGCGCACGTGACCCGCTGCTCGCCGCGAAGCTCGCAGGTGAGCGACGTCAGCTCGAGCGGATTGCAGGGGGGCTTGCCAAGCGCGTGTTCGTGATTCCGTGGCTGTCCGCACCGCCCGTCGGTGCCGATGCTCTCGGCGCCCTCGCCAAGGGTGAATCTAAGAAGCCTTAGTTCGTGACCACGACGCCCCTCCAGAATGCCACCCGTCCGGCGATTTCCTTCGCCGCGTCGGACGGCCGCGGGTAGAACCAGGCCGCGTCGGTGTTGATTTCGCCGTTCACCACCACGCTCAAATAGCTGGCGGTGCCCTTCCAGGCGCAGGTGGTGTGTGTGTCCGTGGGCTTGAAGTACTCCTTCTTCAGAGCGCTCTGGGGAAAGTACGCGTTGCCCTCGACGGTGACGATGTCGTCCGACTCGGCGATGACCGTGCCATTCCAGCTTGCTCGCTTCATGGGTGCGCTCCTGGGTTGGGGGAAGTCAGGTGGCGATGAAGAGCGCCAAGGCGAGCGGCCAGGCCGCATCGACCCAGGCCTCTTTACAGGGGAGTCCCGCCTCGATTCCCCAGGCGCGCAGCTCAGCGAGGTTGAATCGATGGCTCGATTCCGTCCACAGGGTCTCGTGGGTGTCGAAGTGCAGATTCAAGCCCAGACGCGGCACCCGCACTGCGCACGCGCGCAGTGCCCGTAGGTGCATCTCTACGCTGCGGGCGCCTTCATTCCACCGAGCCTCATGCGCGAAGGCGCCCACGTCGAAGTTGGCGCCATACTCGCGGTTGAGGCGTACCAGAACGTTCTTGTTGAAAGCCGCGGTGACGCCCAGCGAATCGTCGTACGCAGGCAAGAGTAGTTCGGGCGATTTCTCGAGGTCGGCGCTCAAAAGCAGTGCATCGCCAGGCTCGAGCACCTGCCGCACTTGCCGCAGAAATTCGAGCGACTCGCGGCGATCGAAGTTGGAGAGGTTGCTTCCCAGGAACAGCAGAAGGCGACGGTGACCGGCGGGACGCGCCGGCAGGCGGGCAAGCCCCTGCACGAAGGTCGCTTCGATTCCGGTGACCTCCACCGCGGAAAGATCCTCCAAGTGCCGCCGGCAGCCCTCCAGCGCCGTCGCCGAGACGTCGATGGCGGTGAAGTGGGTCGACGACTGACGTTGGAGCACTTCTTCGAGCACCAGCCTCGCTTTTCGCCCGTGACCCGGGCCCAGCTCGACGATGACCACCGGAGCAGGGAGCAGAGTCAGCGCGGCGCTGATGTGTGCGCGAAGCAACTTCGAGTCGACGCGGGCCACCAGATACTCGGGAACGAGCGTGATGGCCTCGAAGAGCAGCGAACCCAGTGCATCGTAGAGCAGGGCGGTCGGCAGCGTCTTCTGGCGGGCCGAAAGGCCGGTGCGAATCAGCTCATTCATCGGTAGCCCCTTCTTCACTCACCAGGCGGAACTTCGAAAAGGCGTGCTGGTAATGCGGCTGGAACCAATTTCTAAAGGAAGGGCGCCGCAACATGGGGTCAGTGACGGTGCTGGCGCCTTTCATCACGAAGTGTTTCCCGTCGAAGAAGTTGGCGGAGTAACCCCGGTAGAAAGGCAGGGGCTCGAACCCTACGAAGGGGGAAAAGGCCGTGGAGGTCCATTCCCAGCCGTTGCTCCTCAGATTCGCTACTGCGAAGGCGCCGTAGTCGGCCGGCTGTGCGGCGCTGGGCATCGGGTCGAAGTTCGTCGCGTGGTTCTGACCGTCGCCACTGGCCGCCCCCTCTGCCGCGCGGTGCCACTGAGCCTCGGTGGGGAGCCGGCCACCCTTCCATCGCGCGTACGCAGAGGCCTCGGCGTGGCGGACGTATACAGGCCACCCGAGGGGGAGCGGCACCTCGCCGAACACCGCTGCCCAGAACCAGGCCCCGTCGTCGGAGCGCCAGAATGCAGGGTGGGTGATGGCTTCACGCTCACGCCAGGCCCAGGCCGCGGGTTCCCACAAAGCGCGCTCCCGGTAGCCGCCGGCTTCGACGAAGCTGAGCCAGTCGGCGTTGCTGACGGGCAGGCTGGCGATGGTGAACGCGGGCACGTCGACCTGGTGCCGCTGGTACTCATTATCCCAGCCAAGATGCGGTGCCTCGTCGCGGTCCAGGCCGAGAGTCGCGGTGCCAGTAGGCACAAGGCGCGGCTCGCTGGTGCGTCGCGCTGACACCGAATCGGGCAGCGGACCGGGTCGTTTGAATCGCAAGGCCAGGCGCCGCAACAGGTAGCAGAGCGTTTCGGCATGCATCAGCCGGTGCTCGATTGCCATGTGCAGGGCCCAGCCACTTTCCAGCCAGCCGGTCAACGGCGCGCGCGCGAGCACGTCATCAACGGCGCCCCGCGTCTGGCCTCGCCATCGAATGACTTCTTCGGCGCTCGGCCAATCGCTCGGCCCATCGGTGGGGAGCCGTCCGTCGACCGGATCGATGCCGAAGGCGAAGAGGCGTTCGAACGCCAAATGGCGCGAGCCCTGGCCCAGCGCATCGCGGCAAATCAGGTTCCAGTCGAAGGCCTCGAGGTGGCCCAGGTAGAAGATGAGTCGGTGACGCTCGGCGATTGGTCGCTCGAGAAGGCCGGCCGGCACCAGCAGGTCGAACAACGCGTCGGTCTTCTGGCGCGCCCTGGCGAGCTTGCTACCCAACGCCTGGCGCAGGTTTGAGTCGGCGAGTTTCAAAGGTTCGACTTCGATTTCCAGTTTCTGAACTGCTTGAGCAACGCCTCCCGGGCTGCCGGGCTGGGTGGCTCAACGGGTTTTGGCAGGGCGCCAACCGTCTGAATTGTCAGGCGCAGCTGGCGAATATAGAGGCGACAGTGCTTGCACATCGAAAGGTGCATGAGGAACCGCAGCCGGTCCCCCAGGGACATGGCGCCTTCCGCGTAGGCAGTTGCCAGCTCGGTGATCTCGCGACAACTCAGCATGGCGCTCGTACCTCAACGGCGGTTGCTTCCGGCACTTCTGGGAGTCTTCTTGACCCCCGAGACGTTACAGCGTCCTTGGCCGCTTCCACCACTGGCCTCGCGCTGGCCTCACCGCCCGCCTGTAACGCCACGACTCGACTCGAGACTGTTGCGCGTATCGGGCACTTCGCCCGACCCGCAACCCAAGGAACACTCGATGCGCACTGGCCTCATTCTCGCTTCCGTGACTGCCCTTTCCGCCTGTGGCGGCGCTGGCCCAGGTCCCGGCGACTTCAAGCTCGACTTCAAGACGAACTCGCTCTTCTTCACCAACATGAAGGAACGCGTAAAGGGCACCAGCCCCCACGGTTCCCAGCAGACCTGGTACTCGGCCAACGTGAAGGGGCTCATCGCGAGCGCCTCATTTGCCGTTCCCGAAGGCACCGTCGCGATCAAAGAGTTCGACATGATGAGTGACGGCACCGCCGACGGCTACGCCGTGATGGTGAAGAAGGCGGCCGGGTACGACTCGGCGAACAACGACTGGTACTACGAGATGCGCATGCTCGACGGGGCGGTGATGAGCGACCCACCCGCCGGTAAGACCCAGATGTGCATCGACTGCCACAAGGGCTCTGCGAAGACCGATTTCCTCGCCGCGACGACCCTCAAGTAGCGCGCGCGGGTGCAGGACACGCGCAGGGCCTCGTTCGACCCTGCGCGTAACGCATGGGCGGCTCCGAAGACAGTCAGCTCGTAGGCAACACCAAAACCCCTTGAGGAGTCACCATGCATCGCATCGCCTTCGCAGTAGCACTCTCGCTTTCGAGCCTCGCCCTCGCTGCCCCCTGGGACATCGATTCGGGCCACGCCTCAGCCAACTTTTCCGTGCGACACATGATGGTGTCGGAGGTTCACGGCACTCTGGGGGAGGTCAAAGGCACCGTTGACCTCGACGAGAAGGATCTCACCAAGTCGAAGATAGACGTGACCATCGACGTGACGGCTATCAGCACCAAGAACCAGAAGCGCGACGATCACCTGCGCAGCGATGCCTTCTTCAACACCGAGAAATTTCCCACGTTGAGCTTCAAGTCCACCAAGATCGAAAAGGTGGCGGACGACAAGCTCCGTATTACCGGTGATCTCACCCTTCGCTCAACGACGAAGTCCGTCGTCCTCGACACCACGCTGGCGCCCGAGGTCCAGAACCCGTTCAGCAAGGTGGCGACGCGCGGGGCGGTGGCGAAGACGTCCATCAACCGCGAGGACTACGGGCTGGTGTGGAACATGGCGCTCGCCAACAACGGCGTGCTCGTCGGCAAAGAGGTCAAGATTCAGCTCGAGGTCGAGTTTGCGAAGCGCGGTGCCAAACCGGCCGCGGCGGCGAAGTAGCTCCGGTCCACCCAGTCCACCCCAAAGAGGAGGAACACCATGGCGGTGATGTGTCCAATCGACGGTTGCAAGGCGAAGAAGGGACTCTGCATTCACGACAAGCTGATGATCGCGATGGGCGTAATGCTCATGGCGGCCGCCGGTGCACACTGGGGTCTGCACCTCTTCTAAGGGCCAAAGGCCACCATGTTCCCCCCACTGCTCCCACACCGACGTTTCCGCACAGAGACAGTACTCATGCCGCGAGCGTGCTCGCGGAAGTTCTTCACGAATGCCAAGGAGATGTACAAATGAAGATGTCCACGAAGGGTACGTTGATCGCCGCAGCCGTCGCCTCAATGTTCGCCGCTGGTTGCGCCTCCCAGTCCGCCTCGATGGCAAAGGACGAGAAAATGGGTGGGGCGATGGTTCACTGCGGGGGCATCAACAGCTGCAAGGGTCAGTCTGCGTGTGCCACGGCGACCAACAGCTGTAAGGGCCAGAACAGCTGTAAGGGCCAGGGCTGGGTTCCGACGGCATCGGACAAGGATTGCACCGACAAGGGTGGCACGGTCGTCGCCGCGAAGATGTAGGCGGCGGGTGCGCCGTGCGGAGGTCCCCCCCGCCGTGCGGCGCGCCGAAGTTCTGCACCATCGGTGAGAGTTGGCAGGAGCTCGCGAAGAGCGCCTTGAGCCATTCCTGTTCCACCGATGTGACCTTATTCCTTATTCACTCCAGGCTTCCACAAGCGGAAGTGCTCGAGCAGAGCAGCCTTCACCTCAGTCGGCGGTGGCGCCACGGGCGCAGGGCCCAGCGCGCGCACGGTCACCCGAACCTGGCATTACCGGCACGAGCGGCCCTCAATCGTCGAGTCGACGGATGACGCGCTTGAGTAGGTCGGCGACGGCGGCCACCCTCGGCACCTTCAGCCGCCCCTTAGGGCTCACAATCCACACCGAGAACGGCTCGAAGCTCCAGGTTGGCAACACCCGCGCGAGCGTTCCGGCCTGCTCCGCGCGATGGACCTCGTCGGCGGGGCGCAACCCGATGCCGAGGCCCGCGTAGAGCGCTTCGGCCTGCAGCTGCGCGTCGCTGCATTCGAACGTGCCGGCGATGCGCGCGGTGCTCCGCTTGCCGCTGCGGTGCATCAGAGCCCAGGACGTCTCAGCCGGATGCGAGAGCTTCCGCAGGCACTGGTGTCGAGCGAGGTCGCCGGGCGCACGCGGGCGACCATGCGTGTCGAGGTAGCCGCGCGTGGCGGCCATCACGAAACTGGACACCTCGAGGCGGGTCGCGACGAAGGAGCTGTCCTTGAGTGCGCCCACCTGCACCGCGAGGTCGAAGTTCTCGGCCAGCAGGTCGCTGTTTTCGTCGACCACCGCCACCTGGAGCTGCAGCTTCGGCGCAGACTGGAGCAGTCGCCCGAACTCCGCTCCCAGACCCCGCCCACCCAGCGACGAGCGCACTGCGACCCTCACGCGGCCCTCGAGGGTGGCCGCCGCGCGGAGCGAGTTCTCGGTCTGCTCGACGGCCTCCAGGAGCGCAGCCGAATGCTCGAAGAAGCGTTCGCCCTCCTCCGTCAGCTTGAGTGAGCGCGTCGTGCGGTGGGCGAGTCGGACGCCCACGGCCCGCTCGAGCGCGACCAGGCGCTGACTGACGCGGTTCTTGCTGTCGTCCAGCACCCGCGCAGCAGCGGTGATGCCACCCGATGCGACAATCTGCCGAAACACGCGCACGTCCTCGAGAGAGTCGATGGGCACACCGCATTGTCTCCCATTTCTTCACACTTTGTCTCGACTCTCAGGCGCTTCGCGGAGACGTCGCCCGGTTACTGTGGGGCACACCGAATCGCGGTGCCACTACCTCCAAGAGGCAAGACATGAACGCCGTCGTCCCCCACGCCACAACGCTGCCTGCTGCACCCACCAGCCCCCTCCAAGTCGAGCTGAACTTCGTCCTCAACACCCCGGTCGAGCTGGCGTTCGACCTCATGGCCCATCGACTGAACGAATGGTTCACGGCCATTCACGCCATCACCTGGGACCATTCGCGCTCCGTTCGCGGCTCGCAGGCGCCGGGGGCCTGCTCCGAGCGCAGCTGCGACTTCGGCGGCAAGGCGCTGCGCGAGGTCATCGTCAGCTACGAGCCCGGGCACCGGTACACTTACCGTGCGGACATGGCGCGCTCGACGATGAAGATGCCCCTCGAGGACCATCTCGGCTCCTTCGACTTCGAGCCCGTCGCGGGAGGGTGCCGCATCACCTGGCGACAGTACTTCGCGCCGAAGTGGTTCATGCCGGGCGCGATGCTTCGCTGGCAGATGAGAGACAAGATGATGCGGCCCGCGGTCGAGAAGCTCATCGCGAAGCACGGTGGTCGCTGGGTCTGAGCGCTGCGGTGCGGCGGGTGTGCGCGCGCCATGGCGATGACGGGCCCAGTGAGCGGCCTTGTCTCGCGGCTCGTGCTCGGGCTCTTCGCATTCATCGCTGGTCAGTTGCTCAAGCGGTAGCCCNNCGGTTGGCGAGCGCGAAGGCCTCGGCTGTGTGAAGACCGGGCCACCGCACCGCCTGGCGTGCTGACTCGACGACGAAGTCGGTGCGGGCATCGCCCAGCTTGGCGGCAGTCTCGAGCAGATTCGCCTTCTGCTTCTTCGTCAACGTCGCGACGACTCGCGCCGAAGTTCTCCACGTTCTCCACCATCGGTGAGAGTTGGCCGGAGCTCGCGAAGAGCGCCTCAGCCATTCCTGTACCAGCGATGATGCCGACCTTGACTGACCTTATTCCTTCTTCACTCCAGGCTTCCACAAGCGGAAGTGCTCGAGCAGAGCAGCCTTCACCTCAGTCGGCGGT
>CXWL01022470.1_pt1 | contig 11942 bp, 8 predicted proteins | sample 590931 | NCBI WGS metagenome assembly CXWL01 (sample SAMEA3498368, study PRJEB10139) | groundwater metagenome | biome: water well; material: biofilm material | place: Germany | collected 2015-04-27
ATGGCGCACTGCGCCAGCACGCCGCCCAGCCTGGACGGGGTGGCGCCGCAGCACGAAGTGCGCTGCCTGCTGTATGTACCGGGTGCGGTGCCGACCCGGCGCAGCACGCCGGCGGTGCCCGCGCAGGCCGCGGCCGTGCGCGCAAGCCCGGCCGCGGCCGCGGCCGCGGGCGCTGGCGCGGGCCCGCTGCTCGAGGTGCAGGACCTGAGCGTTCGGTTCCCCATCCGCCGCGGCCTGCTGCAACGCGTACAAGGCCACTTCGAAGCGGTGGCGGGGGTCTCGTTCCAGGTCGGCCACGGCGAGACGCTGGCGTTGGTGGGCGAGTCGGGCTGCGGCAAGACCACCACCGGCAAGGCCATCGTGCAGTTGCTGCGCCACATCTCGCTCACCAGCGGCCGCGCCCTGCTCAATGGCCGAAATCTGCTGGAGATGCAGGGCGACGAACTGCGCGCCGCACGGCGGCAGGTGCAGATCATCTTCCAGGACCCGTTTGCCTCGCTCAACCCGCGCATGCGCGTTTTCGACATCCTCGAGGAGGGCCTGGCCGCCTTGCAACCCGACCTGACGCCCGCCCAGCGCCGGCAGCGCATCGAGCGCCTCACCGACCAGGTCGGCCTGCGCCGCGACGCCCTGGCACGCTGGCCGCACGAATTCTCGGGCGGCCAGCGCCAGCGCATCGCGATCGCACGTGCGCTGGCCGTCGAACCGCGGTTGATCGTCTGCGACGAACCGACCTCGGCGCTGGATGTCTCGGTGCAGGCCCAGATCCTCAACCTGCTGCGCGACCTGCAGCGCGAGCTGGGCGTGTCCTATCTCTTCATCACGCACAACATCGGCGTCGTGGAATATATTGCCGACCGCGTGGCGGTGATGCAGGCCGGGCGCATCGAAGAGCAGGGCGCCTGCGCCGACGTGCTGGCGCGGCCCACCCGCGACTACACCCGCGCGCTGTTGGCGGCGGTGCCGCGCTTGCAAGTGGCGTAGCCCTGCAGCCGATGGCGTGTTGTCTGGCGCCAACGCGGCGCCAACCGGTGGGCTAGGGAAATGCCCTAGACCGCCCCCCCCCGTGGATGCGGGGGCAGGGCCCCAGTTTGCCACCCTAAGCCATTGAATCACAACGTTTTGCGGCTGCAACTGCGGCGCTGTGCGAAGCCCGGTCGGCGCCCGTCGGCGCCATTGCCCGCGCCATGCCAGCCGTGTCGGTGAGGATTACCGTGACAATGTGTTTACACGTCGTGTGCGCGCTTCTCGCCGATGGCCGACCGGCCGGCAGGCGATGCTCGCCACGACTCGTGTTCTTCACCAGGCAACCTACACCACAGGAGTTCATCACTCATGTTCACGAGAACCAAAGTCTGCAGCGGCGTGCTGCTCGCCCTGAGCGGCGCCGCCATATTGACCGGCGTGCCGGCGTTTGCGCAGTCCAGCGACCGGGTTGAAATCACCGGTTCGCGTCTGAAGCGAACCACCACCGAGGGCTCGCTCCCGGTGACGGTGATCGACCGCGCCGCGATTGAGGCCAGCGGCCAGACCTCGGTGGCAGAACTCATGCGCGATGTGACGTTTGCGTCCTTCGGCAATACCAAGCCTCAGTCAGGCAGCAGCGCGCAGGCATTGTCGGACGTCGACCTGCGGGGCCTGGGCTCCAACCGCACCCTGGTTCTGATCGACGGCCGTCGAATCTCCAAGGCGCCGTTCCAGGGCCAATCGCAAGACCTGAACTCGGTGCCGCTGGCTGCCGTGGAGCGCATCGAGATCCTGTCTGACGGCGCTTCCGCCGTGTACGGCTCCGACGCCATCGGTGGCGTGGTGAACATCATCACGCGCAAGAACTTCAATGGCATCCAGCTGAACTACGGCGAGGGTGATCCCTCGGTCACCGGCGGCAACACCAAAGAAATGTCGCTGCTGTGGGGAGCTTCCGGCACCAAGGGTCGCATGTTCGCCGGCATGTCGGTCAACCGGCGCGGCATGATCTTCACACGCGACCAGCCGGGCGGTGATGTGCTCGGTGTGTCCAGCTTCGGCAACAACTACCAGAAAGTGAGCAACGTGACGGGCAACGGCACGGGCGCGCGCGCTGCGGTGCCAGGCTTCGCATGCAATACCGATAACTTCTGGCAGACCGCCCCGAATACGCCCAGCAATCTCTGCTCGTTCAACTTCAACGCCATTGCTGCCAACGAGGCGTCGATCGGCAACAAGTCGATCTTTGCCAACGGCGACTTCAATATCACCGACGACTGGAGCATCTATACCGCCGGCTCGATCGCCAATGTCAACAGCTTCGGCCGTTATGCGCCGACGCCCGTGGATGTGGCACTGGTTCCCACCAGCCCGGCCTACCTGGCCATCACGGCTGCGGTGCCAGGCCTTGCGGCCGCCAGCCCCCGGGGCCTGAGGCTGCGCCACCGCATGGCCGCCGCCGGCCCGCGCGACTCCAGCACTGACGCCACCGTGACCTCGGGTATGGTGGGCGTGAAGGGCCGCCTGTTCAACGCCGTCGACCTCGATGTCGGATTTCGCAGCGAGAAATACAAGTACGTCGAGCTGGGCCGCAACTACATCGTTCGCCCCCTGCTTGAGAAGGCCATCACCAGCGGCGAATACGACATCTTCAATCCGTTCGCCAACTCGGCGGACGTGCTCAACGGCGTGAAGTCGACGATCTCGCGCGACGACATCTGGGACTCGAAGGAGTACTACGCCACGGCGTCGATGGACCTGTTCAAGATCGGCAACCGCGCGGTCACTGGTTTGATCGGGTTCGAGGGCCGCAAGGAGTACTACCAGGACAACTACGACCCGCAGCAGGAGGCCGGCATCATCGAGGGCTCGGCGGGCAACTCCGCCGCCGGCTCGCGCAAGGTGCAGTCGGCTTTCTTCGAAATGGCGCTGCCGTTGATGCAGAACCTGGAGATCACGTTCGCGGGTCGCCAGGACCACTACAACGACGCTGGCAACAAGTTCTCGCCCAAGGTGGCGATCAAGTTCCAGCCGATGAAGACCCTGACTCTACGCAGTTCGGTGGGCGAGGGCTTCCGTGCTCCGACACTGGATGTGCTGACCCAGAAACCTTCGTTCTCGGCTGACACGGTCACCGACCTGCGGACTTGCAAGGCGCTCGGTCGTACCGCCGCGCAGTGCGGTGACGCGAACAACGATGGCATCGCCGAGGGCGTGCAGCCCGGTCTGCAAATCGATGCCACCGTCATTGCCAACCCAGCCCTGAAGCCCGAGACATCCAAGCAGGGCAGCTTTGGCATAGTGTGGGACGCGACCGATTGGCTGAACCTGAGCCTGGATTTCTACTCTGTCAAGATCGACGGTCGCATCACCAACACGACGTCGCAGACGGTCATCAACCGGACACTCGCCGGCACACCGATCCCGGGCCTGAGTGTGACTCGTGACCCGGTCACGGGCGCGATCACCAACGTGACGCGCGGCGCCGTCAACGAAGGTACGCTGGACACCAACGGTTTCGACCTGAACGTGCGCACCGACTTCAAGCTCGGCACCTTTGGTCGGCTGCAGAACCAGGTGCAGTACAGCTCGGTGGAGAAGTACACCCTCAACGGCGGGAGCAATCTGGTCAGTACGCAGGGCGTTCCCAAGTACCGCATCAACGTCGGCAACACCTGGACGTGGGGCGCCCTGCAGGCATACTTGGCGATCAATCACATTGCCAAGCAGCCGGGCGACCCGGATTCCGAGCCGGCCACCAAGGGCTACACGACGGCCAACATTGCAGTGACCTACAAGCTGCCGACGAAGACATCGCTGACCATCGGCGTCATCAACTTCGAGAACAAGAAGCCGGAGCTGCTTTCCTACGACGGCCGCCCCTGGAACTTCGCCCTGTACGACGCTCTGGGCCGCCAGGTCTATTTCCGCGTCTCACAGGCGTTCTGATCGGCCGCTCGCAGTAGCGACGCAAGCGGGACCCTCGTGGTTCCTCTGCATGCAAGGGGGCTCCAGGGAGCCCCCTTTCCGATGCAACGTCCATGAGACCCGATGCCTCCAGTCCGCCCGGCGAGCGGGACGCCCCGCCGCTGACGTCGCGCATGGCCTCTCGGCGTGCGCAGTGCATCCGCGACGCCTATGCCGACATCCGCCGCGCCACCGGACCGCGCGAGTTGTTTCGCATAGATCGAGCCCTGGCTGGGTATCTTGGCGAGGCCACGGTCTTCTCGCCCTACCCGACGCAACGGCCCAAGGTGATGTACGTGCCAGGGCTGGTTGGCCACGGTTTTATCGATCCCGCCCTGCACCCCCTGGTGGCGCCACTGCTGGCACAGACCGACGCCCTGCAGGCCGAGTTTGACGAGGCCTTGGCCTCGCGCGCCGGCATCGAGCCGTTCCTGCGCGACCTGCCGGGGCGAGACCCCGTCGGCTATCTGTCCGGGTCACTCAACGCCGCGTGGGATGCCCTCTTCTTCTACCGGCATGGGGCGCGCTACGACGCCAACCATGCCCGATTTCCCCGCACCAGCGCCGCGCTCGACGCTTTGAACCTGTGCAGGATCGACGGGCAAGCCCCAGAAATCTGCTTCTCGATTCTTCAACCCTACACCTGCATCGAGCCTCATCACGGCGTGACCAACGCGCGCGTCGTGATTCACATTCCGCTGCGCATCCCAGCGGGGTGCTACCTTGAAGTGACCGGCATCGGGCGCCACTACTGGCGCACGGGGCAAGCGATGGTGTTCGACGACACCTTCGAGCACTCGGCCCTGAATCCGTCTGACCAGCCGCGCGGCATCCTGCTGATGGATGCCTGGCACCCTGACTTGACCGCCGTGGAGCAGCAAGCGTTCCGCGCCATCATCGAAGCCATCACCCGCATCGAGTCGTCTGCAACTGTTTGAGTCGGCCCAGGCCCAGTGCCCCCGGCTTCCCGGAGACCTACATCGAACCAGTCACCCCAACCGACGCCTGGAGCGACTACTGGCGCACTTCGCGCACAGGGGCCATCGACGTGCGGGCCGCTGATCCCGTCGCTGACGCGCTGCGCCAGCACTGGCAAGCCCAAGCGCCGTGGCTGGCAGGGTGTCAGGTCGTGGCCGATATCGGCAGCGGCCCGGCGGTGCTGCCGCGGCTTTTGCTGGGCATGCAACCGCGCCGCTTGTCACACGTGCAGTGGGTATGCCTGGACCAGGCCCGCGTACCAGCAGGGCCCGACATCCCATCGACGGTGCTGCTGCGCGACCAGGAGGACTTCGTCACTTGCGCACCGGCGGCGGCGCCGGTGGACGCGCTGATCAGCAGCTTTGGCATCGAGTACGTCGAAGCCCACGCAGTCGCAGTGTCGTGTGCTCGATGGTTGCGAACCGGGGGGCGACTGCATGCCGTCGTGCACGCTTCGGATTCGGTGATCGACCGCGTATCGCGCAACAGTGCCGAGGACATCCTGTGGGCGTTGGACGAGGTCCGTTTGTTCGAGGTCGCACACGACTTGTTCACCGCCATGGCGTGCCTCCCCACCGATCCGATCGAACGCATGATGCATGGCGTGCAGGCACGCGACGGATACAACGTTGCCGTCAATTGCATCAAGCAGCGCATGAACCTGCGAGGATCGGTCAGCCCGGCCTTGATGGACATGCTGAATGGCATCCGTGCGTTAGCGGATACCGTGATGCAGGGGCGATTGGCGCTGGCGCGCCAATCGCTCGCCATGCGCAAGGACGCCCTGCTTGGCGAAGTCCGGCGCCTGCAGGCAATGCAGCGCTGCGCGCTGGATGCCCGGGGGCTGCAGGAACTGGGGCGCGACCTGGGCGAGGCCGGCTTTGAGGGGGTCGCGCACTCGGCCATCGACTGCGCATTGGGGCGCGTCGGCTGGAGCCTGTCGGCCCAAAGGCGGTAGCCCCGTGGGCCCCCTGCCGACTTCATGTGCAGGCGCCAGAATCGCCCCCGTTGGGCCGGTGTCATTGGCTGGCGCGCAAGCGGCCGGCGTTTCCCGTCTGTCAATTCCTGGAGTCGTGTAGTGTTCAAACCATTCCCGCTTGGTCACGGCCTTGCCGCCGTCGCGCTCGTGTTGCTCTATGCCTGCACCACGGTGGCCACGGCCCAGACGGCGCCGGCAAGTGCAACCATCGCGCCGCCGTCTCTGGTGCCGCTGGCCGACTTCTTCAAGCGGCCAGCGTACATCGAGCTCGTTGCTTCTCCCAGCGGCCGCTATCTGGCCGCCACCTCGTCACTGTTCGGTCGCCTGAACCTGATCGTGATCGACCTGGGCGCCAGAAAAGCCACGCCGCTCACGCGTTACGACAACATCGACGTGGGTGGCATCCGTTGGGTCGGCGACGACTACGTGCTGTTCAGCGCGATCCAGGTCAATGCCCCCACCGGGCAGGACAACCCGCGTGCGGGTGGACTCTTCGTGGCCAAGAGAGACGGCAGCGGGATACTCCAACTCGCGAAGACCGCGCGACAGCTTCACCGCAGCGGCACGGGTGGGTTCGGCTTCTTGTCCTACCTGCAGGCAGTGCCGGGTGCGCCCAACGAAATGATCGCCGAGGGTGTGGTTGCCAACGACGACTCGGTCGACATCTATCGCGTCAACCTCGACAACGGTCGCTACCGCCTGCTGACCCAGGGCCGCCCGTCTGACCGCCTGCAGCGCTGGATCCTCGATGGCAAGCTGGTGCCACGCGTTGCCATCGCCGCGAGCGCCGGTGCCACCACCGAGCAAGTGGTCTTCTATCGCGCCGGCCCCGCTGCCGCCTGGACCGAGTTGGCGCGCTTCGACTCGACCAAACCCCCCGCGTTTGTACCGCTCGCCTTTGACTCCGACGACCTGCACCTGTGGGTGGCCAGCAATGCCGACCGAAGGAACATGGCCATCGTCCGCTACAACCCCGAGACCAAGCAGTTCGTCGAGCGTGTCGCCCAACACCCGCAGTTCGACCTTGGCGCTTGGCCATCCGGCATGCCGTTGGGCAGCCTGGTTCGTGATCCCATGCGCGGCGAACTGCTGGGCATACGGGTGGATGCCGACAAACCGCAGGTGGTCTGGATCGACGAATCGTTGGCACGTGTGCAGGCCGCTGTTGACGCCGCACTGCCCAACCACTCCAACGTATTGCAGCGCACCGCTGCCGGCAAGCGCTACGTCGTCACGTCGTTCTCCGACACATCGCCCGGACGCCACTTCCTGTTCGACGAAGAAAAGCGCAGCCTTGAGGAAATCGGCTCGTCTCGGCCATGGCTCGAAGGCAAGCTCGCACAGGTGCGGCCCTTTACGCTCAAGACCCGGGACGGCCTGGCGATCCCTTCCTACTACGTCCTGCCGCGCGACCACCAGCCTGGCCAGCGCATCCCCACCATCGTGCATATCCACGGTGGGCCGATGGCCCGCGATGTGACCCAAGGCGGCCGCTACGGCGCCTCGTTCGGTGTCTACGAGGCGCAGGTGCTGGCCTCGCGCGGCTATGCCGTGGTGTTAGCCAACTTCCGCGTGACCCCTGGCATGGGCTCCGACATCTACTACGCGGGTTTTGGAAGCTTTGGCAAGCAGATGTCCGACGACCATGAGGATGCGGCGAACTGGGCGGTGGGGCAGGGTTTCGCCCACCCGAAGATGATGTGCATTTCCGGCGCCAGCTACGGCGGCTACGCTGCGCTGCACGCAGTCAGCCGGCCCGCCAGCGCCTTCAGCTGTGCCATCTCGGGGTTGCCGGTGACGGACCTGAAGTTCCAGCGCGCAGAGGCCGATTACGCCGCCGCTCCTCAGGCGTTGGAGTACTGGCGCAAGCTGCAGGGCGTACCTGACTTCGACGACCCCTCCGTTCGCCAACTGTCGCCCGTCTTCAACGCGGACAAGATCAAGGTCCCCGTGTTCATGTACATCGGCGACCAAGACGTACGCACCCCACCCGCACAGGCGCATCGCATGGCCGATGAACTGGCAAAGGCCGGCAACCCGGTGAAGGATCTGTTTGTCGGCGAGGGCGAAGGACATGGCTATGGCATGGACGCCAACAATATCCAGTTGTACGAGCGCATGCTGAAGTTCCTCGCGCAGACGTTTGGGCGATAGCGGCTCGGACCACTGCGCCGCCCATAATCCGCCGCGCGCCCGGATGGCGAAACGGCAGACGCAGCGGACTTAAAATCCGCGGCCCTCAACGGGGCATACGGGTTCGACTCCCGTTCCGGGCACCACTCTCGACCTGCATTGAGGATGCCCGCCATGTCGTTGTTTGCCCAATCGTCACTCAACGACGGCGTGCGCAAGCGCGAAGTCTTCGGCTGGGCGATGTATGACTTCGCCAACTCCGGCTACACGACCGTGGTTCTCACGGCGGTCTTCAACGTCTATTTCGTCGGCGTGGTGGCCGCGGGCGCGGACTGGGCCACGCTGGCGTGGACGCTGGCGCTCGGGGCCTCGAATGCCATCGTCATGCTGACGATGCCCGCGCTGGGCGCCTACGCCGACGCCCGCGCCGCCAAGAAGCGCCTGTTGGTCTTTTCCACCACCGGCTGCGTGCTCGCCACCGCCTGGCTGGCGCAGGCCGGCGCGGGTGACCTGTGGGTGGCGGTGGCGGCGATCGTCCTGTCCAACGTCTTCTACTCGTATGGCGAGTCGCTGACCGCGGCGTTCCTGCCTGAACTGGCGCGGCCCGAGGCGATCGGCCGTGTCTCGGGCTGGGGCTGGAGCTTTGGCTATTTCGGCGGCATGCTGACCTTGGGGCTGAGCCTGGCCTATGTGTTGTGGGCGCAGGGCCAGGGCCTGCCGGCGACCCATTTCGTGCCCGTGACGATGCTCATCACCGCAGTGGTCTACGCGCTGGCGTCGCTGGCCACCTTCGTGCTGCTGAAGGAGCGCACCGTGCCGGTGGCGGCCACCCCGGGTGACCGGGCACAGGGCGCCTGGGCGCGCCTCGCGCAAACGTGGCAAGAGGCGCGCCGCTACGAGGACTTTGTCTGGCTGCTGCTGTGCGCCGTCTTCTACCAGGCGGGCATTGCGGTGGTCATCGCGCTGGCGGCGGTCTATGCCGAGCAAGTGCTGGGTTTCAAGCAGATCGACACCATGATGCTGGTCTTCCTCGTCAATATCGCCTCGGCCATCGGCGCGTTTGCCTTCGGCTACTTTCAGGACCGCATCGGGCACCGGCCCGCGCTTGCCATCACCCTGTGGGGCTGGATCGTGATGACGGTGCTGGCGGTGCTGGCCACCACACCTGCCGTTTTTTGGGTCGCTGCGGTGGTCGCGGGCCTGTGCATGGGCAGCAGCCAGTCGGCCGGGCGGGCCCTGGCAGGCCTCTTCGCACCGGCAGACCGGTTGGCCGAGTTCTATGGCCTGTGGACCTTTGCGGTGCGCCTCTCGGCCATCGTCGGCCCCATCACCTACGGCCTGGTGACGGTGCTGACGGCGGGCAACCACCGCCTCGCCATCTTGAGCACCGGGGTGTTCTTCGTGCTCGGCCTGATCGTGCTGCGGCGGGTGGACGTGGCGCGCGGCAGCGCGGCGGCGGGCCGGGTCGAACAAAAATAGTACGATCGTTCTATTCAGCTCCCGTCGGGCGTCTGGCGGCGGCGTTCGATGCCTAGAATGACCCGCTTTACGTAAACGTCAATCTGAGTTCAGGAGCGTCAGCCATGAAGGTACTGGTCCCCGTCAAGCGGGTGGTCGATTTCAACGTCAAGGTGCGCGTCAAGAGCGACGGCACGGGTGTCGATATCGCCAACGTCAAGATGAGCATGAACCCCTTCGACGAGATCGCCGTCGAAGAGGCGGTGCGGCTGAAGGAGGCCGGCATCGTGACCGAGATCGTCGCCGTCTCCTGCGGCGTGACGCAGTGCCAGGAGACGCTGCGCACGGCGATGGCCATCGGCGCCGACCGCGCGATCCTGGTCGAATGCCACGAAGAACTGCAGCCGCTGGCAGTGGCCAAGCTGCTGAAGGCGCTGGTGGACAAGGAGCAGCCGGGCCTGGTGATCCTGGGCAAGCAGGCCATCGACGACGACTGCAACCAGACCGGCCAGATGCTGGCCGCGCTGGCCGGCATGGCGCAGGCGACGTTTGCCTCCAAGGTGCAGGTGGCCGACGGCCATGCCCATGTCACGCGAGAGGTCGATGGCGGCCTGGAGACGCTGAAGATCAAGTTGCCGGCGGTGATCACCACCGATCTGCGCCTGAACGAGCCGCGCTACGTGACGCTGCCCAACATCATGAAGGCGAAGAAGAAGACGCTCGACGTCTTCAAGCCGGCCGAGCTGGGGGTGGATGTCGCGCCGCGCATCAGGACGCTGAAGGTCAGCGAGCCGCCCAAGCGCGGCGCCGGCATGAAGGTGCCCGACGTCGCCACGCTGATCGCCAAACTCAAGAACGAAGCAAAGGTGATCTGACATGTCCACTCTTGTCATCGCTGAACACGACAACGGCCATATCCGTGGCGCCACCCTCAATACGGTGACCGCGGCGCTCGAAATCGCCAGGCTCGGAGGCGGAGAAGTGCACGTGCTCGTGGCCGGCTGCGACGCCGCCGCCGCGGCACGGGCTGCGGCGCAGATCGCGGGCGTGGCCAAGGTGCTGCATGCCGACGCCCCTGGCCTCAACCACGGGCTGGCCGAAACCGTGGCCGCGCAGGTGGTGGCCGTGGCCAGCCACTACAGCCACCTGCTGTTTCCGGCCACCGCCAGTGGCAAGAACCTGGCGCCGCGTGTCGCCGCGCTGCTGGACGTGGCGCAGATCAGCGACGCCATCAAGGTCATCAGCGCCGATACGTTTGAGCGCCCCATCTACGCAGGCAACGCCATCGCCCTGGTGCAGAGCCAGGATGCGATCAAGGTCCTGACGGTGCGCACCACCGGTTTCGACCCGTCTGCGGCCAGCGGCGGCAGCGCGACGATCGAGACCCTGGCGCCGGTGGCCGATAGCGGCGTCTCGGCGTTTGTCGGCAGTGAAATCGCCAGGAATGACCGCCCCGAACTCACCGCCGCGAAGATCATCGTCAGCGGTGGCCGCGCGCTGGGCAGCAGCGACAAGTTCAATGATGTGCTCACGCCGCTGGCCGACAAGCTCGGCGCGGCCCTCGGCGCCAGCCGTGCCGCGGTGGATGCCGGCTACGCGCCCAACGATTGGCAGGTGGGGCAGACGGGCAAGATCGTGGCACCTCAGCTCTATATCGCCTGCGGCATCTCGGGAGCGATCCAGCATCTGGCAGGCATGAAGGACAGCAAGGTCATCGTGGCCATCAACAAGGACCCCGAGGCACCGATTTTCAGCGTGGCCGATTACGGACTCGAGGCCGACCTCTTCGTCGCGGTGCCGGAGTTGACCCGCAGTCTTTGAGTGCCTCCAGGAGATCCAACATGACCTATCGTGCCCCCGTCAAGGACATGCTGTTCGTGATGAAGGAGCTTGCCGGCATCGCCGCCGTGGCCGAGCTGCCGGGCCACGAGGACGCCGGCCTGGACACCGCCGCCGCTGTGCTCGAAGAGTGCGCCCGCTTCAACGAAGGCGTGGTCGCTCCGCTCAACGCCGTGGGCGACAAGAACCCGAGTTCGTTCAGCGCCGGCAAGGTCACCACGACGCCGGGGTTCAAGGAGGCCTTCCGCCAGTTTGCGCAGGGCGGCTGGCAGGGCCTGCAGCACCCCGCAGAGTTCGGCGGCCAGGGCCTGCCCAAGCTGATCCACGCCGCGTGCAGCGAGATGGTCAACAGCGCCAACCTCAGCTTTGCGCTGTGCCCGCTGCTGACCGATGGCGCCATCGAGGCCTTGCTCACCGCCGGCACGCCCGCGCAGCAGGCCGAGTACATCCCGAAGATGATCGACGGCAGCTGGACCGGCTCGATGAACCTCACCGAGCCCCAGGCCGGGTCTGACCTCTCAATGGTGCGAACGCGGGCCGAGCCGCAGCCCGATGGCAGCTACAAGCTCTTCGGCACCAAGATCTTCATCACCTACGGCGAGCACGATATGGCGGACAACAT
>CXWL01016147.1_pt1 | contig 11941 bp, 15 predicted proteins | sample 590931 | NCBI WGS metagenome assembly CXWL01 (sample SAMEA3498368, study PRJEB10139) | groundwater metagenome | biome: water well; material: biofilm material | place: Germany | collected 2015-04-27
GGATACCCGTATTATATAATATGTCAAGCTATTTATGAATCACTACACTAGGGAGCCCGATCGGTCTTGGCGTCACGGTGACGTCGCATGCCGGGACTCGGGTGTTGCTGGTCGAAGACAATGAGGTCAATCAGATGGTGGCCCAGGAGATGTTGGAAAAGCTGGGCTGTGAAGTCGAGATTGCGGGAAATGGCCGGGAGGCGATTGAGGCATCCAGTCTCCACGCCTACGACATCATTTTTATGGATTGTCAGATGCCTGAAGTCGATGGGTTTGACGCGACGCGGGCGATTCGAGCGCGTGAAGCGTTGGGCGTGAAGCGTGAAGCGCCGGAATTCGGAGACGAGAGATACGCTTCACGGGATACGAGCGACGCGGCGAAGTCACCTGACGCTTCACGCCAGACGCTTCACGCTTCACGAGCCACGCTTCGTGTGCCGATTGTGGCGTTGACGGCGAATGCCATGAAAGAGGATGTGGCTCGGTGTCTCGACTGTGGGATGGACGACCATGTTCCCAAACCGGTGACGCGCGCGGCGCTGGACGCGGCGCTGAAAAAATGGTGCGCTCCTCAGGCTGACCAGGGGCAGGAGCAGGAGATCGACCGTGTACTGGCCGCCCCCTCGCCGGTCAGTGCGCCGGTCGATGTGCGGCCATCGCCCTTCTCGACATCCGATCCGGGCCATACGGGGGACGAGACCTCCGCCTTGGCGTTCGATGCGGCGGGGGCTTTGGCGCGTACTGACGGCGACCAGGTGTTGCTCACGCGGATGATTGATCTGTTGATTCAGCGGATTCCAGAGGATATGGCGAAAATTCGTCAGGCGGTGACGGCGGGAGAAGCCGTGGGACTTCGACAGCATGCGCATAAGCTCAAGGGATCGCTCCAACAAATTTGTGCGACGACGGCGCTGGCCACCGCCAAGACCTTGGAATTGCTGGGCCAGGAGGGGACGCTCGATTCTGCCCCTACCGTCGCGGCGGACTTGGAACGTCAGATGGTTGCACTGACGGCGGCACTGGAGATGTGGAAAGGACAGGTCTAACCATGTTGGTGACTGTGGAACCTTTGACTCTTCTTCTGGTGGATGACGACCCCATGGCGCGGTCGTTTGCGCTGACCGCGCTATCGAGGCTGGGCTTGTCCGTCCAGGCTGTGCCCAGCGGCGATGAGGCCTTGTCGGTGTGGGACAGGGTCCATCCTGACCTGGCCCTCCTGGATGTGCATATGCCTGGAATAGACGGGCTGACGTTGACACGACGCATCAAGGAACGATGGCCGCATTGCCCGGTGGTCCTGATGACGGGGATGAGTGACGAGGAGACGGCGATTACCGCGGTGAAAGCCGGGGCGTACGACTTCCTGAAAAAGCCCTTCAATTTTGAAGAATTGTCTCATGTGATGAATCGCGCCGTAGCCCACGTTCGTCTTGAGCATGAGACCCGTCTGAAAGCGTTGCCGATCGAGAGGCTCACAATGACGCTAGCCGTCGACAATGTTCCGGAGCAGGTGATGGCGGTGTTGAATTTTCTACTGAAAGATGTCTCGTGGTATCTTGGCTCTCGCCAATTGTTTCACATTCGCATGGCACTCCAAGAGTTGTTGCTGAACGCCATCGAACACGGCAATCTGGGTATCTCCGGAATCGAGAAGGAAGCCGCCATCGACCACGAACAGTATGATCTACTGGTCGAACAGCGCCGGCAGGAGGAGCGGTACCGCCATCGTCGGGTGCAGATCGACTGGAGGCTGGACCTCGTAGCCGGTCAGATTCAGTTTCGGATTGTCGATGAGGGCGAGGGGTTCGACTGGAGGAGGTATCTGAGCGACCAGATTGAGCGGGAGGAACAACCCGTGGGCTCGGGGCGTGGTATTTTCTTGGTCAAAAACGCGGTCGCTGATTTCTCATACAATGAGCAGGGTAACGCCGTGAGTATTACGGTTCCGTTTGCAGAGGGGTAACTCACACGTGACACGTCGTTCGTGAAACGTGAAGCGTCAACCTCTCACGTTGTTCTCTCTCACCATCGCGTTGCAGGTTGCAAGTTGTCGGAGCCTGAAACGTGCAACTCGACGACACAAACGACGTGTCACGTGTGGATCCTCAACCTGAAACGTGCAACCTGAGCCCCCCGCTTCACACTTCACATGCTGCCGACGCTTCACGCTTCACACTTTGACAGGCTGTACAGTGTCCTGTACCGTTACATGGTCAATAAGGGAGGTTCGATATGCTGAAAGCTATCCCGATTACAGAGGCGCGAGACGAATTGACTTCTCTGCCTGATCGACTGGCCTCTCAGCACGAGGCGGTCGCGGTCACCAGAAGGGGCAAGCCGGTCTTGGCGATTATGCCCTGGGACCTGTACGAGTCGCTGGTCGAGACCCTTGAGATATTGGGTGACAAGAACCTCATGGCCGCGCTTCGAAAAAGTATCAGAGAAGTGGAGCAGGGAAAAACGATTCCGTGGGAGCGAGTCAAAAAGGACCTGAGTTTGTGACCTGGAAGATCGTCCTCACCCCGCAGGCCAAGAACATGCTGGTGTCCATTCAGGATCGCCGTGTCCAAGAGACACTCCGAGAGCGCATTGATGGGTTGGCTCAAGAGCCAGAGCGGCAAGGCAAGCCGCTGACCGGGGAATGAGGTCGTCATCGAAGTCTCTGTGCCGTAGGACAGCGCTATCGGATCATCTATCAACTCGACAAAGGACAAGTCGTCGTCATTGTTGTCGCAATGGGGCTTCGACAGGAAGGCGGCAAACGAGATATCTATGCTTTAGCCAAGAAGCTCATTCGATTAGGCTTGCTCGAACATGACCAGTAATGTGGATGGCGAATGTCTCGCACGCACTGACAAGTGCATGAGCACTATGAGGGTGGTGAATCTCGAAGAGAGCCAGCATCGTTGTTCCCGGGACTCTTCGCCTTATTCGAGGATCGTATGCCTGATGTGGTGATCCCAGGAATCAATCCCCTTGTGACGGCATTGTTCGTAGCGACCGTGGCCATCGGCATTGCGTTCACGATTCGTTATGTGGCTCTGCGAGGGCTTCACCGGTGGGCCTCGCGGACGGGGGCGACGGTCGAACCGGTGCTGCTCGAGAGTCTTCGCCTCCCGTCCTTGCTCTGGTGCGTGTTGCTGGGTCTGTATGTGGGGGTTGACGTCACCCAGCTTCCTGGCCGCATCAACGCCGTGGCGTTGAATATCGTCTATGGCTTGATCGTCTTTTCGATGACCGCAGCGTTGGCCGGATTTATCAGCGCGTTTCTGCGCCAGGGTTTAGTCCAGCACAACCTGCCGATTCCGACGACGGGGCTGTCGATCGCCTTTGTGAAGGTGTCGATTTGGCTCCTGGGTCTGTTGATTCTGTTGGGAGGGCTCGGGATCTCGATCACGCCGATGCTGACGGCTTTAGGTGTGGGCGGGTTGGCGGTGGCGTTGGCCTTGCAAGATACTTTGGCCAATTTCTTTGCGGGACTTCATATTCTGATGGAACAACAAGTTCGTGTCGGGGACTTTATTCGTCTGGAGACCGGCCAGGAAGGGCATGTCGTGGATATCGGCTGGCGGACGACCCGCATTCGTATGGCGTCAAATAGTCTCGTGATCCTACCGAACAGTAAGGTGACCCAGTCCGTGCTGACGAATTACCATTTACCTGAGCAATCGATGGTCTTGACCATACCCTTTCACGTGTCATACGACGCCGATCCAGAGGTGGTCGAACGCGTGGTGATGGAAGAGGTGCAGTCTGCCGTTGGCCAGGTGCCAGGGTTGCTGGCCGCACCTGCGCCGCTGGTTCGTTTATCTCCTGGTTTTGGGGCATCGGGGCTCGAATTTACATTGACCTGTCAGGTGCAGGACGTTACCGATCAGATGCCCGTTCAGCATGCATTGCGCAAACGCCTCTTGCGTCGGTTCAAGCAGGAGGGGATTATCATACCCTACCCCCAGTACACGGTGCATCTCCAACCCAACAAGCCGTGAAGGGTGCTGGAGGGACGGTGCAACCTATCCGGTTCCTCTTCGCTCTTGAGTAGGGCGCTGAAACAGGCCGTCCAGCGCGGTCGCAGCCAGCGAGAAGCCGACGCGTACCCTGGTGCTAGGTGGAGACTGCGAGCGACGCGAAAACAAGGCTGGCGGTCTGTTTCAGCATCCTGCGAGCAGTCCTGATGTCAGGATCATACCTGGCGCAACAACGGCTTGTTGACCAATACACGAGTGTTTCCGCAGCCTGTTAGATGAGAGGTCAGATACACGTGCGACCAACGAATGTGGTGCGAGGCGCTTGAGACGAGAGCAGAAAGACGCTATCCGACGAGATCAGGGTTGAGCTTGTCGAGTGGGCGAATGCTGTTGGCTTTGATTTCGTTAAAGACGATAACTTTGCCGACCTGTCGAAGTTTGGAGAAGATGCCTTCGACCAGCACATGGTCGCCTTCCTGGACTTCTGCTTTCCCGAGGGCGATCACCTTTATTGTCCCAGCCTGATCTTTCAGCAAAAACCCATACGCGATCTGGCCTTGTCGATTGGTCGCCAATTGAAGATTAGTAACCTGCCCCACGACCGTCACCACGTGGTGGTCGAAGTTCTCAGGGTGCGTCAATAATTCGGCGACTTCTTGAATTGGTGCGCTGAGCGACATCGCTGGAACGAAGAGGAGGAGGGTCAGGACACATTGAATGAGGCGAACGGCGATCTGAGTTGGCATAGGTGTATTATACCCTTCCCGATGAGGCAGACAAGGAAAAAGTCGTGAGGGAAGCACTCGCTTACGCCTCTCCCAACATGCGCCGCATGGCATCGCCGCTGATGGTTTCTGCAGGTGTGTCAGTCTGGTCCGGCAGTTCGGCCACGGGGGCTTTCTGGATGGGCGCGGTGAATTCGAGCATCTCGGCTTCAAGAGCGTCTGGTGAGGTATCTCGGTCTGCCTGAATCGCGCAAAGCCGTTGGAGTCCAAACAGCGATTGCTGCAACAGACCTTGTTCCTGATTCGGCTTCTGATCTCGACTGATGATCTGCCAGAGCTTCGCTTCCTGATCTTCCGGCATGCGTCCAAGCGACATGGCCGTGAGCTTATCAAGCATCTCCCCTTCATCGCCATCAGCTGGATCGAAGACGGCGATGGACCGTTCGACAGGCTTGTTGGCCAAGGTGGCGAAGGTCTCTTTCCAAAGGTCTCGATCCGCGCTGACCGTGGGGTCCACTTTTTTGAGGAGACCCTGCAGGACTTGAAGAAAGTGCTGGATGTGTTTGACTTTCCGGCCGGACAAACTGCCGGCAGGAATACCCCACGTATGACAGATTTCGTGGTCCTGTAACAGCGCCAGATTTCTCGTCTCGAATGTTCGCTGCACGGCCCCGAAGCGTTTTTCGTCTCGTTCGAGCCGGCGCAGCATGATCTGATATTCGATCGCCAAGCGTCGTGTCTGGTAGGCGTTCGCGTCAATCTCGTCGGCGAGCCACTGTCGCTCGAGTTCTCGAAGAGCCGGTCTGTAGACGGTTGACCGGGCCGAGTCCGTCAGGGCCTGCAGATCGTCCTGACTCATCTGGAAGCGCGTACCGAGGAGCTGTGTCGCCAACTTCGCCCGTAGCCGATCAGTAACCGTTTGCTTGCGCAGATACTCAACCTGCAGCCAAGCCCGTTCGCGACGCTTCCGAAGGTGGAGCATGTACTCACTCGTCCGATTGGCGATGCCGGTCAGGGTTTCTATCGTGACAACAGGGTTCTCGGCTTTTGTCCCCGATTGACGCCTGGGATCCGGTCGGTCGGCGGCCATGTAGTCGATATCTTCTTGGGTGATGTCGAAGTATTGGATAAGGAGAATACGCATCAGCACGCGGGCTTGCAGAGGCAACCCGTTAATGGCCGATTCAATCAGCGCCACCGTGAGAGGGGCAGACGTCTCGGCTGTCGGGATAGGCAGTGCCACAACTGGATTAAGCATGACCCTCTTCCTGTGTTTCTAAGAGTGTCGCGACGTATTCGCGTACTTGCTGAATGGTGCCGGTGGCATACAACTGACGAGGGATGGCGACTTGGACGAGTTTGGCAGGATCCACCCCACGGTCGATGGCATACGCCTCATCAACATAGAGACTCACTGACCCGTCTTGATGACGAACTGCGCAGAGGCTCGTCACATCCTCGTCTGTCATAATTGCCTCCTAAGAGTGCTGAATTGTTAACACAGCCTTAGACAAGCTGTCAAAGTACTCTGGGGCAAGTGGTGCTGGAGCATGGGTTGTTCAGGTCAATACGTCGGCTGAGGTTGGTTCGGTGCTGGATCGGGTACGAAAGAAAACGGCCTTCCGGTGATCTTCCGAAAGGCCGTCTCAGAAATAGACACGAATCCGAGACCCTCGTTACCCGCCCAGGGTGTCCAGCGTATCTTTCAAGCTCTTGAGCAGGCAGGTGAAGATGGGAGTATCACGCAAGGTGTAGCGGCTGCCTTCCGTTTCCCGCAACGCCATCACCAAGTCCAGGAAGTCTTCCGGCTTGTCGGTTTCGAAAGCCACCACCCATTCCTGATCATCGAGGCCGAACGAGTAGGTGGTGTTCAGCTTGACGGAGGGGAAGCGGTGGCCAACTTCAATATGCTCGTCCATCATACCCTGACGTGCGGCTTTGGTGAGGAGGAACCATTCGCGGGTTTTCAGGAACGGATAGACAAAAATGTATTTGTATTTGCCAGGGACGATCGACAGGCGCTTACTTTCCTGATTTTCATGCGTATGGTGGTCCACATAAATGGATCGTTTAGTCATCGAGAGATAGGAGTAGGGGGTGGTCAAATACTGTCCCAGGCCTGTCGCGAGCATCTTGCCGCTCATTTCCTGGAAAAGCTCCAACTCGTAGCTGATGCGCCAGAGCATGAAATCGCAATCGCCACGAATGCCGATGGTGCTGTACGGAATGACCATGACTTTGCCCTGATATTCTTCCGCAGCCCGCAAGAATTCCTGCTTGCCACGGGTCCGTTCGTCTTCAGACAAACGCCGCCACGCGGGATCGACTTTATAAAACCCAAAATTCACATATTGACGCTTCGGGGTCACGGTTGGGGTGGGGGTCGGGGTCTGCTCAGGGCTGCCCATTCCTAGCCTCCTTAAAACCTTCTATAAGGGTGTCGAACACGCATAAATTTGAAGCTGGGTTACTATCATTTCATCCCCAAAGCTGTCAACTTGTCGCAGCGGTGGCAGCGAGGATGGGGGCCATGTGCGTCGCTCTAATTTGGGGTATCCAGGTTGACAGCAGAGGCGTGTTCTGGTACTCGCTCAACGCATGATGACGCGCGCTCCTGAAAAGAAGATTGGTCGCTTGCGGCATTCGTGGTTATATGGTGGGACCCTATGGATAGGCAGCCTGCTCTGTGCTGCAGGTCCAAGCTTGGCCATTGAGGTGAATCCCTCGGAGGTGCAGGTGCAGACGGCGTTGGAGCGAGGGTATGTCGCCGCCCAAGCGGTCACGTCTCCGGCCAGACTCTATGCCTGGTTTGGCCCTCCGGCCGAACAGCTTAAGTCCCACGGTTTCCTCATGACCAAAATGGCCGGATTGCGTGTATTGGGCACCCATTTCGCGTTACGCGGGGAGAAGCCCTCTCAGGAGGAAGTGCGCCAGATTGTAGAAGGCACCTCGCTTCTGGTGACGGTCATGGTCTTTGGCAGTCGGCCTGATCTGGCCCTTGATGCCTATGCCGTGCTGGAGCAGGGCGGAAAGTCTATCAAGCCCGTGACCGTCCGCTTCGATGCGATCGCTCCGCGTAGCTTGGTCTGGCCAGACCAGCCAGCCTATCGTGGCAAGGTCGTCGCCTCCTTTGCCTATACAGATTTCGATCCCAAGGCCATGACCAAATTATCGATCTTCCCGGCGGCCGGTGGGGAGATCGCCTTCGATCTCAACTTTGCAGAGATTGAATAAATCGGTCCCTTCATCCCGCCTGGTCTCCACGCGGTCCTCTATGGCTCAGCTGCTCCGTGCCGAAACCATTGCGATTGGATCCGAACTGCTGTTGGGCGGACGACTCGACACGAACTCCCTGTTCCTTGCCGATGAACTGGTTCGGTATGGCGTGGAGGTTCGATTCAAGTCAGTCGTGGGCGACCACCCACGCGATATGGTGTCGGCCTTGCAAGTGGCCTGTGGGCGCAGTCAATTGGTCTTGCTGACGGGTGGATTAGGCTCCACCGAAGACGATCTAACCCGTGAAGCGGTGGCGACCCTCACGCGGCGTCCACTCCGATTCCGGCCATCGGCGTTTGCCGCGTTAGAGCATCGCCTTGCGGAATGGCGACGCCCGGTCACCCTCAAACACCGCAAGCAAGCACGGATTCCGACTGGTGCAGACGTCTTGGACAATCCCGTGGGCTCAGCACCCGGGTTTCTGGTTCGATGGCACGGGGCCGTGATTGCCGCGTTGCCGGGTGTGCCTGGGGAAGCCAAGGCCATGTTCCGGCAATCGCTCATCCCTCTGCTGTTCGGGCCTCATGGCCTGTGGGGATCTGACTCGGCAGGCATGCCAGGAGTCCTTGAGCGGCGTGTGTTGCATACGACCGGATATTCCGAACTGGAGATCGAGCGACGGGTCGAATTGGCCATGGCGTCAGACGAGCAGGTGGAACTCGGCATTCTGGCATCGCCGCTCGGCGTGGACATCACCCTCACCGTGCGTATGGCACGTCCGACTCGATCTCCGAAGAACCGCACAAAGGCCAGCTCCGCGTTTACGACGATCGAAGACGTCGATCGGTTGGTTGCCGACCTCCGCATGCAACTAGGGTCCATCGTGTATGGACAGGCAGACGAGACGATGGAAGACATCGTTGGCCGTCAACTGGCCGAGCGAGGGCTGATACTGGCCCTTGCGGAATCGTGCACCGGCGGCTTGATCGGTCATCGGCTCACGCAGGTCCCCGGCAGCTCGGCATATCTGGACCGAGGGGCGGTGTGCTACAGCAATGCCGCGAAGGCCGACATGTTGGGCGTGCCGGCTCGGGTGATTAGCCGCTATGGGGCCGTGAGTGCAGAAGTGGCTCAGGCTATGGCCAAGGGCATGCGCCAGCGGAGCCGTGCGGATATTGGCCTCAGCGTCACCGGCATCGCCGGCCCGGGAGGTGCCACGGCTACGAAACCCGTCGGCCTGGTGTTTGTCGGCGTGGACATGTCGACAGGCTGTACCGTGGAGCGGTATGAGTTCACCGGCGACCGACAGACCATCAAACTCAAAGCCTCGCAAGCCGCTCTCAATCTGCTTCGTCTCCGACTCACAGGGCAGAGGGTCAACCGATGATCCGTGCGTTCATCGCCGTCGAATTATCAGAGGCCTTACGGGCTGGACTGACCATACTCCAACAGACGATGAAGCGCCGAATTGAGCCGGAGGTCACGCGAGAGGCACACCTCTCCTGGGTGAAGCCCGCGTCGATCCATCTGACGCTAAAGTTTCTTGGTGACATGAATGAACAGCTGATCGATCCGTTGCGTGCCGCCATCAAACTGGCGATTGGAACGCAGCTTGTTATCTCGGTGCCGCTTGCACAACTCGGCGCCTTTCCCCGACCCCACAATCCTCGTGTGCTCTGGGTTGGACCATCTGAAGAATGGGAGCGGGGAAGGGATGCGAAGCGAGTGCTGGATATTCAACAGGCCATTGAACAGGCCTGCGAAGGGTTCGGCTTCGCCCGCGAGGCAAGACCGTTCAGCCCGCACCTGACCGTCCTACGAATTAAAAAAGGAGAACGCCATGTGGGGCTGGCCTTCGCGAAGAGCGGTCTGGGGGATCGTCCGTTGACAGTAGGCTCGCTGGTCGTCGAGGCGGTGGTCTTGATGCAGAGCGAGTTGCGCCCGACTGGGCCGGTCTATACGAAGTTATGGGAAGTACGGCTGGGTTGTCCGGCTGCATGATCGTCGGCAGGCGTGGGTCACGTCGATCACGCTCCTCGACGAGGATTGTAGATCCTCCCACCGGTCTTCTTATAGGCCTGAAGGACGGCCACCGCGTCATCCCTGCATACATCCCGAACCACGGAGATGCCTCTGTCTTGTAGGGCGTTGGCCCAATCCTTTGGCTTCGGACCTTCATCAAACCCAATCGCCTCAGCGTCTTCGGCCCTGGCTCCACACACAACCCCTCGAACGCCTGACCAGAGGGTCGCGCCAAAACACATCACACAGGGTTCACAGCTGGTGATCAGTTCGTGCTCCGGCATGCCTGGACCTCCGAGGTCAAAGCTCTCGACGGCGTGTTGCGCATTCGCCAAGGCCACCATTTCCGCATGAGCATGAGAACAGTTAGCCAACACCACCACGTTGACACCAAGCGAGACGAGGGTGCCGGTGTGAATCTCGAAGACAGCCGCACCAAAAGGCCCACCCGTACCCTGTTCCACACTGGCCAACGCTAATTGTATGACCAACCACATGCGATCGTGACTCGATACGATGGGCGTGTGGTGTTGACGCGCAAACAGGTCCACCCATGGAGGGACACGAAAGGGAGATCCGGTTACGGGAGCGGACGGCAAGGGGCGAGGTGTACGTACCATTATGTCCTTTGTGGAGTCAGAAGAGCCGGCTTCATGCGTGTGGGCAGAATGTCCTGCATCCTACATAACGTCCTGCCGGTCGTCGCCGACCAAGAGGCTGAATAAGGCCGCTAGCTTCGTTCTCGTGAAGCGTGGCTCGTGAAGGGTAAAGCAAGTTTCAGGTTCCATGTTTCAAGTTGTCGGAACCTGAAACGTGGAACTCGAAGCAGTGACGACGGCCTGTTGAGTAAGAATTGAGTTTTTCCGAAGCCTGAGCACCTGTTGGTGGGAACACACCTCTGGGAATGTTCCGTCACGCATCAAGTGTGGTCTACGGTGGGTAAAAAGTCCACAAAGTGCCATCCTTGAGAGCCTTTCCTGCAGAGCCTGACTAGGCCGACGGAATCGTACGCAAGCAGGTACGTCTCCTCCTCGGTGATCCGCGTCCAGCACGGTCCCATACTGACGCGATCACGCCAACAGCTTATGCCAGCCAAAGGGCGCTGAGCACCGGACACATTCATTAAATGGCCAGACCCCCACAGGATTCTCTTCAGGTGGCGGAGTTGCCTCGTGCGATCGAACAGGCCTGCAAAGGATTCAGGGTTGCCCGTGAGACGAAACCGTTCAATCCTCATTTCTCAGTGGGGCGAATCAATGAAGAGACACGACAGGATGGGCTCGCGGTGGCAAGCGCGAACAAGGTGAGAGAATCACGTCTTACAACGAACAATGGGGGTCAGAGTCATAGTCACGACTCATAACAGAAAGCGCCGTCTCCGATGCTTCAACGTAGAGACAATCCTTGAGCGCTTCAGCGAGTCGCACGACTGGCCGATACACAACTATATCGCAACAGGAGCCCAGCCTCGTCATGGATGGTGTCAGCAGCGCTCTCTCGGCACTCAACAATCCGGCAACCGCCGATGAGGGCTCCGTGCTCGTGTTGAAAAAGGCGCTGAATATTCAGGCGCAAAGCGTCGCGCAACTTCTGCAATCTCTGCCCAAAGCGCCGCCCGTCAACCCACCCCACTTGGGCAATGCCCTCAATACCTATAGCTGAGCCGTAGGGGCCCCGGTCCGTGTATTCTGCTGCTCCTCACTGTGAGTTTGCCTACACTCAGCGCGTCGTCAGTCAGATGTTCTATCCCATCCTACGACGGTGGTTAGGCAGGTGTTTCTCCAGCACTCCTCAGTTGGCGAGCAGCCTCCCTGTGTCAGCGCCTGACAGTAAGGAATGGAACCATGGCTGGAGGGGCCAGACGTTCCTCGAATCAAAGGGGCTGGAGTGAAGTTTGTTGGTAGGCGAGCTGCGTCCAACCAGATCGATTTACACGAAACTGTGGGAAGTTATTAACTGTCTCATAATAGTATTTATATAGTTCATCTGTTGTGGTATAACCTCATGCAT
>CXWL01022470.1_pt2 | contig 11941 bp, 11 predicted proteins | sample 590931 | NCBI WGS metagenome assembly CXWL01 (sample SAMEA3498368, study PRJEB10139) | groundwater metagenome | biome: water well; material: biofilm material | place: Germany | collected 2015-04-27
TTCATCTGCCCCAAGATCCTGGCCGACGGCCGGCGCAACGATGTGCATTGCGTCAGCATCGAGCACAAGCTGGGCATCAAGGCCAGCCCGACCGCCGTGTTGGCCTTCGGCGCCCAGGGGGGTGAGGGCCTGAACGGCGCCGGCGCCGTGGCCACCCTCATCGGCCACGAGAACCGCGGCCTGGAGACCATGTTCATCATGATGAACGCGGCACGCTATGGCGTCGGCGTGCAGGGCATCGCGCTGGCCGAGCGCGCCTATCAACAGGCGGTGCAGTACGCGCGGGATCGCGTCCAGAGTCGGCCGGTGGACGGCTCGGTCAACGCCGCCGCCGCCATCATCCACCACCCCGATGTGCGCCGCATGCTGATGACGATGCGCGCCCACACCGAGGCCTGCCGCGCCATGGCATTGGTGGCTGCTGCCGCCTATGACGCCGCGCACGCGCACGCCGATGCCGAGGTGCGCAAGGAGAACCAGGCGTTCTACGAATTCCTGGTGCCCTTGGTGAAGGGCCTGTCCACCGAAATGAGCCTCGAGGTGGCCAGCCTGGGCGTGCAGGTGCACGGCGGCATGGGTTTCATCGAGGAGACCGGGGCCGCGCAGCACCTACGCGACGCCAAGATCCTGACCATCTACGAGGGCACCACCGCGATCCAGGCCAACGACCTGGTGGGGCGCAAGACAGCGCGTGACGGCGGCCGTGTGGCACGCGCCATCGCCTCCCAGATCGAAGACTGCGAGCACGCCTTGGCCGCGCGCGGCAGCGCGGCGGGTCGCGTCATGGCCAAGCGGCTGGGTGCTGGCCGCAAGGCCTTCCTCGACGTGGTGGAATTCGTCGTCGGCCAGGGCAAGGCGCAGCCGAATGCCGTATTCGCCGGCAGCGTGCCCTATCTGATGCTGGCTGCCACCGTGGTGGCCGGCTGGCAGATGGCGCGCGCGCTGATGGCCGCCGAAGACCGGCTGGCGGGCAACGAGGTAGGCATCGACACTGGCTTCATGCAAGCCAAGATCGCGACCGCGCGCTACTACGGCGACCACATCCTGAACAAAGCCACCGGCTTGCGCGACAGCATCGTCGAAGGCGCCGAGTCCGTCACCGCGCTTGCGCTGGAGGCCTTCTAGATGGCACTGCCCCCCCGTCCTCCAGCGCGCACCGCTGCCCATCTTCGGTGCGCCGCTGTTCATCATCAGCAACCCGCGACTGGTCATCGAGCAGTGCAAGGCCGGCGTCATCGGCGCCATGCCGTCGCTCAACGCGCGCCCCGCTACGCAGCTCGACGAGTGGCTGGCCGAGATCACCGAGACACTGGCCGCCTGGGACCGTGATCATCCCGAGCAGAAATCGGCGCCGTTCGCCATCAACCAGATCGTGCACAAGACCAACGACAGGCTCGAGCACGATATGCAGGTCTGCGCCAAGCACAAGGTGCCGATCGTCATCACCTCGCTCGGCGCGCGCACCGATATCAACGAGGCCGTGCACGCCTGGGGCGGCGTGGTGCTGCACGACGTCATCAATAACACCTTTGCCAAGAAGGCGATCGAGAAGGGCGCCGACGGTCTGATCGCAGTGGCCGCGGGCGCCGGCGGGCACGCCGGCGTGAAGAGCCCGTTTGCGCTGGTGCAGGAGATCCGCGAGTGGTTCGGCGGCCCGCTGGCGCTGAGCGGCGCCATCGCCAGCGGCGACGCCGTGCTGGCCGCACTGGCGTGTGGCGCCGATTTTGCCTATATCGGCTCGGCCTTCATTGCTACCACCGAGGCGCGGGCTTCCGAGGCCTACAAACAGTGCATCGTGGCCAGCAACAGCGACGACATCGTCTATTCCAGCCTGTTCACCGGCGTGCACGGCAACTACCTCAAGCCCAGCATCCGCGCCGCTGGCATGGACCCCGACAACCTGCCGCAGAGCGACCCGAGCAAGATGGACTTCGGCGGCGGCGACAGCGCCAAGAAAGCCTGGAAAGATATCTGGGGCTGCGGCCAGGGCATCGGTGCCGTCAAGGCCGTCGTGCCGGTGGCCGAGTTGGTGGCACGCCTGCGCCGCGAGATGCTGGCAGCCCAGCAGCGGCTGGGTTTGTGTTGTTGTCAGTTACCAACAGACAACACCAATCTCTGACTCCGAAGATAGGGGTATGGCCAGCCGTCGACCCCGCGAGAACCCGCGCCGTTCCTAGCGAAACCGCTTTGCGCGCATGCCTGCATCTGCTGCGCCGCGCACCGGCATGGGTTTCCCTGAGAGCCGCANNGCGTTGGCGCAAACCAGCGAGCGGGTCGAGATCACGGGTTCGCGCATCAAGAGCTTCGAGGTCGAGAGTGCGTCGCCAGTCGTGTCGGTCGGAGCCGAGACGATCAAGGTCGAGGGCGTTCGCTCGGTCGAACAGTTGTTGAACAATTTGCCGCAGGTCTTTGCCGACCAGGGCGGCCAGGTGTCCAACGGCGCCTCCGGCACGGCTACGGTCAATCTGCGCAACTTCGGCTCCACGCGCACCCTGGTGCTGATCAACGGCCGCCGCCTGCCTGCCGGCAGCCCGGGTGACGTGTCCACCGACTTGAACCAGATCCCGATTTCGCTGATCCGGCGCGTAGAAGTGCTGACCGGTGGCGCTTCGGCCATCTACGGCTCGGACGCGGTGGCCGGCGTCGTGAACTTCATCATGCGCGATAACTTCGAAGGCGTGGAAGTCGATGTCAACCACCAATTCAACCAGCACAAGCAAGGCAATGCGGTCGGCGACATCGTGCGCGCCCGCGGCTTCGCGGTGCCGGGCGACAAGTCGGCCGATGGCAAAGTCACCGACTTCAGCCTCACGCTCGGTGGCAACTTTGCCGGCGGCAAGGGCAACGCAACCGCCTTCTTCGCCTACAAGAAGGAGGATGCGCTGCTGCAGTCGGAGCGTGACTTCACGGCTTGCGCTTTGGATGCTGGCCCAACCGCCTTCAGATGCGGGGGGTCGGGCACCACGAACCCGGCGCGTGTGACTGACTTCGACGCCTACAACAAGACGATCGACAAGACCACCGGTCAGGTTCGCAACTTCTCCAACACGACTGACCAGTACAACTTCGGCCCACTCAACTACCTGCAGCGTCCATCCGAGCGCTACAGCTTCTCATCGTTTGCCCGCTACGACATCTCACCGGCCGCGCGCGTCTACGCCGAGATGAGCTTCCACGACGACCAGACGGTCGCCCAGATTGCGCCCAGCGGCTTGTTCTTCTTCGAGGCCGGCGGCAACAACTCCATCAAATTCGAGAACCCGCTGCTGACGCCGGCCTGGAGGGCGGTATTCCATGCCGCGAACCAGGATTTGCTGGGCACCACTTTTGACAAGGCCGGCGATACCACCAATACCTTTATCGGCCGCCGCAACGTTGAAGGCGGCGGGCGCCAGGACGACCTCAGGCACTCCTCCTACCGTACCGTGCTCGGCATGAAGGGCGACCTGAGCAGCGCCTGGAGCTACGACGCATCGGCGCAGATCGGCCGCGTGCTGTATGCCGAGACTTATCGCAACGACTTCTCCAACATCCGCATAGGCCGCGCGCTGGACGTCGTCACCGACCCGGCCACCGGCCAGGCGGTGTGCCGCAGCGCACTCAATGGCACCGACCCGAACTGCGTGCCCTACAACATGTGGGAGCTGAACAAGATCACGCCTGCGGCGGTGTCCTACCTCTCGACGCCTGGCTTCCAACGCGGCTTCACGTCGCAAACGGTCGTTGCTGCCAACGTCACCGGTGATCTGGGCAGTTTGGGCATCAAGTCGCCGCTGGCGAACAACGGCATGTTTGTCGTCCTCGGTGCCGAGCGTCGTGTCGAGGAGCTGAACCTCGAAACCGATACCGCCTTCACCACCGGCGACCTGGCCGGCCAGGGCGGCCCAACCATCGGTGTGGGCGGCAAATACTCGGTGCGTGACGTTTACGCCGAAGTGCGCTTCCCGCTGATCGAGAAGCGGCCATTTGCCGAGTACCTCAACCTCACCGGCAGCTACCGCACTTCGGACTACAGCACCGACCAGAAGACCAATACCTTCGGTATCGGCCTGGAGTACGCCCCCATCGCGGCGCTGAAATTGCGCGCCAGCTACCAGGAGGCAGCGCGTGCGGCCAATATCGTGGAGCTGTTCCGCGCCACGTCGATCGGCCTGTACGACAACGACGAAGACCCTTGCGCGGGTGCCACCCCGACCGCCACCGCTGCACAGTGCGCGCGCACCGGCGTTACCGCGGCGCAGTACGGCCGCATTGCTGACAGCCCGGCTGGCCAGTACAACGCCATCTTCGGTGGCAATACGGCGCTCAAGCCCGAGAAGTCGAAGAGCTTCACCTTCGGTGCCGTGGTCTCGCCGATGAAAAATATGAGCCTCACGGTGGACTTCTTCGACATGAAGATCGAAGGTGTGGTGGGCACGGCGCCAGCCACGACCACGCTGTCACAGTGCCTGGCCACCGGATCGGCTGCGTTCTGCAGCCTGATTCATCGTGACAGCATCGGCACCCTGTGGGCCACACCCCAGGCTTACATCATCGCCACCAACCAGAACCTGGGCCAGCGCCGCACGACCGGTGTGGACGTCGGCTTCGACTACAGCATGAAGCTCGGTGGCATGGGCGGTCTGGACTTCAGCTTCCTCGGCACCAAGCTGATGAAGTTTGAGTCCGAAGATATTCCGGGCCTGGGCCTGTACGATTGCGCGGGCTACCACGGGGCCACCTGCGGGACACCGTTGCCCAAGTGGCGCCACAAGCTGCGCACGACCTGGACGACGCCGTTCAATGTGGGCCTCGCCTTCACCTGGCGCCACCTTGACAGCGTTGACCTCGACGCGACGAGCAGCAATCCGCAACTCGCAGGGGCCTTCCAGGAGTACCGCCGCACGCTCGCCGCGCGCGACTACTTCGACCTGGCAGCGTCGTACGCCATCACCAAGAACCTGACGGCTCGCTTGATCGTCAACAACCTGACCGACAAGGATCCCCCGATCCGCAACCAGGGCGCTGGCTTCACCAACGGCAACACCTACCCGGTGGTGTACGAGGCGCTCGGCCGCCGGGTTGCGATCAACCTCAACGCCAAGTTCTGATCCTCAGGACGGCCGGGTGCGGGCGCAGGCCCGCCCCGGGCTTGGCTTCCACTCGCCGCCTCCCGGTTCACGCCGCGGGGCGGCTTTCATTTGGGTCGTGCACCCCATCCCTGGAATACCATGCCCAACACTGATACCGCCCGGCACGAACTCGCAGCGTTCGAGGCCCAGGCCATCGACGCGCTCAGGCAAGGCCGCGAGCCCCAAGCGCTGGCGGCATGGGGCCGCATCCTGGCCCTGGACCCGAACCATGTGCGCGCGCTCACGATGATCGGTCAACACGCCTTTCGGCAGGGCGACTTCACGGCCGCGCGCAGCGCATTCCAACGCGGCGCCGATGCGGACGGGCAAGATCCTCGCCAGTGGGTGAACGTGGCGCTCGCCTGCCAACGATTGGGCGATGAAGCCGCTGAAGAGGTTGCTCTCTTCCGTGCCCTGACGGCCGACCCCGGCGACCTGCTGGCCTTGCTGTTGCGCGGCAACCTGCAGGAGCGCCAGGGCAAGACCCACCAGGCCGCCGCTGCGTATGGGGCGGCCGCGGCGGTGGCGCCACCGATGGACCGCCTGAGCCCCGAATTGCGCCCGAGCCTGGCCCATGCCCTGACTTACCGCGGCGACTACAACACCCAGTTGGCGTCGTTCCTCGACAGCCGTCTCGACGCGGCCGGCCGCGACCTGGCGGGCGAGAATGTCGATCGTGTGCGCCTGATGGTGGACATCATGCTTGGCCGCAAGAAGCGCCACGACTCGCAGCCCATGCACCACTTCCTGCCGGGCCTGCTGCCGACGGAATTTTTTGCGCGCAAGGATTTCCCGTGGCTCGATGCGTTCGAGGCCGAAACACCCGCGATCCGTGACGAGTTCCTGGCCACGCTGCGCCGCGACCAGGGCTTCGTGCCCTATGTCACCTATGACGCCGACGCACCGCTCAACCAGTGGGCCGAGCTCAACCACTCGCCGCGCTGGAGCGTGCTGCATCTGGTCAAGGGCGGGCGCGTCGTCGAAGAAAACGCGGCCCAGTGCCCGCGCACGATGGCGTTGTGGCGCACCGCACCCTCACCGCAGCAGCCGGGCCGCACGCCCGTGGCCTTGTTCTCGCTGCTCAAGCCGCGCACCCGCATCCCGCCTCATGTGGGCGTCAGCAATTGCCGCCTGCTGGTGCACGTGCCTCTGATCGTGCCCGAAGGCTGTGGCTTCCGCGTCGGCAATCAAACCCGGCCGTGGGCGCCGGGCCAGGCCTGGGTCTTTGACGACAGCATCGAGCACGAGGCGTGGAACGACAGCGACCAGTTGCGTGTGATCATGATCTTCGACATCTGGCACCCGCAGATCACGCCGGCCGAGCAGATGATGATTGGCGCGCTCTCGGGCGCTCTCAACGAGTTCACCGGCAGCACTGGTGGCTTCGACGCCTGAGGTTGAGAGGCAATCCCATGCACCCACCCGTGCGACAGCGCCGTCACTTCGGCGCCAGCCGGATCGCCCCATCCAGCCGGATCACTTCGCCGTTGAGCATCTCGTTCTCGATGATGTGCCGCGCCAGCCTGGCGTAATCCTGCGGCGTGCCCAGGCGGCTTGGGAAGGGCACGCTGGCGGCCAGTGCGTCCTGCACTTCCTGCGGCATGCCGAAGAGCATGGGCGTGCCGAAGATGCCCGGTGCGATGGTCATATTGCGGATGCCGTTGCGCGCCAGGTCGCGGGCGATAGGCAGGGTCATGCCGACGATGCCGCCCTTGCTCGCGGAATAGGCCGCCTGTCCCATCTGGCCGTCGTAGGCGGCCACGCTGGCGGTGCTGATGAGCACGCCGCGCTCGCCGCTGGGCTCGGGCTGGTTCCTGGCCATCGCCTCGGCGGCCAGCCTGATCATGTTGAATGAGCCGACCAGGTTGACCGTGACCACCTTCGTGAAGACGGCCAGCGGGTGCGCGCCGTCCTTGCCCACGGTCTTCACGCCGGCGGCGATGCCCGCGCAGTTGACCAGGCCCATCAGTTTGCCCAAAGCCACGGCAGCGGCCACCACGGCCTGCCCGTCGGACTCCAGGGTGACGTCGCAGCGCACGAAGCGCCCACCGATCTCGGCCGCCACCTTCTCGCCGCGCTCGATCTGTAGATCGGCCAGCACGACCTTGCCGCCCAGCGCGGCCAGCATGCGTGCGGTGCCTTCGCCAAGACCCGACGCACCCCCGGTGACGATAAAAACCTTGCCCGCGATATCCATCTGTTCTTGCTCCTGTGAGCGGGGTTTCAGGTGCCCAGCGCGACCATCACGCGAGCCGTGATCTCATCGACACTGCCGGAGCCGCTGACGCGCGCACAGCGCGGGGCCTGGGTGTCGCCGCTGGCGAACCACTGCGAGTAGTAGTCCACCAGCGGTCGGGTCTGGCTGTGGTAGATCGCCAGGCGCCTGCGCACGGTGACTTCCTGGTCGTCGTCGCGCTGGATAAGGGGTTCGCCGGTGACATCGTCCTTGCCATCCTCCTTGGGTGGGTTGTACTTGACGTGATAAGTGCGGCCCGAGGCCAGGTGCACGCGGCGGCCACTCATGCGCTCGATGATCGCGGCGTCGGGCACTTCGATCTCGAGCACGACGTCGAGCTTGACACCGGCGGCCTTCATCGCGTCGGCCTGCGGCAGCGTTCGGGGGAAGCCGTCAAAGAGAAAACCGTTGGCGCAATCGGGCTGCGCCAGGCGCTCTTGCACGAGGCCGATGATGATCTCGTCGCTGACCAGGCTGCCCGCGTCCATGATCTTCTTCGCCGCCACACCCAGCGGCGTACCGGCCTTGACCGCCGCGCGCAGCATGTCGCCAGTGGAAATCTGGGGGATGCCGTAGCGCTTGCAGATGAAAGCCGCCTGGGTGCCTTTGCCGGCACCTGGCGCGCCCAGGAGGATCAGCTTCATCACGTACCTCTCAGGATTGATGTTCAAGTAGAGCCCGCACGCGGGCCAGATCCGCGGGCGTATCGACACCCGGCGCGCCGCTGTGCGGTGTCACATGCACGGCGATGCGCTCACCATGCCACAACACGCGCAACTGCTCGAGCGCTTCGCACTGCTCCAGCGGTGCGGGCGCGAGGGTTGGAAAGCGACGCAGAAAACCCGCACGGTAGGCATACAGCCCGACATGGCGCAGCGGTGCCGGTGCGGGCAGCAGGGTCACGCCGCCGGCCTGGCCGTCGCGCCACCACGGGATCGGAGCGCGGCTGAAATAGAGCGCGCGGCCGGCCGCGTCGAGCACCACTTTTACGACATTCGGGTCGAGGTACTCGGCCACATCGGCCAGCGCGTGCGCGGCGGTGCTCATCACGCAGTCGGTGCGCTGTGCGAGCAGATGGGCGCAGCGGCCGATGAGTTGGGGATCGATCAGGGGTTCGTCACCTTGCACGTTGACCACGATATCTTCGCCCTGCAGGCCGAGTTGCGTGCAAGCCTCGGCGAGCCTGTCGCTGCCACTGGCATGGTCGGTGCGGGTCAGCACGGCCTCGATCTGGTGTGCAGCGCAGGCCTGCACGATGCGAGGGTCGTCGCCGGCGACCACCACGCGTGCGGCACCGCTGCGGGCCGCACGCTGGGCCACGCGCACCACCATCGGGGTGCCCGCGATATCGGCCAGCGGCTTGTTCGGCAGCCTCGACGAGGCCATCCGGGCCGGGATCAGGACCGTAAAGATCACGCTGCCGGCACCGGGCTGCCGAGCGGTCGGGCTTCGCTCTCCAGCATGACCGGGATGCCGTCACGGATGGGGAAGGCCAGCCGGTCGGCACGGCAAGTCAGGTCCTGCGGGCGCTGTTCGGTGTCGCGCCGCAATTCGAGCGGGCCCTTGCACAGGGGGCATACCAGCAGGTCGATCAGGCGATGGTCCAGGCTCATGGTGTGCGGGGCGGGAAGAGGAGGGCGATCAACTCGCCGATCAGCGGTTCGGCAATGTGCAAGTCTAGCGGCACCACCCACAGCCGGGTGGCGCCGAGCCGGGCCGGATCAAGCTTGATCGCGTCTTTTTCGGTCGTGATCGCGTCGGGCGTGGCCGGCGCCCAGGGCAGGGTGGCGTAGGGGTGGTGGTCGGGCAGGGGCAGCCGCGAAATCGTGAGCCCGGCGGCGTCGAGCATGGTGAAAAACTTTTCCGGCGCTGCAATGCCCGCTGCCGCCACCAGCGGCCGGCCGCGCAGCGACGCCAGTGGCACGGCGGGCGTCGGGTCGCCTGCCAGCCAGGCCTGCAGCGGCCAGGCCGCCCCGAGCTGGCGCTCGGTCACGGCGCCTCGCAGCGCGGTGCTGGCGCGCCCGCTCGTATAGAGCACCCGCATCCGTGGCGGCACCTGCACGGGCAGGGGCTCGCGCAGCGGACCGGCGGGCAATAGCAAGCCGTTGCCTGCACCCCGTTCGTCAAACACCACCAGCTCCGCGGCGCGGGCCAGGGCGTGGTGCTGCAGGCCGTCATCGGAGACCAGCACATCGACGTCAGCATGCCGGGCACACAGCGCGTGAGCGGCGGCCACCCGGTCACGCCCCACCCACACCGGCACGCCGGTGCGGCGACGGATCAGCAGGGGCTCGTCGCCGGCAAGACAGGCGTCGTCATCGGCACCGACTTCGTGCAAGTCGCTGCCGCGGCGGCCGTAGCCGCGCGAAATGACGCCCGGCCTGTGGCCCGCTGCCACCAAGGCCTGCACGAGGGCAATCACGGTCGGCGTCTTGCCCGCGCCGCCGACCACGAAATTGCCCACCACCAGCACCGGCACCCTGCTGCCCTGCGGCAGGGCGCGCCGCCGCGCCAGCGCCGCCAGCCAGCCGTAGAGCCCGGCCAACGGGCGCAACGCCTGCGCGAGGACGGAGCGCTCGGCCTGCCACCAGTGCCGCGCCAGCGGGGCCAGGGCGCGCTCGGCGAGGGTCACGCCAGACGGCCCGCGGGGATCAACGGGTGGCGCCGTTGGCGCTTTGGGCGGCAAAGGTCAGCCGCGTCAGGCCCGCGCGTCGGGCGGCGTCAAGCACGTTGACAACGGCCTGGTGCGCGGCCATGGCGTCGGCGGAGACGATCACCACAGTCTCGGCGCGGCCGGCAGCGGCAGCGCTCAACTCGGCAGTCAGCAGCTCGACGCTGCGGCCATCCACGGCCTTGCGATTGATCGAATATCGGCCATCGCTGGCGACTGCCACGATCACTTCGGCCGGCCGCTCACGCAGCTTCTCGGCCTCGGCCGCCGGCAGGTTGATCTGCAGCTCGGTGAAGCGCGAGTATGTCGTGGACAGCATGAGGAAGATCAGCACCACCAACAGCACGTCGATGAACGGGATCAGGTTGATCTCGGGCTCTTCGATGCGCCGGCGGCTGAATTTCATGCAAGTCAGGCGGTGGTGCGCACCGCAAACCGCATCAGGTGCGGCACCATGCGTTCAGCGGCGAGTTCCATCAACAGCTGGAACTCATCCACGCGGCCGCGGAAATAGCGATAAAACATGAGTGCCGGGATCGCGATCATCAGCCCCAGGGCAGTGTTGTACAGGGCCACCGAGATACCGTGCGCCAACTGCTGCGGATTGCCGGCGCCGCTGCCCGGGGCCTGCGAGCCGAAGATCTCGATCATGCCGACCACGGTGCCAAACAGACCCAGCAGCGGCGCGGCGGCGGCTATCGTGCCCAGCGTATTGAGATAGCGCTCCAGGCCGTGCACGGCCGTGCGGCCGGCGTTCTCAAACGATTGCCGCAGCGCGATCTCGGTGATGCGAGGCTCGGCAATCACGCTGCGCAGGCCGGCCGCCAGCACGGTGCCCAGCACCGAGTTGTCATTCAGCTTGTTGACGACATCGGCCGCTGGCAGGCTGGCGCGCGTGACCCCGATGACTTCTTCGAGCAGGGTCGGCGGTGCCACCTGCGCAGTGCGCAGGTGGTAGAGGCGCTCGATCACCAGCGCGAGGGCGACCACCGAGCACAGGATCAGCGGCCAGATCGGCCAACCGGCCGCTTGTATGATCGAAAACAATGGCGTCTCGCGTGGCGGTATTGCGTGGCCTGGACAGCCGAATGGTGCCATGGCCTGGGCGCGCGATTATGGCCGATGGCGCCGCTGGTTTCGGGCTGCGGCGCAACCGGTTTCAGCCCGTCTGCAAAGGTGTCCACCGAAGCTGTGGACAAAGTTGTGGGCAACCTGCGACGCTGGCACGACAGGCCGCGTCTATCCTCGCACCCGGCTCGATTGCTGAAATTGCGTGCACTGGCTTGCGCATCCAGATCAAAGGCTTGCTCAAAGATGAAGATCGCATGACGGTGACCTGGAGCGTCGCCGCACTGCTGCTTGCCACGAGCGATGCGCTGGCGGCCCGCTTCGGCGCGGTGGCGGTGCGTGGCGAGCTGTCGGGCTTTTCGCGCGCGGCCAGCGGCCATTGCTACTTCTCGCTGAAGGATGCCGACGGCGCGCCGGCCCTGCTGCGCTGTGCGATGTTCCGCCGAGCCGCCACGCTGGTGGACTTTGCACCGGCAGATGGCCACCAGGTGGAGCTGCGCGGCCGGCTGGGCATCTACGAAGGCCGCGGCGAGTTGCAGATGGTGGTGGAGTCACTGCAGCGCGTGGGCAGTGGCACGCTGTACGAGGAATTCCTGCGGCGCCGCGCCCAACTGGCGGCCGAAGGCTTGTTCGATGCTGCGCGAAAAAGACCACTGACCCCGTTTCCGCGCGTGCTGGGCGTGATCACGTCGCCGGCTGCGGCGGCGCTGCGCGATGTCGTGACGACGCTGCAGCGTCGCGCGCCGCATGTCCGCGTCGTGATCTATCCGAGTCCGGTTCAAGGTGCCGAGGCGCCCGCCGGGCTGGTGGCTGCGCTGGGGCTGGCGGCGCAGCGGCGCGAGGCCGATACCTTGC
>CXWL01005427.1_pt1 | contig 11939 bp, 14 predicted proteins | sample 590931 | NCBI WGS metagenome assembly CXWL01 (sample SAMEA3498368, study PRJEB10139) | groundwater metagenome | biome: water well; material: biofilm material | place: Germany | collected 2015-04-27
TGCAATTCCAGCGCTCTATGCGCTGAATGGCGGTGAAGATAAATTGTAATACCCGCAATTGTAATATGCGTAAAAACCAAGGTAACGACGACATAGCCCCACCAAGGCATATCAATCACACCAGAGATTAAAGTAAGAAAATCAGAAATCATAGAGTTACCATCCTTTTAATGGCCTACCGAGGCGCAGACCTGATAAATAAAAACAAACACCCTCCAAACCATTGCACTTCACTCAACTTACATACTAATAAATCATTAACGTCATTTTTTCATTTACTGTACATGAAGTATTTACTCTTTACCACTTCTTTAAATAATTTTTATATTAACACTTTAGAGAAAAGAAACATTAATCTGTATCAATTATCTGTTTAAAATAAATGGTTTCAGTAAAACCAAACTTCATTTTCCAGATAGTATTCTGAAAAAAATTGATAATTTTTCACCTCCCCAGGGCGGAGTCATTCAGTATGCGCCACTCTCCCGGAGCAATCCCCTGCAGGGTGTATTTTCCGATTGCATAACGAATCAATCGCAAAGTAGGAAATAAAACCGCTGCTGTCATCCGCCTTACTTGACGATTCTTGCCCTCACTGAGAACCAAAGACATCCAGGCAGTTGCGATATGCTTGCGGTAACGAACGGGCGGGGTCCGCTGCCAAAGATGGCTGGGNNTGACGTAACTTATTTAATGCAGTCTCATCGGGTTTACCTTCAACTTGCACCCAATATGTTTTAGGGAGTTTAAACTCTGGATTACTAATCCTATTCTGCAATTTTCCATCATCTGTTAATAGAACCAAGCCCTCACTATCAGCATCTAGTCTGCCCGCCGGATAAAAACCCTGTAATGGAATAAAGTCTTTTAATGATTGATGACCGCTTTCCGGTGTAAATTGGCAAATCACACCATAGGGTTTATTAAACAAAATTAATCGAGGCATGGCACCTGATTGTAATCAAAAAGTAAGTCCAATCAAAATTCATAGCATGTCTGGATAGATTACGGAATGAAGTACTGGTTCAATAATATTGTCTTTTTCCTGATACCGAATCCACCACACGGAGCCTTTCTTAACACGCAATCCAGGAGGAATAACCGGAACCAGCTTACGGACGACCTCACCCAATGTAGGTTGGTGGCCGACTATGACTACAGCGCCCTGTGCATTGGGCCAGTTAGCAGCGGTAAGAATACTCTCTGCACCAGAACCCGGTCCTATTTCATTATTGGTTACAAAATCAGATCTCAATGCCATCGCGGTTTGTTGAGTACGCCGCGCCGGACTGGCTATCACCAGTGTATTGTCCGGCAATTCCGACTTAAGCCAATCAGACATACGTTTTGCTTGATCTAATCCTTTAGCAGTCAGCTTACGGGCTGCATCCGGAAAACCATTTTCAGCTTCAGCGTGACGCCACAGAATCAATTCCATCGCATTTCTTTATTAGAGAAGTAATTGATAATCTCAACTTTGCTGCTCGCTATATAATACATCCGGATCGCAACCAGGTTGCTGAATTACTATCACCTTATGCCGCGATTTATCACCTTGTTTCAGCATCACTTGGCATAGTGGCACATCGAAATGCTTAGCAAGGAACTTCAGTAGCACGGCATTTGCTTTACCTTCTACCGGTGCGGCCGCAAGCCTTATCCTCAGTGCGTCGCCATGCAATCCTGTCGCTTCAGTATTTTTTGCACCAGTCTGGATATGCAATGTCAAAACAAGATTATCTGCATCATCATACCGATACCAGCCCATGATAGCCTTAATACCCTAAAGGAGTAGGGTAATGATTTCCCTATGCATGCCAGCCACTAGCATCAGCAGCACTTGAATTAAGATCAACACAAACAATGGAGATAAATCAACATTGGCTATCGGTGGAATGCGCTTACGAAAGACAGCCAGGAATGGCCTCGTAAAACTATCCAGTAATGGCGCTAACGGACTATGTGGATTAACCCAAGACAAAACAGCCTGCATAATAATCATTATCAACACAATATAGAGTGTTATTTTAATAATCTCAACGATACCCAACAACCCCATAACGCCTGATGCAGCACCAATATTGGCTGCAAAATCATATCCCTGTACCATATAAACACTGGTAACGATCATACATTCCATTAACCAGGCCAGGATCAGCGTGGATAAATCTATGCCAGCCCAGCCAGGAATAACACGACGCGCAGGCCGCACGATAAAATCAGTCGCGGCAATAAGAAACTGGGATATCGAGTTGTAGTAGGGAACACGTAATAATTGGAAATAAAACCGCAGTAGCAACGCCAAGGAAAACAAACCCAGGATAGTATCAAGAAGAAAAATTAAGATCTGATTGGACATAAGAGTTTTCCGAAAAAACTGTAATTGATAAATAAGAAATCACTAACTGGCTCTATCAAGATTTAAATTCTGCTGAACTCATCACTCAATTCTCGTGAACGCCTGTTCGCAGCATGAATGGCGGCTATGATCTTACACTGAATATCATTTTTTTCCATAGTCTGCATTGCTTGTTCTGTTGTGCCACCTTTTGATGTCACCCGGGCACGCAATACAGCTACATCTTCATCACTCAAGCTAGCCAGTTTACTGGCACCAGCAAATGTCTGCAAACTGAGTTGCCTGGCTTGAGCCGACGTCAAGCCCAATTCTATCCCTGCTTGCTGCATAGATTCAATAAAATAAAAAACATAAGCAGGACCGCTACCGGAAATAGCAGTCACAGTATGCAGCATTTCTTCATCATTCACCCAAAGTGTCGTACCTACCGCAGCAAGAATCGATTCAGCATTCTTTTTATCTAACTCACTAACACCCGGCGCAGCATAAAGGCCAGCAACACCGCTACGTACCAGGGAAGGCGTGTTGGGCATTGCACGCACTACTCGCTCATAATCACCCAGCCAACGTATGATATCAGTCGCACGGATACCCGCCGCAATCGATATGATCAGCTGGCTATCCAATAATGGCGCAAGTTTCTGGGTCAATTCAAATAATTGTTGTGGTTTTACCGCCAATAAAATTACATCCCTGCCCTTGACCCCATCGGCAAGATCAGCGACGGCCGAAACACCCAATGTATGCTTTATTTTCTCTCGGTTTTCTGCATTGATCTCCACTACATGAAGCTGCTCTGTTGCATAACCTTGCTGCAACAATCCGCTGATTAAAGCAGACGCCATATTGCCGCCGCCAATGAATGTAATGTTCATATTGACCCTATCATTATATTAATTGATTCAACTGCACAGTAAATGATCTTGTAATCATCGACAAAACAGTCTGGCATTAGAAATTAAAGCCATTCTGAACGCGCATCTGTCAATGCTGACAACGCGGGCAATAAAAGCTGGAGCGTTGATTTTGTCTGATTTGTTTAATCTCATGATCACATTCTTTACAGTGCTGTCCGCCACGCCCATAAACCCAATATTGCTGCTGAAAATACCCAGGATTTCCATCACTGTTAACAAAATCGCGCAAACTACTGCCGCCCGCTTCGATTGCCTGCTGCAAAATCTGTTTAACCGCTTGAACCAGTTTTTCATACCGCGTCATACCGATTCTGCCAGCAGCTATTTTGGGATTGATTCTTGCGAGAAATAAGGCTTCATTCGCATAAATGTTACCAATACCGACGACTACATGGCTATTCATCAATGTTTGCTTAATACTAGCGTGACAGCCTCTGGTTCTCTCAAATAATTGCTGTGCATTAAAATTTTCTGTCAGCGGCTCGGGGCCAAGATTCATCAGCAGCGGGTGCTGCAAAACATCCCCCGCATGCCATAATACCGCACCAAAACGGCGCGGGTCTCGCAGCCTCAGAATGGTCTGATCACTTAAAATCAAATCAAAATGATCGTGCTTCTGGGGCGGTTCTATCAATTGCATCGATTTTACCGGCAGTATACGCAAACTCCCTGACATGCCCAGATGAAGAATCAACGTTCCGGCACCGCAATCAAGCAAAAGATATTTGGCCCGTCGTGTCACTGCCTGGATCGTTAAACCCGCCAATAACTCAGGCAAATTGCCCGGTATCGGCCAGCGTAACCTAGGATTACGGANNCATCAATCGGAATCTGATAACCAAAACCATCATTAACACGTAACAACACTATCGAGAATTCATTCTGCAGAATTCTCAGATTGATTTTCTGTTCATTTTGCAAAGTGATTTTAATGAAACCCTTAACAACAAAATCAGGACCTAACGCTTGCTCCAATATCAACTCTCTGGCATGCACCGTTTGCCATAACTGAATCCAATTTCCTATTGTATCTTCGTCAAGTGCTTCGCCTGAATGCTGCATAGTGGCGCGCCAATTTCCATTCTGGAATTCTACCGTCAAATGATTCAATTCAAATTTAACCGGAATTTCATTAGATGCCAGTAGCTGTGGATTGATCAGGTCGCTGGCACTTGATGGCAAAGCGAGCACATAACGCGGGGAAATCAAATATACCTGATCGCTTGTCGCCACATATTGTTGATTGGTCGTGGGTGCAAATCCACCAAAACCAAAATACTCATCATTCAGATACAACCGCACATTGGGTTGATCCAAACCAAAACGTCCCAGATCCACCAGCGGAAGACGTTGATTACTTGTTACTGTCAGAACTTCCAGAATTTCCGCGATCTTTCTCTCATCCGCACGAGCTTGGACCGGCTTTACCAGATACCAGTGATTATCCAATTGCTGCAGTGCAATCTCTTGTTGTTGCCTCACAATACGTAGGCTCTGCACAGCTTCAACCGGACTGATTGAAAGCGGATATTTATGAATATCCGGAGATTGCGGTCTGAAATACAGAAACACCGCCAAACCGGCAATCGTAAAAAACATGATCAGATTAAGTCGCGCGTGATGAGTCATTTTTTATATTCTTCTTTTGCGGCGCCACCAAATAACCGTCCCGCTCACCAAAAACAGTACCGGCAATAAAACAAGAAAACCAATCACGATCAAAGTCAGCTCTGATTCACTTAAGATCAGATTGCTATCTAGCGTCGCGCGTGGCTGAATTACAATCAATTCTTCATCGCCTGTGAGCCAATTGATCAGATTAATACCAAAATCTAAGTTACTGCCGTTCCCGAGATAAGTATTGGCAAGAAAATGTCCACTCCCGACAACAACAATGCGCTGCTCGCGATCCTGAATATTGCGCGTCAAAGCCGCTGCAATAGTGATCGGACCAGCCACATCATCGGCTTGATCAAAAGTAACCGCATCATTCAGATCACCGGTCTCCACCCAGCCCTGTTGTGCCGCTTCTACCAGTGAAACACTGCTCCAATCCTCGTTTTCATCAATCGCGATCTGGCGCGCAAACGGAAACACCGTAATATAATCAAAATTATCAGTGATAACGTGTTGCCCATAAATAGCACCCAAAGCAAATGTAATCGGCGCTTTAAGCTGTCCTGCCTGAGAGTCAACGACAACGCCTGGAGTGAGTGTTAAGCGTAATTTCTCTGTCAAGGGTAGTAATCCACGTAACGATTCCTGATCAACCAGCCACAATAGGTTGCCGCCACGATCAATATAGTTCAGCAGCTTATCCACTTCCCCGGGCAATAAATCCGTCTGCGGAGAAGCAATCATCAACATGCTTGCATTCAAGGGAATATCCTGCTCAATGGCAAGGTTCAATGGTTGGCTGTTAAAACCATTTGTACGTAAATGTCTGCCAAATTCCCCTAAATCATAATTGGTATTCCCGTCGAGTCTGCGTTCCCCATGACCGCTCAATGCCACGATCAGTTTGTCTTCAGCGCGCGCCAAGCGCATCAAGGCGTTGGAAAACGCTTGTTCGTTAATGGCTGTGAGATGTTCAATTCGCTGATTGAACTTGATTACCATCTCACCGTTAACCTGAACATTCGCTTCCTGCATCGATATGGGTTGCGCCACCGGATCAACAAATGTCAGAGAAAGATCTGGCTTTACAAGCTGATAAAGTGCAACAAAGTCGGCAATAATCTTGCGAATATCTCCCAATTGCGCATGTTGTTCAGTGGCATAAGCTGTCACTTGAACCGGGCCCTGCAATTTTTTCAGTATCTCAACACTCGCTTCACTCAGGCTATTACGGCCATTCTGACTGACATCCCATTGCAACCGGGTTTGTGCTGCAAGGTAACCTAGCAAAATAACCAACAACAACAAAAAAATGACGAATACGCCATTTTGTATCCGATAATGCCATCGTAATTTTTTATTCAGCGTAATCATTTACGCAACTTTTAAGTTTACCCATGCAATCGTTCTCCATCCAAGCGACGAATCGTTAACACCAGAAAGGTAACTATGAACAAAATAAAATAGGCGATGCTCAAGGTATCAATTAAACCCTGATTGAACTGCTCGAAATGCTTCAGCAAAGAAAAATATTGTAACCATCCATCTGTTTCATTTGCAGCCAGATTGATCATCCACAATCCTAACAACACGCCCAAGGTACCAATCGCAGCAATTACCGGTTGTGCCGTTAAGCTGGAAATATAAAGACCCAACGCAGAAAAACATGCAGTCACCAGAAATAAGCCTAGCGCATTGCTGAGTAACAAGCCAAAGTCCAGCGCACCACCAAAGCGTAATGAAATAGATAATGCAACTATCAGGGTAATTACAGCCAAAAAGAAAACCATTAAACCCAGAAATTTACCGATCACAATATCCATCATGGAAACCGGCGCTGAAATCAATAATGTCAGTGTGTGATTACGGCGCTCTTCAGCCAACAGCCGCATGGATAATAATGGCGTAACCATCAATAAAATAATGGTTGCCATTGCAAACACAGGGGAAATAATGATTTCCGTAATTCCTGGGGGATTAGCAATTTGCATCAATTGAGACTGTATCTCCAGAAATGCATCCAGGCGGACCAAGAAAACCCAGGTGAGCACGAGTTGTATCAAAGCCAGCAATATCCAGGCCAAAGGAGAGATGAACAGCATGCTCAATTCCTTACGGATAATGGTAACAATCATTTTTAAGATTCCTGTTTGTTCATCACTGTGTGAGTTGCGTAAATACCGCCTCCAGGCTGATACCCTGGTGCTGCAATTCGACCATGGTTTGATCAAATACTACGCTACCTTTATGCATTATCTGCACCCGGTCACATACGCTCTCTACCTCAGACAATATATGCGTTGATAAGATGACACTACTGGATATGCCCAACTCCCGGATCAATGAGCGAATTTCACGCATTTGATTAGGATCAAGACCTACCGTTGGTTCATCAAGAATAATAACGTCCGGGCTGTGAATGATAGCCTGCGCAATACCCACACGTTGTTGAAATCCCTTCGACAATGTGCCAATCACATACCTGCCTTGAACTTCCAAACCACAACGCAGTTTCACATTAGCCAGAACAGTTTGTAACGTTTGCTTGTTGATACGATGCAATCGGGCAGCCAGCAGCAAATACTCATCGACAGTCATGTCATGATAAAGCGGTGGAATCTCAGGTAGAAAACCTAAATGCAACTTGGCTTCTCGCGGGTTATCCAGCAAATCGATGCCGCAAATCTCTATACTGCCGGCACTTGGTGCAAGATTACCCGTCAGCATACGCATCGTTGTGGTTTTACCCGCGCCATTCGGCCCAAGCAACCCGAGCACTTCCCCACGCCTTAATTCGACATTCACATTTTGTACCGCCATATGGTGACCATATTGACGACACAGATTCTTTGCTGACAAAGTTAAACCTGCCGTTTCATCCGTCATACCTAAGAATTTCCGCAGTTGAATGGTGTAATGATGAATTTTCTTTGCAAGTGAATCTAATTGGAGAGCTTCCCTATCTTAGACAATTCTGATCAAATCCTTCGACAGGATGAACAGTATACGTCTGACAGATCAATAATTCATTGGCTTTGACTCGATTTCAATAATAGGCCAAAATACAAACGATCATTCTTAATTAACTTCTTTACGGCTATTGCCGAAATGTAAGAACGGTTCTTAACTGCTCAGACATGCTAGTTCATTAATTCTGTTTCGCTCAAACTAACAGCACTAACAGCACTTTTTTGTTGTAATTTAACAACATATTCATTTGAGATAATAAGCAAATAAACTGATAATTGAACACTTATAAGCTTGAAGTAGTAGAATAGCAAAGACTTTCAATTGTATTGGTAAAGCAATTTTTGCATTACCACCAGAACTCTTAGAAACATAGTTTTCATTAAAAGGACAACATCATGAAAAAAATATCAGCCAAAAATACTCTTATTGGAATGGTTCTTATACCAGCAATGTTTTCTGGTGCTGTCTTGGCACATGCAGCAGGCATTGATCACTATGATCAAGATCGATCTGTAAAAAAACCGGAAGCTTATGGTGTTGATGATCGTGGCGTAGTTGCCAGAAACACAACCGGTTTATGTTGGCATACTGGTTATTGGACACCCGCTATGGCTATTCCTGAATGCGATCCAGATCTGGCTAAAAAAACCGAAGTTGCTGCGGCACCAGCAGCACCAGCAGCAGCGGCGGCAGCTACAACGGCCCCGGAGAAGATTACATTCTCAGCAGATGCATTATTTGATTTCGACCGTGCAACATTAAAACCAAATGGTATTCAAGCATTGAATGAGTTTGTTAGTGCCATACAAGGCATTAAATATGATCTCATCATTGCTGTCGGCTATGCAGATCGCATTGGATCCGATGATTACAACAAAAAACTCTCTGTTCGCCGCGCTGAATCAGTCAAAGCCCATCTGGTTTCAAGAGGCATAGAACCCAGCCGCGTCTTTGTCGATGGCAAAGGCGAAGCAAATCCAGTGACGGGTAATAGCTGCGTTGGAGAGAAAAAAACCAAAGCATTGATTGATTGTCTCGCACCTGATCGCCGCGTTGAAATCGAAGTAGCAGGTACAAAATAAGCGGTTATTCTTATTTTTCTCAAAAAGCCCTGTCATACTGTGCAGGGCTTTTTTCTTTCTACACACAGCATAATGCATGAATGACTGGATAGAAATCGACACCGTAATCGAAGCGAAATGGATTATTCCCATTGAGCCGGCTGAAATCACACTGAATCAGCACGCCATCGCAATAGATAAAGGAATCATCAAAGCTATTCTGCCAATATCCGAAGCCAGACTGCGTTATAAGCCCCAGCAAACCATAACACTGAACGATCATGCACTGATCCCGGGCCTCATCAACTTGCATACCCACGCGGCCATGATACTGATGCGTGGATTTGCCGACGATTTACCCCTGATGGAATGGCTCAACAAACACATCTGGCCAATCGAAAATCAACATGTTGACGCCCAATTTGTGTTGGATGGCACTCAGCTTGCTTGTGCTGAGATGATCAAAGGCGGCATTACCTGCTTTAATGATATGTATTTTTTCCCAGAATCCTGTGCCGAGGCCGCAATCCACTCAGGAATGCGCGCTGCGATTGGTATGATTGTGATTGATTTTCCAACCGCTTATGCCAGTGATGCTGATGATTATCTGGCTAAAGGATTGAAATTACGTGATCAATATCACCAACACCCGCTGCTTTCCTTCTGTTTTGCACCGCACGCGCCATATACTGTCAGCGACAAAACATTTAGCAGTATCCTGACTTACGCAGAGCAGCTCAATACCCCCATCCACACCCACTTACACGAAACTCAGGATGAAATCCGTATCAGTCTGGAAACTAATGGCGTACGGCCGATTGAGCGTCTGCATCAATTAGGACTGCTCAGCCCAAATTTGATTGCGGTGCACATGGTGCATCTGACAGACTATGAAATTAAACTCGTGCATCAATATGGCTGCAGTGTTGCGCACTGCCCTTCATCCAACATGAAGCTTGCCAGTGGTTTTGCACCGGTTCCTACGCTATTAAATCAGGGAGTTAATGTTGGCCTCGGCACCGATGGCGCAGCCAGCAACAATCGTTTGGATATGTTTGAAGAAATGCGACAAGCGGCACTCCTGGCAAAAGCAACCAGTGGCCGAGCCGATTCCCTGCCTGCGCATCAAGCACTTAGAATGGCCACCCTAAATGGCGCCAACGCTTTGGGGTTAGGAGAAACAACCGGTTCATTAGTCGTTGGAAAAGCAGCTGATATCGCAGCAATCAATTTTTCCGATCTAAATCTCACACCCTGCTATGATCCAGCTTCACATTTGGTATACACAGCAAGCCGAGAGCAAGTGAGCCATGTATGGGTAAATGGTAGAATGTTACTACACAATAAAGAACTGACTACATTGAACCTGTTTGAACTGCAATATCGTACCGCTTACTGGCAAGAACGTATTGCCACAACATCAAGATAATCCGCATAAAGGAACATAAATGGAAAATGACGGCATTAATGCTGATCCGCTGGAACTTGAAAAATTCAGCCAACTTGCGCACCGCTGGTGGGATCCGAACAGTGAATTCAAACCACTGCATGAAATCAATCCATTACGCCTTAATTACATTGATGAATTGGTTGGAGGACTGGAAGGAAAAACCGTTCTGGATGTGGGATGCGGCGGCGGTATCTTATCCGAAGGCATGGTATCCAAAGGTGCTCATGTGACCGGTATTGATCTTAGCGATAAAGCGCTTAAGGTTGCCAAGCTCCACTTACTGGAGAGTGGTCACCAAGTTGAATATCGCAAGATTACTGTGGAATCCTTAGCGAAAGAACAGCCGCAGCACTATGATGTAGTCACCTGCATGGAAATGCTCGAGCATGTACCTGATCCGATGAGCGTTATTCGTTCATGCACCCAGCTAGCCAAACCCAAAGGATGGGTTTTCTTCTCAACCATTAACCGCAATCCCAAAGCATACCTATTTGCCATTATTGGTGCTGAATACGTATTAAACATGCTGCCGCGCGGCACGCATGAATACGCCAAATTTATCAAACCATCCGAACTTGCGCGCATGGCACGTAATGCAGGTTTGATGGATGAGAAATTGATTGGCATGACGTACAACCCGATCACCAAAGTCTATGCACTGGAAGATGATACCGACGTTAACTACATCATGGCCTATCGCAGCTAATTTAATAGCTCCGGCATAATGTAATTTTCACCACTTAATTTCTGAGCAATGATTAAAGCAGTCCTTTTCGATTTTGATGGAACGCTGGCTGACACCGCCCCCGATCTCGGCCATGCCCTGAACCGGCAACGCATTGCACGCGGCATGCCTGCATTGCCCATTGAACAGATCCGCACCCAGGCATCAGCCGGTTCACGAGGGTTGCTGGGGCTCGGCTTCAATATCAAGCCAGGCGACAGTGACTATGAATCTATGCGCGATGAATTCCTTGATTTCTATACACAGCGCCTATGCCACGACACTTGCTTGTTTCCGGGTGTTGATGAATTGCTGGATCATTTGGATACACGCAATCTGCCTTGGGGCATTGTAACCAACAAGCCCTCGCGTTTTGCACACCCATTGATTGCAATGCTTGGCCTCGCGCAACGCGTTGCCTGCGTTATTTGCGGTGACGAAACCACCAACACCAAACCACATCCGGAACCACTACTGACCGCCAGCAACAAAATAGCCATCTCACCTGTCCACTGCATTTATCTGGGAGACGATATCCGCGATGTGCAGGCCAGTCTGGCGGCAGGCATGCAACCCATCGTTGCCCGCTATGGCTATCTGGGTAACGACCAGCCTCCCGAAACCTGGGGCGCCAGCTATCTAATTGATCATCCCAAAGAACTGCTGACTTATCTGTAAGGGATNNCAGCATATAGCTGATATGTAAGGAAACATTTTTTGTAAGCAACAAAGTGTTGTGACAAAATTTGGATTTTTAGAGGTGCCCTAAAGAAACACGTATTAATTCTGTTAGAATAACCAGCAGATAGGACTTGAACTTTCTGGTTTCAACACCATCCTA
>CXWL01015868.1_pt1 | contig 11939 bp, 12 predicted proteins | sample 590931 | NCBI WGS metagenome assembly CXWL01 (sample SAMEA3498368, study PRJEB10139) | groundwater metagenome | biome: water well; material: biofilm material | place: Germany | collected 2015-04-27
AATTTACTTTGCCACTGGGCCGCGTTTTTACGCGCTGCCTTAGTAAGTAAATCCTACCACAACTCCGCAACGATGTCAACATATCTTTTGAATTTATTTTTTGCATGCGGCCGCACAGGGCGATTTCTCGAGGAGAAACACGTTCCGCGGACTTAAAAAATTTTTAGTTCCGGCGTGATTTCGCTTGACAGCTTCCGCGCATGAAAACATTTTTTAGCGTCCCTTCTGCCAACGGCCGGCCCGCGTCGCGCTGCCGGACAAATAATATTCGCCCTCAGGCAGCAGGCGCTCGTACCCTTCCAACATTTCCTCCGGATCTTTTTTGTCGGCGAGATCGGAGATCAACATGGGCAAAAGATAATCGTTGTTCCAGCCGTTGGAGGTGCCGACGGTTCCGAAATAATCGCAGTTGCTGCAGCTGCGGATGGCGATCTCGGAACGGAAGTCGCTGTAGCAGCTGAGGTCGATGAACATCTTGTCGCTGGCTTTGACCTCGCCGATTTTAAACGGGTCGAAATCTCCCGCATGCCCGCGGAAAATCACGGCTTGAATTGTCGGATCGCCCATCGCCTGCGCGATGGCTTTCTCTAGGCCGTCCTTATCCAGCACCCACCATTCGTTTTCCTCGTTGGAGTCGAAAATCTCCATGTGCACCCTGATCATCGGCGATCCGGGCCGAATCAGCTCCAGCTTCCGGATCGGGAACTTCCCGGACTTCACCCGCCGATCGCTTTTAATCCGGTAGCCGGACTTGTCGAGGTTTTTGAGCATGGAGTCGACATAAGTCAGGGATTTTGTTTTGAAAACAGCCACGTCCAAACCGTCCTTAGGCCACTTAGAATAGACCGTTGTTCCGTGTTTCGTCTGCTTCGCCGTTGAGGAAGCCACGGCCGCTCTCTGAGCGGCGGACAAACGCGTGGGATGTGCGTTTAAAAACGCCAGCGCCGCTGTTCGGCCGCCATCGCTCAGCGACGGCAAACGATCGATGATGCTTTGGTAGAAGCCTCTCCCGTAAACTCTGCGGGCGATGTCGTCGATGGTCCAAATTTCATTGGAGCGGATCCAGTTATTGCGCAAGCCTTCCGGCTCGAAGAGCAGTTCGGGCAGAACACGATTCATGCCGGGATCGGAGCGCAGCGCGTCTTCCATCTGCCGGAAATTAACAAGCCTCGCCAGCACGACGATCTTCGTCATCGTCTTGATCGCGGGGTCCGTGAACATGCGGCTGACGCGCCCGCCCGTTAATGTCTTTATCCGAGTGTAGTAGGCCACGCCATCAGTGGAGTGCATGCCGTTCCACTGACTGACGCGGCTCACGTCGCTGACTCCCATCATGATCATCAAAACGCGGGGGTCATGCATGCCCCTCACCATGCGCGTGACGTCCGGATCCGAAATCCTGTTCCCGTAGCTGATGTTCTCGTAAAGAACCTTGCGCGCCGCGCGGGCGGTGTCCGCTTGATCGGGGCTCAACGTCAGGGCGGCGAATAGCGGCGGAGCCGCCTTCATATACGGCACCCAATCGTCGTCTTGAGTTTCCTTCTTGTACAGCGCCAGAATGCCGCCGATCGCCTCGGCCGCGGCATCGCGGACCTCCCCCTGAGGATCGTTCATCTTGCTCATGAACAATGGCGCCAGAGACGCTTTCTTCATCGCCCCAAGCGTCGCGATGGCCTTGGCCCGGACCTTGGGATCTTCCGAGTCCGCCATCTGAACAATATCCTGTTGACCGGGCCCGGGCTTCTTCTCATGATCGAAGTCCGGGCCCGTTTTGGCAAGCGCCCAGTCGGCTGCGGCCGACGCGCGACCGGGCAATTTCGTTTTTCCCATGCCGCCGCGGTCGCGAAAGGCTTCAAGAGCGGCGGTCAGCTCTTTTTCGGTGGCCGCCCGATCATTTTTTTTGACATAAACTCCCGCCTTTTTCTTAAGACCGAAAGCGGCAAGATCCGGCGGCGCGGCAAAACCGTAGCGTTTGAGCACCTGTTGCTGCGCCGTCTTGATATTGCCCTCGGCGCAGAAGGAGGACGCGCCGGCCATCATCAAGAACCCGCAAGACAGGGCGGTCAAAATTCGAGTTCGGGCCATTACTAGAGGATAGCGCGGATGCGCCTAAAGCGGATAGGGTCCATAGGCCCTACGGAGGCTAGGATATAGCCCCGGGCAAATTAGGTCCTTTAGCACCGTGCGGGGGTGCTTCGTTAAAGCTGTGCGGGCACCGCGTCGGCAGCACAAGGACTCGAAGCAAAAATACGTACTATAGACCGTCTGCTGGATTTTTTTAAATGAGAAGCATTCCCCTTCCTATGCGAAACAAACTCCTGCTCACCACGTCCGTCTATCCCTTCCCCTCCCTCCCGCAGAACGAGGCCGCCACGGATGTCATGGGTCAACGGTTCACGAGAGGCAACGACATCTTTACGATGGTCTCCCATACTCACGCGATCGCGCTTCATCTGCTGGCACAGAATCTTCAGTTTCCATCGGTGGTGCTCGAGTATCCCCGATGGAAACAGTTTTCGCAGGAAGTCGCCAAAGGCTATTGCGTCATCGGCATCAGCGCCTACCCATTCCATCTCGATTCCGTGCTTGAGATGTGCCGACACATCCGCAAAACCTCGCCACAAACCAGGATTCTCGTAGGCTCCTACGCCGCCCAGACCCTCAAGGCTCTGGGCGGTCTCGAGAAGTACGGCGATCTCATTGATGACTTGGTCGACGAGGAAGGCGTCTCCTATCTCAGGCGCCTGTTCGGTGAGGATACTCAACGGCCCGTGAACCAGCACTTCTTCCCTAAAAATGGCGCAGGCATGAGGTATTTTGGCAAGAAACCTCGAGGCCACACGGTCCTTCTTTTCTCCGGGCTGGGGTGCCCGGGAAGCTGCGATTTCTGCTCGTCGTCGGCTCAGTACAAGCGCAAACGCATCGAACTCCTTTCACCCAAGGAGTTAATTGAGCACGTCCGCCATTATTTGACCCACTCCCCGAATTCCATCCAGCAATTTTACCTGATCGACGAAGATCATTTTCGATTTCCCGAGTATCTGCTCCAATTGCGGACCTTCATCGGCGACGATCCCTCATTTCTGGGAAAAGCGGATTTTGTGGTCTTCGGCTCCGTCGACTACATTGCTCGCTTTGCTCAAAAATACGGGTGGGAGGCTATCGCCGAAGCAGGCATCGGAGCGATCTTCATTGGCGTCGAGTCACGAACTGCGGGCGGACACGGTTACCGCAAGAGGCACTCCTACGACGCAAAGGAGGTCTTCGAGCAGTTGCACCGGATCGGCGTGCGAACGATCGGGGCTTGGATAGCCGGCTTCTCGTTCCAGACGCGACAGACTCTCCTAGACGACCTGCATTACTTCATCAGCTGCAAGCCCACATACCAGCAACTTTCCATTTTCTCCGCGTTCCCCGGAACCCCTCTACACGCTTCCCTGGAAGAACGCGGGGCCGCGCCCCGATGCCAGTTCTCGGATTATCATTTCTGGAATCCCACATCCTCCCATCCCGAGTTCAGCAATCGTGAGCTTCTAGAACTCACGGACCACGGCTACACGCTGGGGTACGAGACCTGGGGTCCGTGCCTCTTGAGAAATCTTGAAGTGCATTTAAACGGGATCCAGTTCTGCCGGGAGAGCCCCTCTGCCATCCTGCGAAACCATACGGCGCTTCTGCACAGGAAGAACGCGGACAAGATCTATACGCAGCTCCGGGCCATGGCGAAGTTCGCCCCCAATATGGAGGTACAAAAACGTATTGGCGCCGTCGAGCAGCGATATCGAGATCTCCTGGGAGGACCAACCCTCGCAATCAGATTGCTGTCCCAGGCCAGCCTCGCGCTGGCAATTCTTTACAAGTTTAAGATTTCCTTCCACGCTTTCCGATGGACTCCCAAAGTCGAGGGTTTCAGACGCTATCGCTACAACCCCGGGATAGGCACTCCGAACGTGGCCCACTATGCGGTCGAGCGCCGCTAAGAAGGTGGACCAATCGTCTGCTTTCCCCAGCAATACTCCCATGCGGAGCGTTCCCGCCGATTATTATTCCGCAGGACAGGGCCGATGGCACCCGCTCGCAGAAGGGAAGGACCAGGGGAAAAAAATATTCTTCACCGACCAGACCTTCGGCGAAGGCGGCACGCCGCAATCGCTGCTCTTTGTACCGGGGAACCCGGAATGCTCCTACCTCTTTCGAAAGGTCCTGCGCTGTTTACTGGATAGGAACCTGCCCCAGACCCGGATCATCACCCTAGATCACATCGGCTTCGGCCTTTCCGACCAGGCCACCCGTCCGATGACCCCCCTGGAGCATGCCGTCAACCTAGCCCAACTCATAGGCCATTTAGACCTAGCCCGGGTCACCATGGTCGTACACGACTGGGGCGGTCCGATCGGCCTGGGAGCTTTTCTCGCAAAGCCCCACCTATTGCGCAAACTCATCATCATCAACAGCGGAATTTACCCTATCCCAAAACACGGATTCACATATCATAATCACCCCTTCCCGGTCCTTTCATGGGCCCGATTAAGTTCTCTTGTTCCAAGTCGCTATTGGGGGGCGTTCGCCTCCGCAGCAATCACCGGCCGCGCTTACAGCCGGACTACATTGATCCGCGACATCCTATGCTACCCGCTAAGAACAGGTCTCCGCGCGGACCAGCAGAATCCCTATCAAATGCAATATGCATCGATAGCCAATGTTAAAAGTTCGAAGCACCTGGCGCGGCTGTCGGGACATTGGTGCGAATGCGCCGATCCACAAGATGCCTCGCTTCATAATTTTTACGAAAGACTGCGCCGTGACGTCCGGCGCTTTTGGGGGCCGAACGGAGCCAACATTAACGCGAGATTCTTGGGAGGCCAATGGGACCCGCTCGGTTGTCGAGAAAACGCCCGGCTGTGGTTGCAGTCGCTCCCACAACTAGAAAACAACATGGTGTTCTATAAAGATGCCGGTCACTTCCTGCCTGAACATCGGTTCGCAGAGATCGCTCAATCCATCAACGAGCTGCTGGAGATCCCGCTTCTCCTGTAAAAGGTAACCCCTTCTAAGGGATCAGCTCGATGTCCGGCCGGGGTGACAACTTAAGCGTGGAAAAGTCGTGCGCCGGCAGGATGACCAGGCGCGGCACCGCCTCTTTGGCCAGGCGCATGGCGCGCGCGTTCCAGGCGAAGCTGGACAGATCGACGACGAATTTCCTGTCCGGCAGGGCCGAGTCGAAAACGTTGTCGTAGACGAACGCGGCCGGCCCGGTCATCAGCAGCGGGCCTGAGTCCAGATTCACCCAAACGCCCATGCCCCCGGCGGCTCCTCCTTCAAGATCAAGGAGGATGACCGTTCCGTCTGAAAACAAGTCGATGCCGTGCTCGAAGGTGCCGTACGGTTTTTTATCCGAGAAGTCTTGAAGCTTCAGCCTTTCTTCCGGGATGAAGGCGCGGGGGTCGGGCATGTCTTTTTCCAAGGCGCGCCGCCGCGGGTTGAGCCAGGCTTCCGAGGCCAGCGCGATCGACGCGTTTGGAAAAGCGCCCGTGCGCCCCGACCACTCCGGTGCTAAGTCGGGCAAGATCACCCAGCGCACGTCCTCGGCCTTGATCCCTTTGCCGGACAGCCGCGAGACGATGTCCTTGCCGTAAGCGACGCGGAATGGCGACAGCGCCGATCCGCGGATGCGTCTTTCCCCCAATCCGCCCATGTCCTCGGGCAATCCCGCGCCGAAAAGAATCGCTCCCTCCTTGGGATGACGTATTAACACCGCCATCAACGGCGGTTTCAGACGCGATGCCGGACTTTTCAGTTCCGAGAGGAGATTACCCGGAGCCTGGCCTTCTCCGATGACCAAGACGTCGACGCGGACGCCGTCGACTTTGCGCCGGGCGATCAGACCAGTCCCAAAGGTGGCGCCAGCTTCGCGCTGTGCGCGCAGGACGGGGCGGGGCGGAGGGGGCGCGGGCACGCCGGCAGGTTCAAGACCGAGTTCCGCACAGCCTGCGGCGAAGATGAGCGCGGCAATCCACCGCGCCCACGGCGACCTCATTTCTCGGTCGGTCCGTTCGCCTCGCACCAGCCGCGCCAGCCGCCGTCCATGGAGATGATGGATTTATAGCCCATCTTCTGCAAATTGTCGGCGGACAACGCTGAGCGAAATCCACCGCCGCAGTAAAGTATGAGTTCCGTCTTCTTGTCGGGAATAGCGGACTCGATATCTCGCTCGATGACGCCCTTGCCGAGATGGATCGCTCCAACAATTCGGCCCTTAGCCCATTCGTTGTCCTCACGAACATCGATGAGGATAAGCTTCTCTCCTTTTTTTAGGCGAGCAAGCACAGTCGCAACGTCGGTTTGCTTGACGCGAGACTTCGCGTCCTCGACTATCTTTAAAAATTCAGGTGCGTGCTTCACTGTTTATTCGCAGATATGGCAGACGCCCAGGCCGTCGACGGCCGTCGGCACGTCGCGCTCGGAGTTGACGATGCACAGAAATCCGAAAGGCTCGGACGAGTCTTCGGGACAGCGGAATTGATGGGGGTCGGAAGGAGAAACGTACACCACGTCTCCGGGCATGACTTTCCAAATATAGCAGCCGGCTTGGGCCTCTCCGACGCCGCGCATGGGGATGACCACGTGCTCATGCTCGTGCTTCTCGAGGGTCGAGTGCCCGCCCGGCTGGATCTCGAAATAGCGGACATGGAACTTCGTCGTCTCGCCGCGCTTGCCCATCAACTCGCGCCGCGTGATGCCTTTCCAAGTCGCCGTGTCGGCCTTATACGCTTCGAGCGGCACGCCGGCCCACTCGAACCCCGAGGGAGACTTGCGGATGACCTTGCTGTGGTTGCCCTCGATCGGCGGGGGCGGAGGCGTCTTCAGCGCGGTCTTTATTTCCACTCGGAGCTAACGTTCCTCGACGTGGGGCGGGACGCTCTTGCCGTGGCGCGACACGCGCAGGCGGACCTGGGCGCGGCGGATCGCCGCCTCCATTTGAGCCAATTGCATCGGATCCAAGCCGGGCTTGGCTGTCTCGGCTTTGGCTTTTTCAAGCGCCTGCTTGGCGCGCTCGGCGTCGATCTGGTCGACGGCTTCCGCGGTCTCGGCGAACAATGAGATCGCGTCATCCTTGATCTCGGCAAATCCCCCCGAGACCGCGAAGCGCTTGACATCCTTGCCGTCGGTGACGCGTACCTCGCCCGGCGCGAGCTGGACCAGGAACGATTGGTGACCGGGAAGAACACCCATCTCCCCCTCCGACGCGGGCAAGACGACGAAGTCCGCGGGCGCAGACCACGCCACCTTCTCCGGCGTCACCAGCTCAAGAGTCAATCGTTGGGACATATCGCTTAGGTCCTATTTCGCCGATTCCGCGTTGACGGCGACTTCCTCGATGCTTCCGCACATGTAGAAGGCCTGCTCGGGATACGCGTCGTACTTGCCTTCGATGAGGCCCTTGAACCCGGCGATGGTGTCCTTGAGCTTCACGTATTTGCCCGGCCGCCCGGTGAACTGCTGGGCCACGAAGAAGGGCTGGGACAGGAACTTCTGGATCTTGCGGGCGCGGGAGACGATGAGCTTGTCGTCGTCGGAAAGCTCGTCGATTCCCAAGATCGCGATGATGTCCTGCAGATCGCGGTAGCGCTGCAGGACTTTCTGCACGCCGCGCGCGACGTTGTAGTGCTCCTCGCCGATGATCTTCGGGTCCAAGATGCGGGACGTGGACTCGAGAGGATCCACCGAGGGGTAGATGCCGAGCTCGGCGATCTGCCGCGACAGAACGGTCGTCGCGTCCAAGTGCGTGAACGTCGTCGCCACGCCCGGGTCGGTCAAGTCGTCGGCTGGAACGTAGACGGCTTGGATCGAAGTGATCGAACCCTTATTGGTCGAGGTGATGCGCTCCTGGAGGGCGCCGATCTCAGTCGTCAGCGTGGGCTGATAACCGACGGCCGAGGGCATGCGGCCCAGAAGTGCTGAAACTTCCGCGCCGGCCAGGACGTAGCGGAACACGTTGTCGACGAAGAGAAGCACGTCGGCGCCTTCCTTGTCGCGGAAATGCTCGGCCTGGGTCAAGGCGGTCAAGCCGACGCGGGCGCGGGCGCCCGGCGGCTCGTTCATCTGCCCGTAGACCAGCACGGTCTTGGAGAGGACGGGGGCCCCGTCGGACAGCTTGGCCTCTTCCATCTCGCGGTACAAGTCGTTGCCCTCGCGGCTGCGCTCGCCGACGCCGCCGAAGACGGAGACGCCGCCGTGCTCCTTGGCCACGTTGTTGATGAGCTCGAGGATGATCACGGTCTTGCCGACGCCGGCGCCGCCGAAAAGGCCGACCTTGCCGCCCTTCATGTACGGGGCGAGGAGGTCAACGACCTTGATGCCGGTCTCAAAGATCTGGGGCTTGGTCACGAGGTCGGTCATCGGCGGCGGCTCGCGGTGGATGGGAAGCGTCGCGTCCGCCTTGATCTCGGCCAATCCGTCCTTGGCCTCGCCGAGCACGTTCATCAGGCGGCCTAAGCAGGCGCGGCCGACGGGAACCGTGATCGGCGCGCCGGTGTCCTCCACTGAGGTCCCGCGCGTGAGACCTTCGGTCGCACCCATCGCGATGGTGCGCACGACGTTGTCACCCAAATGGCTGGCGACCTCGACGGTCAGCGTCGCCGCTCCGCCGTTGCCGTCATGGGGCATCTTAATCTTGAGCGCGTTGTAGTTCGCGGGAAGTTTCCCGGAGGGAAACTCCACGTCCACGACGGGCCCGACGACCTGCACGATCTTGCCGATGTTCATGTTATCGCTCTCTCCGTCTCAATGTGCCGGTGAATATCCGATCTTGTGGAAGCGGACGCCGTAACGGCGCTGGCCGCCCAAAGGACCCTGCACGCTGCGGACTTCGCCGCGGATCTGCAGGGCGGGGTTAAAGTTGAAGTGAAGCGTCATCCCCTGTTCTAAATCCGCGTTGGTTTTGACGGCCATGCCGCCTTCGGACAAATCGGTGATGGTCGCGCGGCACTTGGACGCGGTCGCGCCTTTTATGTTGAGGTCCAGCGTCACGCCAAGAGGAACGCGCGGGTGACGCCTCTGCTCGGAACCGGTTTTATTCATCGAAGTCGTTCTCCCCTTAGTCATTAAGCAGCGAGAGCCTCGGCCCCGCCGACCAGCTCTGCGATCTCTTTGGTGATCAACGCCTGACGAGTGCGGTTAGCGTCCAAATTCAAAGCCTCGCGCAGTTCCTTGGCGTTCTTCGACGCCGCGTCCATGGCGTTCATGCGCGCGGCCAACTCCGCGGCCTGAGATTCGAGCAGGATGCGGTAAATCTGAGCCTTCACGTAGCGCGGAAGGAGCGCGGCCAACAGCTCCTGGCGGCCGGGCTCGAAGCCGTAGTCCGGCAGCTCCACGGCGTCGGGCGCGGCGTCGGGCACGGGAATCGGCAAAAGGGGGATCGACAGCATGCGCTGCTGCGCGACGGACTTAAATTCATTGTAAAGAACGGTGACGGAAGACACGCCCTTATTAAGGTACGCGTCAAGCACCGCTTGGCCGACCAACTCCGCGTGGACGAAAGCAATCTTAGGGAAAACGCCGACGAGTTCGTTGGTGATCTCGATCTGCTGGCCCTTGATACGATGGACCAGATCGCGTCCTTTGCGCCCAACGGCAACACAACATACCTTGCGATCGCGGCGCTGCCGGAACCAATCGAGAGCGGCGCGAAGAAGGTTCGCGTTGAAGGCGCCGCACAGCCCTTTGTCGCCGGTGACCAAGATGAGCATCGACGCGCCTTCGGCGCGACGATCAAATAGCGGGTGAATTTGAACGGCACGATCCGCGGCGAGGTCGGCGCGGACCTCGAGCAAAGCCAGTGCGCGGACCATGCGCTCCATCTTGACCGCGAAGGGGCGGGCGGCGATAATGGCCAGCTGGGAGCGCCGCATGCGCGCGGCCGCGACCATTTTCATGGCCTTGGTGATCTGCTCGGTGGACTTAACCGATTTGATCTTGCGGCGTATCTCTCTAAGCGATGCCATCTTTTTACACTCCGACCGGCGCCTTGCGGGTGCCGAGATAATCCGGGACGGCGCGTTCCACGGTCCACTGCGAGCGGAAACCGAACGCCTTTTGCGCCTTGGCGGGGTCGCCCAACGTCTCGTTCTGGTAGAACGAGTACGGGTTTTTGATGTACTCCGGCTGCAGGCTCGTGCCCAACGCGGCGTTGAGCGAAGCGACGATGCCGTTGAAATCGGTCTTGCGTCCGGTGCAGGCGTTGTACGCCCCGGGGGCGGACTTCTCGAACGCCTTGATGTTCGCGTCGACGACGTCCTTGATGTAGATGAAGTCGCGATACTGCTCGCCGAACTCGAAGATGCGGGGGCGGCGGCCGGCTTTCATCTGCAGGGCCAGCTGCCAGATCATGCTCGCGGCCTTATTCTTATGCGCCTCGCGGGGCCCGAACACGTTGAAGTAGCGCAGGCCCACGGCCTTCACACCCTTGACGGAGCCGGCGGCGGTCTCCATGACCATCTTGGAAAATCCGTACACGTTCATGGGCCGAAGATCGCAGTCCTCGCGCTGGGGAACGGGGGCGTCGCCGTAGGTCCCGGCGGAGGAGGCATAGACGACCTTCTTGACCTTCGCCTTGGCGGCCCAAAAAAGCAGGTCACGGAAAGACTCGACGTTGACCTTCATCATCAGACGCTGGTCGGTCACCGTCGTGTCGGTGATCGCGGCCTGGTGAAAAACAGCGTCGATCTTGCCCACGCGCGGGCCCCAATAAGCCGTGTCGCCGAAATCGGCGGCCACCACATCCCCCGGAAACCCGCGCAGGTTCTCGAAAGTCCCAGTCGAGAAGTCGTCGAGGGCGACGACCTGCCAGCCGCGCGCGGCGAGCTCCCAACAAAGATTGGAGCCGATAAAACCCGCTCCGCCGGTGACGAGAGCTCTCACTGTCCTCTCCGCATGACGATCTCTTGGAGGTCTTTGACCGGAGAGAGCACGGTCTCATTGAGCGCCTTCAGGCGCTTGGCGTCCGGGGCCTTGAGTCCCGGCATGGGAGGACCGGCGTAATAGTTCACCAGCGTCGCGCAGACCTCATGGTCCCAGGCGGTCGTGCCGCCCGCGGCTTTCATGTCGGCCTTGAGCTTGTCCGCGTAGCGCTTCATCGATTTCGGATCACGCGCGAGCAGATCGGCGAAAGCGCGCGGCGCGTTTTTCTCGTTGACGTACGAAAAAACGCCGCCCAGCTCCGGCTTCTCGATGGCGATCAGCGCCTCGATAAGAGCTCCGGACACGAGATTCCCGCTCGCTTCCGGCGCGGCCGTTGGGACGGGGACCGGAGCCGGTTTCGGCTTCGTTGCCGCGAACAGCGGAGACGCGGCGAAGAGAACGGCGATCAGGAGCGGCTTTTTCACTTGAATTGGGCTTTGAATTCCTTGAGAAGGGCTTCCAGTTTGGCCTTCATCGCGTCGTCGATGGTCTTCTTCTCGGAGAGTTCCTTCATCGTCGAGGCATGACGAGCCTCGGCGTAGGCGAAGAGCTCCTCTTCGTAACGGCGCACCTGGGCGACGGGGACCTCGTCGACGAACCCGTTGGTGCCGGCGTAAATGGAGAGGACCTGCCGCTCCACCGACAGCGGCTTATACTGCCCCTGCTTAAGGATCTCGACGAGCCGCTCTCCACGTGCCAACTGCTTCTGCGAGGATATATCGAGCTCGGAGCCGAATTGCGCGAAGGCGGCCAGCGCGTTGAACTGCGCCATGTCCAAGCGCAGACGGCCGGCGACCTGCTTCATCGCCTTGGTCTGAGCGGCGCCGCCGACGCGGGAGACGGAGAGTCCGACGTTGACGGCCGGCCGGATGCCCGAGTAGAACAGGTTCGACTCGAGGTAGATCTGTCCATCGGTGATCGAGATGACGTTGGTCGGGATGAACGCCGACACGTCGTTGGCCTGCGTCTCGATGATGGGC
>CXWL01003000.1_pt1 | contig 11932 bp, 12 predicted proteins | sample 590931 | NCBI WGS metagenome assembly CXWL01 (sample SAMEA3498368, study PRJEB10139) | groundwater metagenome | biome: water well; material: biofilm material | place: Germany | collected 2015-04-27
AAGAACAGGCCGCGGCTGCGGTCTTCTTTGATGAATTTATCGCGCATGGTATCGATCCAGCCGAGAGTTGCTGCACGGTCGCCTTCCAGTTTACCGACCACGGTACCGGAGTGAAGGTGATCGCCACCTGATAAACGGAGTACCTTGGTTAAAACACGGAAATGAATACCATGGTGCGGGTTGCGATCGAGCACGGCGTGCATAGCACGATGGATATGCAGCAGCATTCCATTATTGCGGCACCAGTTAGCCAGTCCCGTATTGGCTGTTAAACCGCCTGTCAAGTAGTCATGCATAATGATCGGTGCGCCTAATTCTTTAGCAAACTCCGCACGTTTATACATTTCTTCTGGGGTTGGCGCGGTGACGTTCAAGTAGTGACCCTTACGTTCTCCGGTTTCACGCTCAGCCTTTTGGCAAGCTTCCACCACGAATTCAAACCGATCACGCCAACGCATAAAAGGTTGGCTATTGACGTTCTCATCGTCCTTAGTCAAATCCAGGCCGCCACGTAGACATTCATACACAGCACGTCCATAGTTTTTGGCTGACAGACCCAGTTTAGGCTTAATGGTACAACCTAACAATGCGCGGCCATATTTGTTCAAACGATCGCGTTCCACTTGAATGCCTGCTGGAGGTCCGCCGCAGGTTTTGACGTAAGCAATCGGGAAACGAACGTCTTCCAAACGTAGTGCGCGGAGCGCTTTAAAACCAAACACGTTACCTACCAACGAGGTCAACACGTTAACCACGGAGCCTTCTTCAAAAAGATCGATCGGGTAAGCTACGAATGCGTAGAAACAAGTATCATCGCCAGGCACGTCTTCAATCTTGTAAGCACGTCCTTTGTAGTAATCCAAATCGGTTAAAAGATCAGTCCACACTGTGGTCCAAGTACCCGTAGAAGATTCTGCAGCTACTGCAGCAGCAACTTCTTCACGAGGTACACCAGCTTGTGGCGTAATTTTGAAACATGCCAGAAGATCGGTATCCAGTGGGGTATAATCAGGGGTCCAGTATGTGTGTCGATATTCTTTCACACCAGCGTTATATATTTTTACTGCCATAGTTTTTCTTCTCCAGTTAAGTTCCACTCAACTCCAGTCAACAGCTTAGACAGAAAAGAGAGGATATTGCGTTACGAACATGACTACTCAAATCCATGAAATGAACTATAGCGTTAATTAACTATAAGAACAAATCAATTATTCTGATATTTATGATAAGGTTCTGCTTATAATTAAACTTACTGAATTAGTGAATGCTACATCTTACTTTGCGGCAATTAAAAGTATTTGAGTCGGTTGCCAGACACTTAAGCTACTCGCGTGCGGCCGATGAACTTCATTTGACTCAACCTGCTGTTTCGATGCAGATTAAGCAACTGGAAGGCAATATCAGTTTGCCGCTATTTGAGCAGCTGGGTAAATGCATCTATCTGACTGATGCGGGGCGCGAGTTATATCAATATAGCCGTTCAATCTCTCAGCAATTAGCTGATATGGAAGTGGCTTTGGACGAGCTCAAAGGCATGGAGCGCGGTAAGCTGAATATTTCTGTGGTGACTACTGCAAATTATTTTGCTCCCCACTTGTTGGCGAAGTTTTGTCAGCGTTATACAGGTGTGACGGTGAGCCTGAATGTTTCAAATCGTGAAACGGTTCTGAAACAACTGAGCGATAATTTGATCGATTTGGCAATCATGGGCCAACCGCCCGACCACTTAGATATCGATAGCCAATCTTTCATGGAAAACCCATTGGTCGTTGTTGCTCCGCCAAATCACCCTTTGTGTAAAGAAAAAAACATTGCGGTGAAACGATTGGCGAGTGAAATATTTTTAGTGCGCGAATCAGGTTCAGGAACACGCAGTGCGATGGAACGGTTTTTTGCCGCCCATGAAATCAAAATCAACAAAGGGATGGAAACGGATACCACTGAAGCGATTAAACAAGCCGTCCAAGCAGGTATGGGATTGGGTATCATGTCGAGGCATACCGTTGAGTTGGAGCTTGAAACTGAGCGGCTGAAAATTCTCGATATCCAAAATTTTCCGATCATGCGCTATTGGCATGTTGTTAACCGGAAAAATAAACGACTCTCGAATGTTGCCAATACGTTTCGGGATTTTTTACTGCGCGAAGCCGAAGTATTAATGCATGAGTCAAAAACATGAAGCAAAATCACGATTCTCGATTTTCACCTAAAGACTGTACTCTTTTGATTCTTATGGATCGGTTCAATTTTGCGGTACCATTTCAGATTTAGATGAAATATTTTTTTGAACTATAGGCAACCGGTGAAAACTAGAGCATCTTCCGCATTGATAAATCGTATTATTTTATTAGGTGCAAGTAATTTGACGCTTTCGCTGCGTTTGGCAATCCAGGCCATGCAGCAACGGTTAGATAGTCCCAGCGAGGTATTAGTGGCGGTGGGGCATGGCCGTGCATATGGCATTTGCAGCAGTATTATGCAACGTAAACTGCCTGGGATTCTTGATAGCGGATTGTGGACACAGCTTGCCGCAAGTGAACCGCTACCCAGTTATGCATTGCTGACAGATATTGGTAATGACATATTGTACGAATTATTACCCGGACAAATTTTGAGCAGCATTGAGCGGTGTATCGATCAATTGCAGCAACAATCTGCGCAAGTCGTCATGACCAATCTGCCGCTTGCGTCGATTGAAAGTCTTACTGAGAAGAAGTATCTGTTTTTTCGCAATATTTTTTACCCCTTTTGTCAGTTGCCGAGGGATATTACGGTGCAGCGTGCGCGTGAATTGCATGCGGGCTTGGTTGCGCTGGCGGTGCGCAAGGACATTACGTTGTGTGAGCAAGATCCGCATTGGTTTGGGCCGGATGGTATCCACGTGGATTATTGGAAGCGGCAAGCGTTTTACGAAGATGTGGTACGCTTTTTTAAAGTACTTGAATCGCAATCGCTGAAAGCTAATAGTATTAATAGCGAATCGCTAGATTGGTTGCAGCGTCCGACGTTTGCTTTTAAAACATTATTTGGTTTTGATCTCNNAGCGTTTCAAGTTTGAGCAATTGATTCCACTCAATGATTGGTTTGATTTACCTATCCCACCGTCCAATAACGATTCGGACGGTAAAAAAGCTCGCATCATCGAGATCGATCTGGAAGGCATGGATTTTGACCATAAAAACCGCTTGTTGTGGATGGTTGGATCACATAGTTTGAAGCGTGGTCGAGCTTTAGCAGAATTGGAAACAGATCAAAATAAGGAACGCTTGACGGAAGTGAATTCGGATGCCAATCGCTTTTTTTTAGGGTACATTAAGCTGAAGCAAGAACACAATAAAAAATTCCGCTTTCCCGAGAATAAAAATAGCAACGATAAAAAGAACAAAAGCACAAAATATAAAAAACATGCCGCGCAACTTGAATGTACTGCAACGAGTAGCGAGTTGTTGGATGAAATCGGCCGTGACCCGTTATTTGCACGCTTTTGTTTACGAGGTGATGGCGTTCCTGGAAAAGATAACGGCGTGGATATCGAAGGTTTGGCATGCGCACCTAAAGGCCGTGTTCTGGTTGGCATGCGAGGCCCAGTGCTGCGTGGAACCGCTGTTATTTTGGAATTAGCACCAGAACGAGTTGATTCGCCGAAAACACAAGCCGATCGCTTGCAGTTAGCAAAAATTGGCCCGAATGGCCTGAAATACCGCCGTCATTTTTTGGATTTAGCCGGACACGGCATTCGTGATTTATGCTGGCATGGTGATGATTTGCTGATTCTGGCTGGTCCGACCACGGGATTAGATTCACCACCATTGATTTTTCGCTGGAAGAAAGCGATCAAAGTATTGGGTAAAGATTCTTCACGGGAAGAAAAATTCATCTGGCGAGCAAAAGACTCACTGATGTTAGAGCAAGATAGTGAGCGATGGATACAATTTGAACCAGGTACGGATCATGCTGAAGCGATCATGCTGCTCGATAAACAAAACTTGCTAGTGGGTTATGATTCACCGAGCACGAAGCGCTACAAAAAGCCTGCGACAGTGATTGTGGATGTAATGGCGTTAAAATAACGCACGGAATACTTTGTACTGTTTTTTAGATAAACTAAACGTTGAATCAATCAAAAACAACACATGAAAAATTGAAAGGAATCATTAAATATGGCCGTACAACCTCCTGATCATTTTGAAAATAAAGACAAACCGATTGTTTCGACGACAATGAATATTGGTGTCATCATTGGAACGATTATTTTTCCATTGGTAGGATTATTAATGGGCTTTTCCTATTACCGCAAAGACCATCCAGATGCTAAAAAGGCAGGGAAAATTTGGATGATCTTGGGTGGAATCATGGTTGCATTGAATATTTACTTTTTAATGTCCATGCGTCAATCAGGTACCGGTCCCCTGCAATAATGGGATGAAATCAGAACATGGGTTTATCTTTGGTAGAATTGAAACGTTCAATACCCGAAGTAATCTCTAGTTCTGCAGATTCCACACCGTCCCAGCCTTTGATTTTAACCCATTTTCCTGTTTCTAAGTCTTTGTAATGAGAGAAAAAGTGGGAAATCTGAGAACGTACGAGCTCAGGTAAATCTTCGCAAGATGCAATTTTTTCATAGAGATTGCATAGTTTTGTAATGGGTACAGCCAGCAGTTTGGCGTCTTCACCCGCTTCATCGCACATCCGCAATACACCCAACGGTCGGCATCGGACAACGACGCCTGTGATTAACGGTACGGGTGAAATCACTAAAACATCTACAGGATCACCATCATCTGATAGCGTATGTGGAATATAGCCATAGTTGCAAGGGTAGTGCATACACGTTGACATAAATCGATCGACAAACATTGCCCCGGTGGCTTTATCGACTTCGTATTTGATAGGATCTGAGTTCATTGGAATTTCAATGATGACATTGAAATCATTAGGAATATCATTTCCGGAGCCTACACGATCAAGATTCATTTTTTCTCCACATAAATACAGATAATTGTTTCATCAATGACAGTCGGAAAATACTTGAATTAAATATGTTCGATTGATAATTTTATACAGCCAAACAGAAAAGTATTCTGTTATGAAAGCATTTTTAACCATGCTTTTTGATGCATGACATGTTTTTCAAGGCATAACCAAGAAATTGTCCAATAAAATTGCACAAACTGCATAGAAGCGGATGAATTATAGTAACTTTTTGAAGTTATGACAGCGTTAGAATAACACGAAAGATAATTCCTTCATGAACTTGGTATAATAGTTTTTAAGTTATTTAAATTTCAAGTAATCATATTTTAACTTACAACCATTTAATTTCTAGAATCGTTACCTTATCTTCTGTCATCTGCTGTGAGCAAAATAATGATAATAGCCTCACAAAACAATACTGTAAGTATGATAATGATACGAAATCTTAATCTTTTTCGTTTTTTGATATTTTAGGGGGAATTAGCATGTCGCAAAAACACCCGGTTATTGCAGTAACCGGATCATCAGGTGCAGGTACTTCAACAGTTAAAAACAGTTTTGAACAGATTTTTCGCCGTCAAAAGCTTAAAGCGACCATCGTAGAAGGTGATAGCTTCCACCGCTATGATCGGGAAGCCATGAAAAAGGCGGTAACGGAATCTGAAAAGATCAATGGGCGTCCGATCAGTCATTTTGGCCCGGAAGCCAATGAATTTGAAAAACTAGAAGCTTTATTCAAAGAGTATAGTGACAGTGGCAGAGGACAGACGCGCCTATATCTGCATAATGATGAAGAAGCCGAACCTTGGCAGCAAAAAGCAGGTACTTTTACCCCTTGGAAAGACATTGAGGCGGGTTCCGATCTGTTGTTTTACGAAGGATTACATGGCGGTGTAAAAACCGATAGCGCGGATGTAGCGAAACATGTTGATTTGCTCGTGGGTGTGGTGCCTATTGTGAATTTGGAATGGATTCAAAAAATTTACCGTGACACCAGTGCACGCGGTTATTCTGCCGAAGCCGTCACGCAAACCATTTTACGGCGTATGCATGATTATGTGCACTACATAACGCCTCAGTTTTCACGCACCCATATTAACTTTCAACGCGTTCCGACTGTCGATACTTCCAATCCATTTATTGCGCGTGCCATTCCAACCCTAGACGAAAGTATGGTGGTGATTCGCTTTAGAAATCCGCAAGGGGTCGATTTTCCTTTCTTGTTGAATATGATTCATGATTCTTTCATGTCTCGCCCCAATACGATTGTCGTGCCTGGCGGTAAAATGGGGATGGCGATTGAATTAATTTTAACGCCATTGATTTTGGATATTGTTGCAAAAAGTAGAGCATAACAACAGTCCTGGTATTTTTGCTTGAGCGTTCTTAAGGATTGTGAAAACTCCATTTTTGGGGACGCTGAATCAGTTGTTTTTTTCAATCGCTTCATAATAATGGCCGGGATTTTCTCGGCCATCTTTATTTTATGAGTTCGTTATTGTCTGATTTAAATCCGCAGCAACTGGAAGCAATCACGCTACCGCATCAGTCGGTACTGATTTTGGCAGGGGCTGGCAGTGGTAAAACACGAGTGTTGACAACGCGTATTGCTTATCTCATTCAAACTGGGCAGGTCAGTTCTCANNCATTTCCAGGATGCCGGTTTGCCGCAAGCTTTCCAGATTCTGGATTCGTCCGATCAACTGGCATTCATAAAACGGCTGATGAAAGATTTATCTGTGGATGAAAAAAAGATTGCTCCCAGGCAAGTGCAATGGTTTATTAACAATGCCAAGGAAGCAGGTTTGCGCGCTGCATTTGTGACCGTAGATGATGCTTTTTCATCTCGTTTACTCGAGCTTTATCAAGTATATGAGCAACAGTGCTACAAAGCTGGCGTGGTCGATTTTGCGGAATTATTGCTACGTAGTTATGAATTGTTACAACGCAACCAGATTTTATGCGCGCACTACCGTGAACGATTTCATCATATTTTAATCGATGAATTCCAAGACACTAATACATTGCAGTATCAATGGATTAAGCTTCTGGCAGGCGTGCAGGTTGCTCAAGAATCAAACGCAGCGGTTTTCGCCGTGGGTGATGACGATCAGAGCATTTATGCGTTCCGTGGTGCTAATACGGGTAATATGAAAGAATTCGAGCGGGATTTTAATATCTCGAAAATCATCAAGCTCGAACAAAATTATCGTTCGCATGGCAATATTTTGGATGCGGCTAATGCATTGATTGGTAATAATACGAATCGCCTGGGCAAGAATCTCTGGACAGAAGAAGGCAAAGGTGAACCGGTAAGGGCCTACAATGCACCGAATGATTTTGACGAAGCGGCCTTTATTGTTGATGAAGTGAAAGCTTTGCGTGCTGAAGGTGTTGCGCTGTACGATATGGCACTGTTGTATCGATCTAATGCGCAATCGCGCATACTGGAACATAGTTTATTCAATGCGGCGATACCTTATCGGGTGTATGGCGGCATGCGCTTCTTTGATCGACAGGAAATCAAACATGCACTCGCTTATTTGCGCCTAATCGCCAATCCCGAAGACGATAACGCGCTACTACGGGTGATCAACTTTCCAGCGCGTGGCATTGGTACGCGCAGCCTAGAACAATTGCAAGCTATGGCTAAAGTGAAGGGTATAAGTTTGTGGGCAGCGGCCGTCCAGCAATCAGGTGGGCAAGATTCTCTAATACCGCAAGTGGATTCCGAGAAAACACTCAAAGGTATTGCCGGATTTGTACAACGCATAGCAGCACTACGTGAACGCTGCGCTGCTTTGTTGTTACCGCAAATTGTCGAACAAATGCTCAGTTCCAGTGAATTAATCACGCATTATGCTAAAGAACGTGAAGGTGCGGAACGACTGGAAAACCTCAAAGAATTGGTCAATGCTGCTGCCGGTTTTGTGCATGAGGCGGACAGCGATAGCTTAACGGAATTTCTTGCGCATGCCTCGTTGGAAGCGGGAGAACATCAGGCTGGGAATGGCCAGGATGCATTGCAATTGATGACTGTGCACGCTGCGAAAGGATTGGAATTCCATACGGTATTCTTAAGCGGGCTAGAAGAGGGACTTTTTCCCCACGAAAATAGCTTGAACGAAACCGATGGTATTTCCGAGGAACGGCGCTTGATGTATGTGGCGATGACCCGTGCACGCCGCCGTTTGTACTTAAGCTTTGCACAAAGCCGCATGCTGCATGGCCAAACGCGATACAACGTTGTATCGCGCTTTTTGCATGAAATCCCCGAAGATTGCATAAAATGGCTACAGCCTGCGACTAACGCATTCAATCCCAAAGCAGGCAATGCGGGTAAAGAAAAAGCGAAAGATTGGAATCATGCGTCGACAAAAGCTTTATCGACTCATCCATGGAGAATGGGACAAAAAGTCGTTCATGCCAAATTTGGCATTGGTATCATTGTCAATTTTGAAGGTACCGGTAGCGATGCGCGCGTGCAGGTTAATTTCGAAAATTCCGGAATCAAGTGGTTGTTAGTAGAATATGCCAAACTTGTGACGGTTTAGCTCAAAGGCACCCGCTGATCAACTCGAAATAGTAATTATTTGATCGGTTCGACATGACCCGACTGATCGGTATTGAATCTGCGGATAACCGTGGATTTGAATCAACATATTCAAGTTCCTGAACACAGAAATTATTGATTTGCGTGGAATATCACTGCACTCGATATCAATCAATTTCAGTACCGCATCACACTTCAATTATTTGCGCAAGCGTCCTACTGCGTTAGCTGATGCTCGAAAATTCGCGCTCTTATTTGCTTTTAGAGTCTGAGTCATTATTTTGTGGAATGACATCTTCTGCAGGNNATGATCTTTGAATCGAATGGGTTCACCCAAGAAAATATCTTTATAGCTGACATACATTGCAGCGTATAGGGTTGGAATTAAGATCACCAATCCTGCACCGTAGGGTAAAGCACAAATGATTACTAATATCGTGGATGTGATCAGAAATAATAAAAGCGGAATAAGATTTCGCAAGCACGCAAGAAGACTTTGTTGCATAGCCATCACGGGGGGCATTTTATGAAACACAACTAACATGGGTGCGAACCAACTGGCCATCATCAAGGGGATTGATAGTGTTAATACGATGAGAAGTGAAGTGAGCATACTGCTAGCCACACCCATTAACTGTGTTTCATCGACTCGTTTTCCATATAACAGCATATCCGTCATGGCAGATCCACCAATTAATGCAGCAAGACCAGAAATCAAAATTAAGCCTGTCAAATAAATACCGCCGATGGTAATCAGTGCGGCAAAATTACTTTCTGCGGCAGAGAACAAATGGGTGATTTCAAGCGGTTTTCCTTCTTCTAACGCACGGCATCCTTGCATGATGCCACCCATCAGCGCAGGATAAACCAATGTGAAAATAAAGCTTCCGACCAACGGAACCAAAGCAGTGGATATCGCGATGAGAAATAAAGCCCCACAAACCAGCACCCAAGATAGCGGCGCACGGCGAAATAAGTAAAAACCGCTTAGAAGCCACTGTAATCCTTGCTTGGTATTGACTTGATGAATTTCCATTATTGTGTTCTCCAAAATCGAAACTGAATTGAATACATTCTGAGATAGGGTTTTATGCCAGTTCGGCTACACTTTCTCGATGATTTTGTAATATTGCTTTGAAGTGATTCGGATCTTTGGCATGTGTTAATTCCCCGGAGCGCGGTAAGTATAAGTCGACCATGCGTGAAACCCAAAATCTGAGTGCAGCAGCACGCAACAGGCTAGGCCAGGCTTCTCTTTCAACCGTAGAAAGCGGACGAACTTGTTGGTATCCTTTTAAGAGCGAGTATACACGTGCTGTGTCGAGTGTTTTTTCTTCATTCATGCACCAATCATTAGCCACAATGGCTAAGTCATATAATAAGCTATCGTTACAGGCAAAATAGAAGTCGATGATGCCGCCAAGTTTATTATTGAAGAATAAGACATTATCGCGAAACATGTCAGCGTGAATCACACCCTTTGGTAAATTCTCATGGCGTTGATCATCAGCTTGGAAGGCTAATTCCGATTGCAGCAATACTTTCTCGTCACTGGATAAAAATGGATCGATTTCAAGCGCCTTAGCTTGCCACCATTGAAGGCTGCGTGGATTCGGCATGTGTTGTGGGTAACTCCTGCCAGCCAGATGCATTTTTGCCAACATCATGCCCATCGCTTGACAATGNNTAGTAGGGGAGTTCATTTCTAGTGAGTTTTTCAAACAACGTCAGTACGAATTTTCCTTGTGTCGTGATTACAAAGTAATTGGTATTCTCAATGCCTGATGCAATACCTTGGAGGTTAACCAATTGCCCCAATCCGTACTGTTTCAACCAAATAGTGAGTTCATTTTCTGTGATGCGTGTAAAAACCGACATGAATAATTATGTATTAAGAAGTGGTGATAGCGTGTTTGCAGGAAATATTAGAATTTAAAAAATTGCCACATGGGCGGGCTGACATTGGGCCCTCCGGCATCACTATTGGGGTGCGCATGATGATCCACAATGGTATTTTTCTTGAGATAGTAGGGGGGGCCAATGCGTGGAATGACTTTAATCATTAGCAATTCGCCATTGACGCGATGTTCTTCAATAGTGTCTTCTCCACGTTTGATAATGGTGACTTGCTCTTCTAATTCCGGATCAGATTGGCTTTCTGATAATTCGGGCGGTTCAGGTTCCGGCAATGGGACCAGATTCTTTGGATGAGAAGGATGATCCATCGATTTTTTGGGTTCTTTATCTTTAGATTGCTCGGTCTGCGCCGTGCCAAGCAACGGGAAACTCAATAATAACAATGTCAGAATAAATCGGTACATAGGAATCCCTAACCAAGAGAAAGCTTCATTATTGTACATAAAATTAGTCACTGTAGTTTACAGATTGAGTTGAATTTCTCGCTCTGCAGCAGAAAGCTCAAATCCCCTGGTTTCGTAATATTTAAAAATCGCGTTGACCACCTCGCTGGGTTCATCAATCATTTGAATTAAATCCATATCATCGGAAGAAATAAAACCTTCTGACACTAGCATCATTTGAAACCAGTCTATCAATCCGCGCCAGAATTGCGAATAGACAAGAATAATAGGCATTTTACGAGTTTTGCGGGTTTGTACCAAAGTGAGTGCTTCCATCAGTTCATCCATAGTGCCAAATCCTCCGGGCATCACGACATAGGCAGTAGAAAACTTGATAAACATGTACTTGCGTGTGAAAAAGTGTTTAAAGGTTTGACTGATATCTTGATAATCATTGCCCTGTTGTTCACGTGGCAACTGGATATTTAAACCAATACTCGGCGATTTGCCGAAATAAGCGCCTTTGTTTGCTGCTTCCATAATGCCTGAACCGCCACCGGAGATTACTGCAAAACCAGCATCGGATAACGCTCTCGCAATTTGCTGCGCCAATTGATAATGTGGGCTATCGGGATGCGTGCGTGCGCTACCGAATATGCCTACTGCGGGTTGAATTGTTTCAAGACGTTCCGTACCTTCAACAAACTCTGCCATAATTCTGAATAATCGCCAGGATTCTTTTGCAGACCAAGGTTGATCAGAAGCTGGTTGAATGAGCGGTTTATGATTGTGTTGATTCATAGGAAAAATAATAATGAAAACGCTGTTATTGGTGGATGGTTCATCGTATTTATATCGTGCCTTTCATGCACTGCCAGATTTGCGTAACCAGAATAATGAACCAACGGGAGCTATTCATGGAGTATTAAATATGTTGCGTCGTTTGCGCAAAGAGTTTCGCGCAGATTATAGCGCGTGTGTATTTGATGCAAAAGGTAAAACTTTCCGCAATGATCTTTTTACGGAATATAAAGCGAATAGAGCTGTCATGCCGCAGGATTTGGTTGTTCAGATTGAACCGCTGCATGCTTGCATTCGTGCG
>CXWL01043089.1_pt1 | contig 11930 bp, 6 predicted proteins | sample 590931 | NCBI WGS metagenome assembly CXWL01 (sample SAMEA3498368, study PRJEB10139) | groundwater metagenome | biome: water well; material: biofilm material | place: Germany | collected 2015-04-27
CAGAGCGATATACCGAAGCGCCTGATCCCGGGCACGATCGCGGTCGGTGCCTTTACGTTCACGATGGACGCGTTGCCGGGTACGCCGCAGATCCAGAACATCATCCCGACCACGTTTTTCGGCACCAATACCTGGGCCGCGCCGATCCTCGGGGTCATCGGTGCGATCTTCATCCTGGTCCTCGGCCTGTCGTATCTCGAATGGCGACGCCGCGTCGCACTGGCGGCGGGCGAGGGCTATGGCGATAACCTGGTCAATGAGCCGGCGCCGTTCGTCGGCGGCNNCTGCCGTTGCTGCTGGTCGGCGTGTCCAACAATATCTTCACCCACCTGATCCCGAAGGCTTATGGCAGCAGCCACGAATTTATCCCGGCCGTGATCGGCACAGCCGCACCGGTGGTGCAGGACGTGACCAAGCTCACGGGGATCTGGGCGGTCGAAGGTGCCTTGCTGATGGGCATCGCGAGCGTGGTGCTGCTGGCCTGGAAGCCGGTGACCTCGGCGTTCGCCGAGAGCAGCAAGCAGGCGATCGGCGGCGCGTTGCTGGCGTCGATGAACACCGCGTCGGAGTACGGCTTTGGNNCCGCCGGCATCTCGATGGAAGTGCTGCACCGGGTCGCCGCGATGGCGTCCGGCGGCATGGACACGCTGCCGCACAACGGCGCCGTGATCACGCTGCTCGCGGTCACCGGGCTCACCCATCGGCAGTCCTACAAGGACATCTTCGCGATCACGGTGATCAAGACCGCCGCGGTCTTCGTGGTGATCGCGGCGTATTACCTGACCGGGCTGGTCTGAGGGAACTCAGCTCAATTGCGCGGCGATGCGCTGATCCTCGAGCCATTGCATCGCGAGCTTGACCATCTTGCCCTCGTGCTCCTGGCGCCAGGCTTCGTCGGTATCGGGATAAGCGCGCACGACTTCCCTGAAGGCCGCGAACGGGTTGGCGGCACTCAGTGCGCCGGCCAGCGCGTCGCGTTGCGCGGGAACGGCGATGCCATCGATGAAGCCGCGGATGTCGCTGAGCGCTTCGTCGGCCGACAGCGGCTCGATGCGCAGATAGCGCTCCGCGTTGGCGCCGGGATCGAAATGCTCGGGGTGGTCGGGGGCAAACTGATCGCGCGTCGAATAGGCGACCGCACCGGTGAGCCGATCCAGGTACCAGCCGCCCGGAGGTCCGTGCCCATCGAGCGCCATGATCAGGTTGCCGAGATCGATCGTCAGTTTGCTCGCGCTCATGGCGCCTCCGCATCGTGGGTCAGCCGCTGCCGCGAACCCAGAGTGTCCGCGGACAAGTCCGCAGTATCCACCCACTTGGGTCCCTGCGCAGCAGTGTCGGTTGCCAACATCGGTGACACGAGGTGTCTGCAAACCCGCGCCCGGCTCGGGTATGCTTCGCGGCTCGCTGCCGAAGTGGCGGAATTGGTAGACGCAGTGGACTCAAAATCCACCGCCCTTAAAAGCGTGCGGGTTCGAGTCCCGCCTTCGGCACCAGCTTTCACAAAAACCCGCCTTGTTGCGGGTTTTTTTGTGGCTGATCGATGCGGTTCGCTTGGGCTCACCACATCCTACAAGTCGATCTGCAGCTCATAGAGATCCGAGTCAACGCGGTCGCGGCGGCTGTACCAGAGGCTCGTGGCGGTCAGGTCGATATGGCGGCCGAGCGGGGGTTCGGGCAGCGGTGCTGAGAATTCGCGCACCAGCGCGCCGTTGGCGCGGGCATGCACGCTGACCTGCGCGGCGCCGCCAGTGCCGAGCTGGATGGCCTGCGCGACATGCGCGGCTGTCCACACCCACTGGTCGGACGGACGCGCGAGGGCGCGTAGCGACGGGAAGGCGCGGCCGTCGAGGCCCGCGTATACCTCGGAATCCTCCAGCACCAGGATCGGCNNGCTGTTCGCTCATCAGCGCGAAGGAGCTGATCGAGCGGTCGGCGATGATTTCAATGCGCACGTGGTCGGGTCCGCGGGCGCGATACAGCTGGCGGCGGCCATTCTGCTCGGCGGCGATCCAGAGGTCGCCGCCAGCGGACCACTCGACCTGTGCCGGCAGCAGCGTCGCGAGCGCCGGCGGCAGCGGCCGCAGCGAGCCGTCGGCTTCGAGCACGCCGATACGCTTGCCGTGCTCGGTGCCGATGATCAGGACCATCGCTTTCGAATCGGGCGACCAGCGCAGGTCTACGGGCACGCGCGGCGCCAGCGCCGACCAGCGTCGGCGCTGCCCGGTCGTCAGGTCCAGCGTGTGCACTTCGAGGTCGCCGCTGGCATCGGACAGGAAGGCGAGCTTTTGTCCGTCGGGCGACACCCGCGGCGCCAGTTCGCTGCCGGTTTCCTGGGTCAGTTGCACGGGTTGCGCGTCGGCGCGCAGCAAGTCGAGGCGCCACAAGTTGTCGTCGGCGCGGTGGCGCTCGAAGACCAGGCGCCCCTGCGCACTCGAGGTCAGCCCGGGGCCGGCGCCTTCGCGCGCAAGCTGGCGCTCGAGCTTGCCATCGCGGTCCGCGAGCCACAGCTCGAGGCCGCTGGTGCCGTGCGCGGCGAGCAGCAACTGGTCGCCAAGCCAGGCGACGCGATAGGGCCAGACAGCAAACAGGAATTCCTGCTCGTCGCCGCCCGCAACCGCGCGCAGCACGACGCGGTTGTGGCCCTCGCCGTCGCGGACCCACGCGAGCCAGCGGCCATCCGGGCTCACGCGCGGATGCACGTCGGTACTGAGCCAGCGTCCGGAATCGCTGACCCTGACGGGCGCGCTGCCGTCGAGCGGCAGGCGATGGATGGCCGGGCTCAGTTGCCCTGGCGCGATGCCCGGCGCGGGGCGCGTGTAGTACAACGCCTGTCCGTCCGCGTCCCAGTCGATCGACGACGGCAACGAGATCGGGCAATCGGTGGCGACGACGCGCTCGGTGCGGTCGGACAGTGCCAGCACGCGCACTTCGCAGCGCTGCGTATCGCGCTTGAGGTATNNGCGTGCGCTCGCTGCCGGCGCCGAGCTCGCGCAAGCGGATTTCCTGGTGAGTGCCGTCGACGCTGACGTAGACCAGGCGCGACCCGGCCGCGTCCAGATCCGGATCGAGCTCGATCGCGGGTTCGCGCAACAACGGGCGCGCTGCGGGCAGGGCCGTCGTCAGAGCGGCGTCCGGGGGCGCGCCGCGCAGAAACCAGAGCCCGAGGAGCACAGCGACGATCGCGCCGGAGAGTACCAGTGCGCGTGCGTGCCACCAGTGGCGCGGCGACGGTTGCCTGCTTGGCTCGGCGGGGCCAGGCGCTGGCACGACGGCCGCCACGACCGCTTCCGGTGCCGGCCCCTCCCAGCGGTAGCCCAGCTTCGGCACGGTGACGATCCATTGCGGCGTGCGCTGGCGATCGTCGAACGCGCGGCGCAGTTCGAGGATGACCTGGGTCAGCACCTCGTCGGACGAAAACGAACCCGGCCACACCGCGTCGAACAGGCTCGTGCGCGTGACCGTCTGCCCGGGCTGCTTCAGCAGCACGGCCAGCACCGCCGCGGCCTTGGGCGTCAACTTGGTCGACGTATCTGCGTGCTCGAGCTTGAGGCGCCCCCAGTCGACGACGTACGCAGCGAGCCGCGTCGGCGCGCCCGGCAGCTCCGGCGGCGTCTTCGCCATCAGTTTTCGGGCCCGAAAAGAGGATTTCGCACGAATCTCACCGCTTTCTCAGGAGGGATGGCCATTGGCACGGGTATCACGAGACATCCCCAATCGAATCGATCCTTCATGCGCGCCCAAGTCCAGATCCTGATGGTGTGCCTGTTCGTGAGCGCGTCCGCCTGCGCGCGACCCGTTCCGAGCCAGAGCTTCGCCTATGTCACGCACGGCACGACGCCGCTGATGCTCGACTTGTATCAGCCACCGACGGGCAGCCCGCCGTTTCCGGTCGTGCTGTGGCTGCACGATGGCGGCTGGCTGACCGGCGACCGCGTGCTGCCGGCGATGGTGCCAGCTTTGCTCGATCGCGGTGTCGCCGTGGCCGCGATCGATTATCGCCTGACCAGCGAAGGTGGACGCTACGGCGCGGTGCCGGTGACGTTTCCGGCGCAGATCCAGGACGTCAAAGGCGCGATCCGCTGGCTGCGCGGTCATGCCGACGGCTTCGGGCTGGACCCGCGCCGCATCGGCGTCTGGGGATCCTCGTCCGGCGGCCACCTGGCGGCGCTGGCCGGTACCTCGGGCGGCGTCGCCGAGCTCGAAGACGCCGCGGCCGGCAGCACGCATGTCTCCAGTCGTGTGCAGGCGGTGGTCGACTACTACGGCCCGACCGATCTCCTGCAACTCGCACCAGATCAGACCACGCCGCCCGGCGCTGCGTTCGATCACGATGCGCCCGGCGGGCCGGCGTCGCTGCTGATCGGCTACTCGCGCACCGGCGAGGGCCTCGGCACGCTGCGGCGCAACGCGAGCTCGGTGTTGCCGCCGTTCCCGCCGTTCCTGGCGCTCGCGCGCGCCGCGAATCCGATCACGCACGTCGATGCGCTCGATCCGCCGACCTTGATCGTGCATGGCACGGCCGATACCCAGGTGGCGTTGCGCCAGAGCCAGCGCCTGCACGATGCCCTTGCGCAGGCCGGCGTGCCAGTCGAGCTGGTGACTGTCGCCGGTGCCGCTCATGGTGGTTTCCCGGCATCCGTCAATGCGCAGGCCGTCGACTTTCTGGCCACGCGTCTGACCGCGGCGACCATGCCCATCGGCAATCCGACCGGTCTCGAAGGCAGTTGGTACGAACCGAGCACCTCCGGGCAGGGCTTCGAACTGCAGTGGATCGAGGGCGACGTCCTGCTGATGATCTTCTACGGCCACCGCGATGCACAGACGAACATCTTCCTGGTCGGCACGCGTGGTGGTCGACCGAGCTACGGCGAGGCGCTCGCCTTCCCGCTGACCGCGACCCGCAACGCGCGCTTCGGCGGCTTCGACGCGGCGCAGGTCATCCGCGAATCCTGGGGCAGCGCCACGATCACCTTCCAGACCTGCGATCGCGCGAGCGTCGTCATCGACGGCACCGATGGGCGCCAGGCATTGAACTTGGTGCGGCTGAGCGGCGGGCCGGGGCTGCGTTGCGACTGAGTTCGGGAGCCAGAGCAAAGCAAGATCAAAAGATCGCGGGCGAGCCCGCTCCCACAAGAGCCCGCTACTCCATGCCCCACTCGAACACCGAATCGCCGCTGAGGTCGACGGTGAAGAGTTCCCAGCCGGTGTTGGGATGATTGCCGACGAAAGCCGCGCGCGAGCCGGATACCAGGATCGGATAGAGGAAGTCGAGGCCGTATTCCGGACCGGGCCGGGCAATGATCGGCACGTATGCGGCCCCCGTCCAGAGCACCAGCTCGCGCGACTCGGCGGGCCCCAGGTCGGCCGTGAACAGCAGGCCGTAGCCAGGCGCGGCGGTCAGGTACTCCGGTCGCGAGCTCACCGGACCGGGTCGCAAGCTGGGCACCACTCGATGGGTCCCGGCCGGCGTGCCATCAGTCGCCCAAAGCTCGAGACCTTCAGCGTCGTCGTGAAACGGAAAGTAAACCAAGTTGCCGAGCTTGGCTCCGAAAGCGTAGGCCACGCGCGATGCGGCTGCGAGCAACGTGACGCTCGTTCCGTGGAATGCGTAGACCGCAGTGTATCCGTCGTCACGGCCGGCGCCCGTATGATTGATCACGGTTACCAGCGCGAAACCGCCCGCATCCAGTAGGCCCCCGTAAAGCCCAGGTGCGTTCAGGTCGGGAATGTTAGCGAGCGAGACCAACTGCGTGGTGCCAGCGGACGTCCCGTCGCTGCGCCAAAGTGCCGGCGGATTTTGCGATAGCAGCACCACCTGATTGGCGTGCTCGCCCAGGATTCGGATGCCCGAAGGCTCGGGGCCCGGCAGAAAATCCGCCAGCAGACTGCCGGTCTGCGTGGAAAAGTCGTAGACCCAGGGTTCGCGGCCGTTGGCGGGAGGCGCGCAAGTCAAGATCGCGCGGATGCCGAGCACGACCGTGAGGGGATAGTCGCTGGGAATCTCCAGGCAGCCGGCATCGTGGATTTGCGTCCCCGCCGGGGTACCGTTGCTGAGCAGCAGCCGGCTGACCTGGTCGTTGAGGTGCACGGTCGCGACGAAGTTCGAACCTTCGACGACTGCGTTGCCACCGACACTGGCCGATCCGGGGCCGATATTGAGGTCCCCGAGCGGGCTGGCCGTGCCGGTGCTGGCGGTGTAGAGCCACGGTTCCATGCCCGTGCCCGGCCGTTGCACGTTGATCAGAGCGCGGTTGTCGTCGATCGAGTACAGCACCGGATCGTTCTCGATGTCGGGAGGAAACAGCGAGCGCAGGGGAAGCACCGGGCCGGGCCGAAAGCCGCAAAGGAAGCTCGCAAAGTCTGGTCCGACGTACGCAACGCCGGAGATCGTGTTGCCGACCGCCGTGGCGCTGGGATAGCTCGAGGAATTGGGAAGCGTGCGGATCAGCCGCGCGGAGGCGGCGGTGCCGTCGGTAAAAGTCAGGCCGCCGCTCGTCCGCAAGAGAACGCCGCCGTCGATCTCGGCGGCCGCCTCGCCGAAATCTTGCAAAAACGACGCAGCCGGCACCAGGATCGAGGTACCGGCGGCGGTGCCGTCGGTCTGCCAGACGTCGTAGGGAGCGGATGCCAAGGAGCCATTGAACAGCGTACGGGCGCCGGCCAGCGCCGGAAAGCTGATCGGATCGACCAGTCGTCCCACGTCGCCGGTCTGGACGCCCGCGGGTGGAAAGATGCGCTCCGTGCCAGCGGGCGTGCCGTCGCTGGCGAGCAGGACGCGCAAACCGTTCGCCACCAATGCACCGAACACCGCGCGTCCGCCGGGGATGCGCGCGTGCGTCGCGTTGCTCCCGGAGCCGATGGGGCCTGGAAAGAGATCGCCGAGCGACGTCATCACGTTTCCGGATACCGAGATAGGCTCCAGACCCGCCGTCGAATTGTCGCGCCAGGCCAGCAGTCGGCCATTCGGCAGCGCATCGATCAGTGCGAGCTTCGAACGGTCGTCGACTTCGCTGGCGACGATCGCGACCAGGTCTTCGGTGGCCACATCGAGACGGTAGATGCGGCAGGCGTCGGCCCCGCTGCACGCGGTGAACCAGACCGTGCCGGCGCCGTCATATCGGAAATCCGAGGGATTGGAATCGGCGCTCCCAGCGGCGAGATCGGCCAATGGGTGCGTTCCCGCGGCCGTTCCATCGCTGATCCAGGGCTCGAAACCAGCACTGCCGGCGTTGCCGCCGAAGACGACGCGACTGCCCGTCGCAATGGCGTACCGAACGCCATCTTGGGCACCGGGATTGAGGTCGGTCAGCAACCCCAATGTCTGACAATCGCTCGAGTACAGCTCTGCGCCGGCCGCGGCGGTGAGGACCACGAATACGCCCTTGTCGCCCAACTTTCCCACCGAACGCGGATAGTTGTCGACGCCACGAAACCCCGGGACGAGATCACTGACCCGTCGGGTTCCCGCGAAGCTCCCATCGGTACACCACAACTCGGTGCCGAAGGAACCGTCGTCTGCGAAAAATGCCAGTTCGGTGCCAATCGCATCGAAGCCCTGGAAAGCGCCGGGGTATTCGCCGGGAAAAATGTCGCGCAGGACGCGCGTGCCGCTGTCGGTGCCGTCGCTGCGCCAGAGGTCGCTGAGGCCGGACGTCACGGCAATCCGGCCGCCCGGATTGGTGACGCCGGCAATCGCATAGTGATATGGCGGGTACGAATCNNACGTAAACCGTCTTCCGGTCGACCAGCAACTGCGGATGCAATTCGATGGCGTCGGCTGCGCCGGCGGACAAGGCAAGCAGCGCCATGAGATTTCTGATGTGCACGCGGACCTGCTGGAAGTCTGGAAGGCCGGGATAGTAGCGGGCAAGCCGCGCTTGAACGGTCAGCAACGACAGGCGCATCGCGGATTCCTGATGAGTTCTGTAAGCTCATACGCGAATTGGCGACCGAATCGATCAAGCGATGCGAAATCGCTCGTCGAGCCGATGGCTTCAAGCCATCGCTCAGGTGGCAACGGCGCAGGCCTGGGTCGCGATCTGGCGCTCGGTGCCGAAACGAACCTTGACACCCCGACATTCCGCCCGACGCCGCAAGAATGTTAGCTTTGCGTGATGTCGACTCGGCCCCTCAACGCCTGGCGGCGGCGCGCTGCAAGGCTGGCGTCGCGTGTATTCGGCTTGCTCGTCATCCTGGTCGGCTCCGTGTCCGCGCAGCCGACGCCGGAGACGGCGCATTTTCGCAGTCTGACCGACGTCGACGGGCTGTCGCAGATGAGCGCACTGGCGCTCGCGCAGGATGCGCAGGGCTTTCTGTGGATCGGCACGCAGGTCGGGCTCAATCGCTACGACGGCGCCAAGTTCCGCACGTTCAACCGCAGCCGCAATCAATCCGGCTCCAACTCCGAGCACGATGTGTCGGCGCTGCTTGCCGATCCGGATGGCACGCTGTGGGTCGGCACGCTGAATGGCCTGCACCGTTTCGATCCGGCCACCGAGGAGGTGCGCGCGTTCACGGCCCCCGGCGGCGATGCGCTGCAGGTGCTGCAACAGCGCATCAATGTGCTGATGTTCGGCCACGATGACGCGCTGTGGATCGCCAGCGACGGCGGGCTCGCGCGCTATCGCATCAAGGAGCACGCGTACTCGAGCTTCGGCGAGGGGCTCGAGGATCGGCGCATCTATGCGCTCGCCGAGGATGGCCACGGCGGCCTTTGGGTCGGCGGCGCCGGTGGCCTGCTGCATTTCGACATCGGTGCGCAGACGTTTACCGAAGTGCGCGTCGAGGGTCCCGCGGGCACGCCGCTGCGCGGCTGGATCCAGGCTTTGCTGGTGGATCGCGAGGGCAGCCTGTGGATCGGCACCAAGGATGCAGGTTTGCTGCGGCTGCGGCCGGGTTGTGGGTCTGCGCTGTGCGCGGACGCTTCACCGATGCTGCAGCAATGGCAGCACGACGCCGCCGATCCCAAGTCGATCTCGCACGATCGCATCTACGCGCTGCTCGAGGACCACGCCGGCCAGCTGTGGATCGGCACCGAGGCCGGCGCCGACCTGATGGTCGACCGGACGACGCCGCGACCGCACTTCACCAGTTTCCAGCACCGCGCGTCGTTGCCATTCAGCATCGGCGGCGGACGCGTGGTCAGCCTGATGCAGGACCGCGCCGGCGATCTGTGGTTCGGCACCTGGTCCGGCGGCGCCAGCCTCTTGAGCCCGCTGCGTAGCCGCTTCCTGTCCTTCACCGCCGACTCGATGGACGCGAGCGCGCTCGACGCCGCCGAGATCGTGCACATGGTCAACGCCGGTCCCGATCAGATCTGGCTCGGCACGCGCCGCGGGCTGTTTCTGTTCGACGCGCGCAAGTACCGGTTGCAGCCGATCGGCGTCACCGCTGGCCTGCGCGTCTACGCGGTTGCGCTCGACCGCGCGACCCTGCTGCTCGGCACCGACCAGGGCATCTACCGGTTCGATCCAGCCAACGGCGGCCTCGAGCGCGTGAGCCTGCCGGAGGCAGTCGGGCGCCCGTATGTCGACTTCATCATCGTCGAGGACGCGCGCATCTGGGTCAGCACNNGGGTCAGCACGCGCGACGCCGAGTTGTTCGTGCTCGACCGCTCACTGACGAAGCTGCTGGCGCACCACAAGCTCGATTCGCGCGCGCACTTCATGACCGATTTCGATGCCGATACGAAGATCCTCGGCGGCGACAAAGGCCTGTACTGGTTCGCGCGCGACGGCTTGAGCGTCACCCATCGCCTGCGCGCCTCGCCCGACGATCCACGCGGGCTGCAGTCGGACACCTGCCATTACTTCCTGCGCGCAGCCGATGGGCGCATGTGGCTGGCGACGGCCGCAGGCCTGCACCGGATGGACGCGATCGATCCGAAGAGCCCGGAATCGGCGCAGTTCACGGTCTTCCGCAACGGCGACGGCGCCAACACGAACGCGATCAAGAGCCTGATCGAAGATGCGCGCGGGCGCCTGTGGATGAGCAGCAACGCCGGCATCGCCAGGCTGGATCCCGACAGTGGCCGCTTCTATTCGTACGGCGCCGCCGATGGGGCGATCGATCGCGGCTACTACGCGTTCGTGTTCACGCGCACGGCTGCCGGCCATTTCGCGTTCGGTGGCGCGTCCGGTTTCACCGTGTTCGATCCCCTGGCGATCGATGTGCTGCCGGCGCCACCGGCGCCGTTGCTGACCGAGCTGGAAATCGACAATCGCGTGGTCGAGCTGCGCCACGCCGGGCAGGATTCGGTGCTGACCGAGCCGCTGCAGCGCTCGACCCGGCTCACGATTCCGGCCGGTCGCGCGCGCAGTCTCGGGCTCGGCTTCGCGTCGCCCTATTTCGTCGCCCCCGAGCATTTGCGCTTCGGCTATCGACTCGACCCGTTCAACGACAACTGGATCGAAACCGATTCGCGCCGCCGGCTCGCGACTTACACCAATCTGGCCCCCGGCGAGTACCGTTTTCGCGTGCGTGCGCGCACCGCCGACGCCGACTGGGGCGAGCACGAGACTGCGCTCGCGATCGTGGTCGAACCGTTCTGGTGGCAGACCGGCTGGGCCAAGGCGGCGGCGATCCTGGCATTGATCGCGGCGGTCTCGGCGCTGTTCTACGGACGGCTGCGCTGGCTCGCGCACCAGCGCCGCATGCTCGGCGAACAGGTGGCGCACGCGATGGCGCAGACGCACGAGGCGATGGCGAAAATGCACACCGCCCATCAGGCACTCGCCGAGGCGTACAGCCGCATCGAGCACCTGAGCCGTACGGATGCGCTGACCGGGCTCGGCAACCGGCGCTCGCTCGACCTGCGTCTGCCGGGCCTGCTCGGCGCCGTCGAGGGTCGCGAGGAGCCGCTGCAGGGGCTGCCGCGGCTGGGATTCTTCATCCTCGACGTCGATCGTTTCAAATCGATCAACGACACCCGCGGCCATGCCATCGGCGACCTCGTGCTCAGCGCGCTGGCGGCCGTGCTGCAGCAACAGTTCGCCGATCCCGGCATGGTCGTACGCTGGGGCGGCGAGGAATTCCTTGCGGTCATGCCGGTGGCCGACGAGACCGCGGCGCTGGCCTTGAGCGAACGCCTGCGCGCGACCATCGCCGCGCACGGCATCGATATCGGCGAAAACACGAACCTGCGCTGCACCGTATCGATCGGCTTCGCTTGCTACCCGTTCGCGCTCGGCGAGCCCAAGCGGCTGGATTGGGAGACCGTCGTCAAGATTGCCGACATGGCGCTGTACGCGGCCAAACGCGCGGGCCGCAACCGCGTGACCGGCTACCGCAGCCTGACACCGATTCCCGCCGACTTCGAATCGCGCCTGCATGCCGGACCGGAAGAACTGCTCGCGAGCGGGGTGATCGGGGCGATGGGGGTGGCGTGAGTTTGTCGCGCCTCGTCGAAAGCAGAGCGGTCCGCAGATGACGCAGATGAGATCAGGCAAGACGTCGACGCGCAGATCGTGAGTCGGGCGACCCCTTTATCAAATCGCCCGACCGTCAGTCTTTTATCTGCGACATCTGCGTCATCTGTGGACCGCTTTTTCTCAGCTCGGTGGCGTCAAACGGCGCCAATCGGCAAATGCACCGTAAAGCTCGTGCCCTTGCCGACTTCGCTGGCGACGTCGATGCGGCCGCCGTGCGTCTGCACGATGCTCCACGACACTGACAGCCCGAGCCCGGTCCCGAGTCCGACCGGTTTGGTCGTAAAGAATGGCTCGAAGATGCGTTTGACGACGGCGGGATCGATGCCCTTGCCGGTGTCGGTGACCTGGACCCACACCTCGCCCAGATCGCGCCCAGTGCGGATCGTGATGCGCCCGTGCGCATCGATCGCCTGCACTGCGTTGATCAGCAGGTTCAGGAACACCTGATTGAGCTGGAATGGCAGGCAGCGGATCAAAGGCAGCTCGCCGTATTCCTTGACC
>CXWL01010205.1_pt1 | contig 11929 bp, 15 predicted proteins | sample 590931 | NCBI WGS metagenome assembly CXWL01 (sample SAMEA3498368, study PRJEB10139) | groundwater metagenome | biome: water well; material: biofilm material | place: Germany | collected 2015-04-27
GAACGACCTGCGCGGACGGATTCGCGTGGAGACCGACGGGCAGATGAAGACCGGCCGGGATGTCGCTATTGCGACTCTGTTGGGGGCGGAAGAGTACGGGTTCGCCACGGCGCCGTTGATCATCGAAGGCTGCATCATGATGCGGAAGTGCCATCTCAACACCTGCCCGGTCGGCATCGCGACGCAGGACCCGGAACTCCGCAAGAAGTTCAACGGGCAGCCGGAGCATATCGTCAACTTCTTCTTCTTCATCGCCGAAGAACTCCGGCAGATCATGGCGAAGCTGGGATTCCGGACGATCAATGAGATGGTCGGCCGTGTCGACAAGCTCAAAGTGCAAAAAGCCATCGACCATTGGAAGGCCAAGGGACTCGATCTGACTCCGTTGCTGAAGGCGCCGGACGTGGCCGCGGATGTCCCGCGCCATTGCGTGCAGAAGCAGGACCATGGATTGGCCGAGGTGCTGGATAATAAATTGATCGAGCTCTGCAAGCCGGCGCTGGACAAGGGCGAAAAAGTGACCTTGGATCTGCCGGTCCGCAACGTGAACCGGACCGTCGGCACGATGTTGTCGAGCCGCATTGCGAAAAAGTACGGGCTGGAGGGATTGCCGCCCGATACCATCTCCATCAAGTTCAGCGGATCAGCCGGACAATCTTTCGGTGCCTTCCTCTCGCGCGGCATCACGCTGACGCTGGAGGGCGAATCGAACGACTATATCGGCAAGGGATTGTCGGGCGGCAAGATCATCGTCTTTCCACCGAAGAACGCGATCTATACGCCCGAGGAAACGATTCTGGTCGGCAATACGTCGCTCTACGGCGCAACGCAAGGCGAGGCCTATTTCTACGGCATGGCCGGCGAACGGTTTGCGGTGCGGAACAGCGGCGTGCGGGCCGTCGTGGAAGGCACCGGCGATCACGGATGCGAATACATGACCGGCGGTGTCGTCGTCGTGCTCGGTCGTACCGGGCGGAATTTCGCAGCCGGTATGTCGGGCGGCGTGGCGTTTGTGTTGGATGAACTGGGGAAGTTCTCGGCGCGCTGCAATACCGGCATGGTCGAGCTGGAGAAAGTCACCACGGCCGAGGACAAGAAACTGTTGCACGAGATGATTACGTCGCACTTTGTATGCACCGGCAGCCGGAACGCGAAGCGCATCCTGGATTCCTGGGACGCGATCCTGCCGAAGTTCGCGAAGGTCATGCCGGTGGATTACAAGCGCGTGTTGGAAGAGCGGAAGAAAAAAGCGGCGGCGAGCAAGTAGAAGGATACAGGGAATGGGCGATCCAAAAGGTTTCATGAAATATGCCCGCGAGGGCCCCAAACGGAAGTCGATCGAGTTGCGCGTGCTCGATTGGAAGGAAATGTACGAGCCCATCGCCGAGGATAAGCTCAAGATCCAGGGCGCGCGCTGTATGGATTGCGGTGTGCCGTTCTGTCAGGGCACGACCGGCTGCCCCGTGGTGAACCTGATTCCCGAGTGGAACGATCTTGTCTATCGCGGTCGCTGGAAAGACGCGCTCAAGGCGCTGCACACGACGAACAATTTTCCTGAATTCACCGGCCGCCTCTGTCCGGCTCCCTGCGAAGGCGCCTGCGTGCTCGGCATCAACGAAGATCCGGTTTCCATCCGCGTCCTTGAATGGAACATCATCGACCGTGGCTTCAATGAAGGCTATGTCGAGCCTGTTTTGCCGGTCGTGAAGACGGGTAAGACCGTGGCCATTGTGGGTTCCGGTCCTTCCGGGTTAGCCGCCGCGCAGCAACTCGCGCGCGCCGGCCATAGCGTTACCCTGTTCGAAAAATCTGATCGCATCGGCGGTTTGCTGCGCTACGGCATTCCCGATTTCAAAATGGAAAAGTGGGTGATCGATCGGCGACTGGAGCAGATGAAAGCCGAAGGTGTCGAGTTCAAGACCGGCGTGACGATCGGGAAAGATATCACCGGCGAACAACTGCGCAAGCAGTTCGATGCCGTGGGATTGACCATGGGCGCCGAGCAGGCCCGCGAGCTGCCGATTCCCGGCCGCGAGCTGAAGGGCGTGCACCTTGCCATGGAATATCTCACCCAGCAGAACAAGCGGACGGCGGGCATTCCCATTGCTGAAGAGCCCATCATCGCCAAAGGGAAGCGCGTCGTGGTCATCGGCGGCGGCGATACCGGGTCTGATTGCGTCGGCACGGCACATCGCCAGGGTTGCGCGGAAGTGCATCAGTTCGAATTGTTGCCGGAGCCGCCTCCNNGCACACGAAGAAGGCTGCGACCGGCAGTGGAGCATCTCGACGACGAAGTTCACCGGCCACAACGGCCAGGTCACGAAGCTCCATGCGAGCAAAGTGAAGTTTGAGGCAGGAAAGTTTGTGCCCATCCCCAACAGCGACTTCGACATGGATGCGGATCTCGTTCTGCTCGCCATGGGCTTCACCGGTCCGGTGAAGAACGGCCTGCTCGACAGCCTCGGCGTGAAGTACGATCAGCGCGGAGCGGTGTCGGTCGATGAAGGCTTCATGACCAGCCTCGACGGCGTCTTTGCCGGCGGCGACACCAAGCGCGGCGCCTCCCTCATCGTCTGGGCGATCGCCGAAGGCCGCAAAATGGCCGCGGGGATCAATCAGTACCTCCAAGCCGGAAAATCCGCAAAACAGTCAGTGAAGTAAAGGGGACTGGCTCCGGCCTCGCCGGTGCCTGTCCCTGTTCCCTTCGCTCCCTCGCCTCTCGAAGTGACCCATCCGGGCTCATCCGAGCGGAATGCTTCTGGAATTTCTTCAGCTGCCGTCGTTGACGCAGCTTCTCAGTCAGTTCCAGCTTTCCTTCTTGGCCGAACCTCGGCGGGTTCACGTCCATCGTCTCGTTGACACAATGCCGCACAGAAAGTAGCTTATCTCTGTTTCTGTCTAGGTTGGGACCAGCTTACGAGGATTGGCCTCAATCAAGAATATGATTGAGGAAAGAGACCGCCGCTTCGCTTAATAATTAGAAGGCATCGCGCTATGGCAGATTATACGTGGGTAGATATCCAGATCCCGGAGGCTATTCAACTGGCTGACTTGGGGGGCATCCTGTGGGATCTACAGCGCGCTCGGCAGTTTGCCGAAATGCTTACAGCTGAATTTTCAGCAAACAAGACAAATTGGGAGATTGTGGAGCCACTTTCAATCGCCGCAACAGTGATGTATAGCCGTCCTTTTATGAGTGGGGTAAGACACCGTTTGGGTGAAGAGGATCTGAAGATCCTTTCGTCAAGACAGTGCACTGCTCACAAGTATATTCGCGCCTACCGGGACAAGCATGTTGCTCATTCTGTTAACGCTTTCGAGGGGAATAATGTTCGTGCTTACTACTGCGTCGAGCAGGTTAAAGACGAAGGTGTCACCTCCATCGGCTACGGTGGGGGGCGAGTAACAGGCTTGAAGGGTAGAGAGGTAAAGGACATTATAGAATTGACGAAGGTGTTCGAAGCTCATATTCAGTCACAGATTGCGATTGAGGAAACCCGGCTGCTGTCAATTGTCCGAGGTATGCCGCTTAAAGATATCTTGGGTGGGAGAAGGCAGACTTTTCTTGAGGATTCGCGTACGAAGATAACGGATGATCCAAGAAAGCGGTGACACTTTCCACAGACGTGTTGGAAACCTGATGGGCGCACCCGTTGGGAGTGATATAGAAGCTGGGGGGAGGTAAGGCGATGGAACCTAAGATCCTAATTGCGTGGATCACAGCTTCCAGGGGGCGGAAAAGAAGGCTGGGTGTGGGAACTATTGACTGTTTAGTCACGGAGAATGTTTGTGTCACACTCGCTAGTTAGGGTGGGGTGAATGGGTTTTTTTTCTCGCCTCTTAGGCAATCAACCCAAAGTGCCTCCACCAAGTGGTCCGCCACCCAATGTCGTCGTTGCTGAATTTGGAGCAGTCTTGGGTACGCGCGGCCCGGCGCCGGGTTGCGTCGCCGACGTAACGGAATTGCCTTATCCTAAGGAAGCGATTAAGCGGGCCATTGTCGTAATGCTAACCGAGACGACTGATTCTCAGCTGCGGGAGCACCTCAAGTTTGCCTACGTTTCATTGGCTGGTTGGCAAGTTGGCGTTGGGCCAATACATCAGGGGCTAGATGTCACAAAGCTTGACCGCGCTGTTTCAAAAACCGATCTTTTGAATGCGGTAGGCGTTCAAGGTGAGGAGACGAAAAAGTGGCAGCCAATTATGAAGGAAGAGCAAATGGCTTTGATCGGTGAACTGCGGCAACGCGGCCTCTGGTAATTAAATAACATCCAACTATCCAATTCGGGGGCTGCTTCGAGGCGGACACTTTAAAGTGGCGTTTGAGTGACAATGAAATAATGAGAGCGTATGAGGGCAGGGAATAGTGCCGAAACCATTGTTCATTCTGTCCCCAGGTGAGCAAAGTGGACGCCATTGGAAGTGCCTATGGAAACCCAATATCTCAGTCGTGACCAGGAAATTATGAGCGGTGCCCTGTGTTTCAAGGGAACACGCGTGCCGGTTCAGACTCTGTTCGATTACCTGAAAGCAAGCTCGCCTTTGGACGAGTTTCTAGAGAACTTTCCCACTGTATCTCGTGAAGCAGCCATTGCCGTGCTCGAAGTGGCGAAGGAATGTCTCTTCGCCCATGCCCCCTGCAGTTTGATGTAGCAGCAACAAAGAGGATGAGAATCTTTTCTTGGCTTCCTCAGTCGTTCCGTAAGGTGAGGAGCAGCGGCGGCAGGCTGGTAGTTGTTGTAAAACAGTTATGCTGTGATCCCGTTGCACCGACCAGATAAACCTTGTAGAGTTCCCGCCAGAAACGTTCTGTTCCAGGAGGAAAGCGATGACCGCAAGAGCGTTGGCCCTTGAAAAGCAGGCTCGGAAGTTGCCGGCCACGGAACGCGAGCGGTTGGCTGAACGACTGCTTGTGCAGATGAAGCATGAGCCGCTCACCGCCGTAGACGAAGCGTGGATTGCGGAAGCCGAGAAACGATTCGCCTCGTGGAAGCGAAAGGCGACCAAGGTGGTTGTTGCACGTACGGCGCTGAGTGAGATCCGCAAGGAACTTCGTCATTGAAAGTCCGCCTCGATCCTGCCGCGAAGTTGGAAATTCGCCAAGCTGCATTGTTTTATGAAGATTGCCGTGAGGGGATGGGGCAAGAGTTTCTGGACTCGGTTGAATCAGCCTTCGAGCAGATTCAGCGATATCCCACCGTGTGGCGCATCCTCAAGGGCCGGTTCCGACGTTATCTCCTCCAGCGTTTTCCCTATGGCGTGATCTATGCTGTCGACGAGGACGTGATCTATATTGCGGCTGTCATGCATCTGAAGCGGAAGCCCGGCTATTGGGTGTCGCGAGGTAAGACTTAACTTTCAAGCAAGATCATTGACTGGAGAACACTACGATGACGAACTACCCCCGCAGTCCCAAAGCCCTGCTTGGTGGCATTGCCCACCTGGGGCGGTTTATCGACAAGATCAAGCTTCGCAATGCCGGACAGATTCAGGATTACAACTACATCACGGTCGGGTTCGACAAGTACCTGGTCGATTTCCTGGCTATCGATCCGAAGGCGTTTGAGCAAAAAGTATTAGCCGGTGGAACGGATGAGCAATTGCTCGCCTGGGTGGTGGCGAACGGCAAGCCGCATTCGCACGAGGAGATTGCCCAGTGGTCACAGGGGCTTCTCTCTTCAGGACCCAAAGAGGATGCCACGCGTCAGCGGTTTCAGGGCCGCCTTGATGAGATTGCGAAGAAGCGCGGCGTGCCGGTCAGTTCGCTTCCTCCTGCCTCCACGTGGGTTGATGTGATCGAACTCGACGAAGGCCGCATGTAGGAGGTTCCTATGCAGATGATGATGCTGGTCTTCCGCTCATCGCTGAAGGAGCAGGTCCATGCGTTGCTTCACCGCTGTGATGTTAAGGCGTTCACGGAAGTGAATGAGTCGGTGGGCTACGGGCAGACCGGTCCTGCCGAGGGGCTGGCCTTCTATCCCGGTACGAACTCGGTGATTCTGGTTGCGCTCGATGACGAGCACAGGGCGCGCGTGACGACGGCGGTGACAGGCTGGTGTGAGGAGGCGGCGAAACATCCCGGTTGGAAGAAACCCTCCATTCGCGTGTTTACTTGGCCCTGCACTCAGATTGTCTAGCAGGCTGTTGATAAAGTCCGCCAGCGGCGTTCTCGCGGCGCTCAGAGGCTCAACGTACGGCAGAGAGTACGCTTTCGCCTCTTCGCTTGCTGCGGCCTTGCTGGGCGGCCTTTCTGAACAGCCTGCGGGCTATTCAGCTTCTGTTAGCGACCTCAGAAGTGATGGCGTGTTGGTGGCGTTGTCTTGTTTGTCACCGCACTGGTAGCGGCGGTTGCGTGCTGGCTAGGCTGCGGGAAGGGTTAGAAGCTTTTTCATCTCGCAGTGCGCCATGACGACGTCAGGGGCGCGCTGTAGGGCTTCGTAATAGCTCCGCTCAAATCCATCGCCCAGTTCAGAGGGGCGGATCATGCCGCGGACTTCCGTTAGGATCTGCGCGACATCCTCCAGGGTCAGGTTGCACTCTTCATCCAGCATCTCATCGATACGGACCACCACATTGGACAGCGGATGCAGCCAGGTGAACCAGGGATCGTTCATGACCAGTTGCAGCAACTGGCCGGTCGAATCCACACGGCCATAGATCCGTTCGAACGTAAGCTGTTCCGCCACGATCAGGGCCTTGTGAAGCCCCAGCAGCCCATGCCGCACATCGGTCAGGGTTTGGCGAAGCGGGTTGGTTTTTTGTATCGTGGATTGTTGGGATGAAGTAGCCATAGGTAAATTCTAGCAGGGTTTTTAAATTTTGCAGGCCGTCGATTCCCGGCGATGCATTTTTTGGTCTGGCTATATTATCGGCAGGTCGCTTTCTACACTGTAGAGTCTCCCGATTGTGTTACCGGCCGAATCGACCGCTTCCACTGGAAGGGATGTGGCTGTTTGGAGAAGGGGCAGGGGATAAGGCACGATTCGGACTCAACGGGAGGATCGGTGCCGGTGTCAGGTTGTTCGGTGGCAGAGGAGTGCCGAACGAGGAACGGTTTCCGCTCTCAGTCTCGCCGTGCGGTCGTAAGCCTATCGGGCTTTCAGTCCCTGGTTTGGTGACGATGGTTTGATTGCCATGCGGATCGGAGTAGATGCCGATGTCGTCGCCGAGCTGGGAGAGGCGACCGCTGGTGCCGTCATGATTCTGAATAATGGGACTCTCGGCCAAGCCGATCACGGCAGACAATGCCAGGCATGGCATTGCGATTGTGAGTGATGTCAGTATCAGCTTCATTCCCTTCGCTCATCCCTCACTACGATTTACTGTACTCCCCGGTCGAGCATTCTTCCAGGTACTTACCCGAGCAGAAGGGGTGAACTAGTCTGTAATGCGGGTCCCGTAAAACGTAAACAATTCTCCGGCCAGATGGCCCATCTCTTCCGGATCGNNACGTGGGGGAGGGCCAGATTCATGCGGTAGCGTTCGACGGCTTCCGCGACGCGGCTGATAAACACCACGGTGCCGTCTGATTCGATTCGCTCCACCACGCCGACGTGGGTCAGCGGATCATTCAACCTGCCGTCGCCGTTGAAGTCCCAGGTGTTGTCGAAGAAGGCGAGATCACCGGGCTGCACCATCGGTCCCTGGTGGAGCCGTCCGTGCTGACGCATGTGGTTGTAAATCAGCCGAACTCCGTTTGCCCGTCGATCCGTGGTGCTGCTGTTATACAGATCGATGCCGTGTTCGAGGTAGATGGCGCGGGTGACACCGGCGCAGTCATAGGCCACGCGTCTCCCGTTGCTCTCGATCAGTCTGGCGCCGAGGAGCTTGGTGGCAGTGTGGACGATTCCGGTTCGTGTGGCGGTGGGGGAGGGCGATTTCTGGACCGGCGTGACTTCGAATCGGGAGGCGGGCACGCGCGCTACGGGTGTATTGGCACAGCCGACGAGTGTCAGGATGGCCACCGTGGTGCCGATCAGCGTGAGGCGTTGCGGCTTAGCGGACATTCACGAAACGGCCCTGCGCCGTCTCCCTGAGTTGATCGATATCTTCCCGGCGTGTCACCGACAGCGGCACGGTGTGCGTCAATTCCTCGATCAGTAAATCGGTCGTAAGCGGCGTCCTTTGGTGAAGCGCGCGATAGAGCGCTGCGACGACGGCCTGTTCGATCTCCGAGCCGCTGAAACCGTCGCTGGCGCTGACGATTTTTACCAGATCGAACTGCTTGCTGTCTTGCTTGCGGAGTCCCAGGTGAATCTTCCAGATGGCCTCTCGTTCACCGTCATCCGGCAGATCGACGAAGAAGATTTCATCGAACCGGCCTTTGCGGAGGAGTTCCGGCGGCAGCAGCGTGAGGTTGTTGGCGGTCGCGATGACGAACACTTCCTGCTTCTTTTCCTGTAACCAGGTGAGAAACGCGCCGAAGAGCCGGCGGCTCAAGCCCGCGTCGGCATCACCGCTCCCGCCGCCTGCTGCCATGGCCTTCTCGATTTCATCGATCCAGAGCACGATGGGCGATAGGGACTCGGCCATCTCGATCGCTTTGCGGAAATTCTTTTCTGATTCTCCGACGAACTTGTCGAACAGCCGGCCCGCGTCGAGTTTGAGCAGCGGGAGTTGCCATTCCCGCGCGATGGCTTTGGCCGCGAGCGATTTGCCGCAGCCCGGCACGCCGACCAGCATGATGCCGCGCGGCGGTGTCAGGTTGAGCGCTTTGGCCTCGGCGGTGAATCCGACCTTCGCGCGCTCCAGCCAGGACTTCAAATTCGTGAATCCGCCCAACTCAAACCGGTTGTCTTCAAGCGGATAGTATTCCAGCAGCCCGCCGTCTTTGATCGCCTGGACTTTGCGTTTCAAAATCTTCTGCACATCATCGGCGGAGAGCGTGCCGTCTTCGACGACGCATTGTGTAATGACCTGTCTGGCTTGATGCAGCGTCAGTCCCTGCAGCGCGCGGAGAATGGCGTCGCGTTCCTGCGCCGAGAGGCCTGCATCGGCCGGCTTGGTGTCAGTGAGAGAGCCGAGGATGCTCTGTGCGATGGTTGTGGAGCGTGGACGACGCGGCGCTGTTCTGGTCCCGAGCGAGGAGAGGACGCTCTGGAGCATGGACTGCAGTTCGGTGCGATCCGGCAATTGGAGGTCAAGGCGGACGGCTATAGTTTCAAGGTCCGGCGGTAGGACAATCGGATGGCCGGTGAGGATGCAGGTGGATCTTGATCGGCCATAGACCGCCGATACTTCGCGCAGCTGTCGGGTGACGGCAGCGTCCTGTAGGTGCGGGACAAGATCTTTCAGCCAAAAGACTGCTTCGACCGTCAGTCCATTCAAGTGTTGAAGCAGTGCCAACGGAGTCGCCGTCATCTTGCTGAGCGTGGGGCCGTCGTCGGCGCGGGTGAGGCCTTTGGTGATGGACCATTCGAACAGCGGCATGCGCTCCTGTGCGGCCACGGATTGCAGCAAGGCCAGCACGCGCTCTTCCTCCACCGTCTCAATTACAATCAGTGGATGACAGGAGCGGATCAGGGTGCGGAGGTCGTGGACGCTGGTTGCCAAGGCCATACGAACGCCATGCTAGCATGTGAGGTGCGCGTCACCAAGAGAACGGGTGTTTGTTACTTGGGCTCAGGCGCCGGGACCGATACGGACTTCGCACAGCGAAAGCCGATCGTGGCCGAGCGTTGCGCCGGAGGTGAGCCGCTACGGGTGGCTGTTCGCAGCATGATGATCTTGCTCTTCCACGATCCGCCGCGCACGCTTCGGTAGCGACCGCTCGTCGGTCCCGGCGGATTCTTTTCCGTCATGTAGGCGTAGTAGTCGAAGCCGAACCAGTCCTGCACCCACTCGGCGACGTTGCCGGCCATGTGATGCAGTCCGTAGGGGCTGCGGCCGTCGTCCAGCGACTCGACCGGGGCGAGGATCGGAATCTCATGCACATGATATTGCCCGAACATCGCCCGCTTCGGGTCGGGGATCGCATTGCCCCAAGGAAAGAGCGCACCCTCCGTTCCGCGTGCCGCTTTTTCCCATTCGGCTTCGGTGGGGAGCCGCTTGCCTGCGGCGTGGCACAGGTCCTGGGCTTCCTTCCACGTGACGTAGAGGGCCGGCCAGCGTGTCAGCGTGTCGTCGGTGACGGAGTGGATGGTGATGACGTGCCAGATCAATTTCTGCAGTTCGTCGGAGGGCGGCGTTTTCCGCTGTTGCAGGAAGGCGAGATATTCGCCCAGGCTCACTTCGTCGCGATCCATCTCGAAGGCATCGAGCCAGACACGATTCTGCGGGAGTTCGGTATCGTCGAACTGTGTCCCTATTCCGTACGGATCGTCGTCGATGCGCTTGCTCCCGAGGAGGAAGGTGCCGGCGGGAATTGTGACCATAGGCGCCGGCTTCGCCAGCGCCGCGATGGCGGTGAGGTGACGCGCTAATTCTTGCGACGGTTTGGTCACGACGGTGGCTCCCGATGCCGGCGTCGAGAGGGCAAGCAGAAAGAAGAGCGAGGGGAGCCAGCGAAGGAATGGCATCAGGTCTTGCTCGGAGATTCCAGCGCCTTGTGGATTTCACCGATCAGGCGCCGTTCGATCTCTGCGGTCTCTTCCTGGCTCACGCTCAAGATCCGGCCGCCTTGCGCCACTTTCTCAAATTCGGCGCGGACCCCGAGTCTGGTGGTATTCGCGGGAAGGGCCTGCAGGGTGATGAGATATTGATTGCGAAAGCCGGCGACTTCCAGCGAGGCGGGGTTCGAAATTTTTCGCTCCGTCACATAGACCGCTTTTTGATCGCTCTTGAAGCTGACTTTGATGGGATAGCCGTTCTTGGCCAGCGATTCTTCTACGATTTTGGCGACGGCCGCCAGCGGACGCGGCAGCGTCTCGACTTGCGTGCCTTTCTCCTCGATGCGCAGTTGCTGAGCCGCCTGAGCCGCGGCGGTTTTGACGGCCTCGGCGTTCGCGCGTTTCGCCTGGACGAGCTGCGTATTCAATTGATCGGTCAATTGGCTCATCTCGGCCTTGGCCGATTCCGTGGCCTTCTTCGCATCACGCAGTTCCTGATTCAGCAGGTCGATCTGCTGCTGCATGACCTTGTTGCCGTCTTGCAGTGAAGACAGCAAGGATTCCTGCTTCGTCACCTGTTTTTTTAACGTGTCGTTCTCGGCCTTGAAAGGCGACTCATCAGGCTTACACCCGGCGGTCAGCAGGCAGCAGGCCAGAAGTCCGATCCCCGCCATGTGGAAATAATATCTTGTCACGTGGCGCTCCTGAATAAAGTTCATCGGTCGATTATCTACGGTTCATCCGAGCTTGTCCACGCGGATTTGTGTGCCGGATGGAGCGGTCGAATTGACCGGTCTCCGGCCTGGCAGCTATGCTGAAGTTATGCGCGCTAGGATTTCTCTACTCCTGATTCTGTTGAGCCTCGTGATGACGCTGCCGGCTGTCGGGTTGGCCGGGGAGTGGACGGTCGTCTTGATTCCCGTCGAAGACTACGTCCGCTACGACCAGATCATCACCAGCAAGTTTCTCCACTCGGAAACCCAACTGGTGCTGCTCGAACGGAAGACCACGACGCAGATCTCGCCGGAGCAGGAAGGGCCGCTGACGAGCGCGTGGTTTCATAAGCAAGGGTATTTCGATGGAACGCTTTCCGGCGAACTGGTCCGTGATTTCGTCGCGGCGAATCAAGAGCCGGCAAAACTGGAAGGCCGGTTTCAATTCGGAACCAGGTATCGCTTTGTCTCCGGCAATGCCGTCGAAGAGCCGGAAGTGTCGCTGGCACAACCGGTCCTGACCGCCTGGCTCAGATCTGTGCAGGCCATGCCGGTGCTGGACCGGCTGGTGTTTTCGCGCATCGGGTACAATCTCCGCCAAACTCAAGCCTTGGTCTATGTCGGCAATCCGCGTCCCGATGGTTCGGGCGCCGGTTTCCTCGTCTGGTT
>CXWL01021177.1_pt1 | contig 11929 bp, 12 predicted proteins | sample 590931 | NCBI WGS metagenome assembly CXWL01 (sample SAMEA3498368, study PRJEB10139) | groundwater metagenome | biome: water well; material: biofilm material | place: Germany | collected 2015-04-27
GAACTTGGCCCGTAAAACAGACCAGCGGCACAGAGTCCATATAGGCATCGGCCAGCGCCGTAATCACGTTCGTCATGCCTGGCCCTGAGGTCACCAGGCAGACTCCGGCTTTCCCGGTCGCCTTGGCATAACCTTCCGCCATATGGCCGGCGCCCTGCTCATGGCGCGTCAGGACCACTTCAATATCCTTTTGCTGGTGCAGCATGTCGAAAATCTTCAGCACGACACCGCCAGGAAGCGCGAAAATCGTCTTCACGCCTTCCCGTTTGAGACATTCGATGAGGATTTCAGCGCCTGTGAGCTTCATGACAGAACCTCCATCCATCCCGCCCGTAAAAATCAGGCGGAGGAATCGATACAATAGGCAACGAAACGGCTTGGTCTAACAGACCAGACACGAGCCCCTCGATATCTCAGAACGTTCTGAAAAATCAGGGATAAAGATCCATAATCCTATCACCACATATTTCACCGCGTCAATAGTGCCGCAGGCTTGGGGCCCCTCTCCTGACAGTCTCCCTCTCAGCATGATATCCTTCGTACCCATCCCTCATCCGTTGGCCTGAGTCGCGACAATATGAGCCTGCCAGTCCATGTCACCATCCTGTCCCGCGACGAATGCCATCTCTGCGATGTCATCTACCGGATTGCGACCCATCTCCAGTCAGAAATGAACATCACCACGAGCAAAGTGAGCATTGAGGGAGATCAGGCCCTGATGGAACGGTACGNNTGGAACGGTACGGGTCGAGGGTTCCCGTCGTGCTACTCGATGAGATCGAGTATTGCTCGGGGAAAGTGACGGAAGGGGACCTGCGTCGAGCGATAAAAAAAGCGCGATGGAGAAGACCTATAAGCCGGATTCTGTCCCGCATGGGATATGGTCCCACACGGGGGTGATCATTTCTCTGGGATTCGAGTCACCTCGAACCTCAAGCGACCTACCCGAAGACCTCGGCCGGGCCAGCCGGTCGCCGACTTTCCAAAGAAAGCCGACAGGTGTCTTCCTATTTGGCCTTGCATCAGGCGACGCTTACCGTGCCAGTGATGTTACCACCACCGCGGTGGGCTCTTACCCCGCCGTTTCANNGCCCTGCCCATGAAGTCCGGACTTTCCTCTAAGAGCGTTGCCGCCCCAAGCGATCACCCGGTCCTCTCCCTCGCGCAGCTTGAGTATAGAAAGGAACGGGAGCGGTTGCAACCGGCCCCGCGGAATTAGTGCAGCGAAGGCAAGGCCGCAGCCGGCACCGCCTGCTTGGATTGAGGCAGACCCATCGCCTCCGGCATCCACTGTTTCAGCTGGTCGATTCTGGTCTCATGGCTCGGGTGGGTGGAGAGAAACTCGGCAGGGCCGCCGCCTTTGGACATCTGCCCCATCCGTTCCCATAGTGAAACAGACTCGCGAGGATCATAGCCCGCATCGGCCGCCAGGAGGATGCCGATGTAGTCTGCTTCCGATTCATGTTTCCGGCTGAAGGGCAGCAACACCCCGACCTGCGCCCCCGCGCCGAGCGCCGCCATCGCAGCCTGGGATACCATCCCCCCGCCGCCCGCGACCCCCGCCGCAGCCTCTGCCACCTGCAAGGCCGCATTCGTCAATTGCCCCTGACTCATCCGTTCAGCCCCATGACGGGCCAGAGCATGAACGACTTCATGTCCCATCACCGCTGCCAAACCTGCTTCAGTCCTGGCTACGGGAAAGATCCCGGTGTAGACCGCAATCTTCCCTCCCGGGAGGGCAAAGGCGTTCATGGTTTTATCGTCCTTGATCACGATCACTTCCCACTGAAACTGCTTCGCCATCTCGGCATATTTCGACCGCTTCGCCGCTTCGATAATCCGCGCCGCCACCCGCTTGACCGGTTCGATCTCTCGGGGATCTTGCGACTGCCGCAATTTCGGATCGTTCCTTACCTGGGCATAGGCCTGCGTGCCCATTTGCATTTCCTGCGAGACGGACGTCATCAACAGCTGCGATCGGCCCGTATAGGGATTCGTTTCACAGCCGCTGACCGCTGCCAGACAGAGCCCTGCAGCCACCAACAGCATTCCACGTGAGAACGACCTCCATCTCAGCATCGCCCATCCTCCCTGATAAAGCCCCTGCCGACGATCTTGAAAATTGACCGCCTATTCAGCCTCTGTTAGATTACCGCGGCTCCGTCAGAATCTCCACCAGAGCCTCTAGCCCGTGACCAAAACAACAGCCAAAGCACCGATCGAACGAATCGGCATCGATGAATCAGGCAAGGGGGACTACTTCGGCCCCCTGGTCATCGCCGCCGTCTACGTCGACGCCACCACACAGGGCGAACTGGCCCTCATGAATGTCCGGGACAGCAAGAAGATCTCGGACGGCCGCATCCTCGAAATGGCCCCGGACATCCGGATGCTCTGTCCCCACAGCATTATCGCGATCGGCCCGCAACGATACAACGAGCTCTATCTCAAGATCCGGAACTTGAATCGCCTGCTGGCCTGGGGCCATGCCAAAGCATTGGAGACCCTCCTTGAAAAGATCTCGTGCGGGCGCGCCATCGCGGACCAGTTCGGCGACGAACGATTAATCCTAAACGCCTTACAAGAAAAGGGACGCACGATCGTCCTGGAACAGCGGCATAAGGCCGAATCCGACATCGCCGTGGCTGCCGCGTCGATCCTGGCCCGCGCGGAATTCCTCCTCCGCATGAAGCGCCTCTCGGATGAAATCGGCACGACGCTGCCCAAGGGGGCCTCGCCTGCCGTCGAACTGGCCGGACGTATGATCGTGAAGAAGCACGGAGAGGAACGGTTGGAATCAGTCGCGAAGCTGCACTTCAAAACGACGCAGGCCGTGCTGGGGAAAACGGGAAAAACGGACTAGATCGACTCGCCGATCTCCAGAATTGACGTCCGGTCGAGATCGAGCACTGACCCTGTTTCGACAGGAATTTGCCCATCCCAATAGAGNNCTGCACTTCAAAACGACGCAGGCAGTGCTGGGGAAACCGGAGAAAATAGACTAGAACGATTCGCCGATCTCAAGGACCGACGTCTTATCAAACTCGGGCACTGACCCTGTTTCGACAGGAATTTGCCCATCCCAATAGAGCATCCGACGGCAATAGGGACAGGTCAAGAGATCTTCCCCGCGCTTCACCTCGGAAATCAATTGCGGCGGAAGCTGCAGCCGGCAGCCGGAGCAAGTCCCCTCTTTGATCTCCGCAAGCGCTTGATCCTTCCGCGCCGCCTTGATCGAGCTATAACGGACGAGCAGCCCCTTCTCGACATGAGCCGAATGGGCCTGCTGCTGCGATTCGAGATCGGCCAGTTCGGCTGCGAGCTTCTTCTCCAGCTCGTCCAGCACCAGCTTCTCCTGCGCAAAGGCTTTTTCGACAACACTCACCTTGGCTTGCGCCTCTTTTGCGGTCTGCTGGAGCTGTTCAATCTTCTCCATGCACACAAGAATCTTTTCCTCGAAGTCACCCTTCTTCTTGTTCGACACTTCGATCTCGAACAGATGCGCCTGGTATTCCTTGTTGGATTTCAACTCGGATAGCCGCGACTTCATCTTTTCCGTGTGGGCTTCGTGCGCCTCAAGGTCTTTTTCGTGCGACCGCCGCTCTTTGACCAATGCCTCCATGCCGGCACTGGTTTGCTGGAGCTGCTGCTGGGCTTCCCGGAGAGGCGCTTCAACTATTTGGAGTCGTTCCGGGATTTTCCGGCGTTGAGTATTAATCTCCATGATGCGGAGATCCAACTTTTGCAGCGCAATGAGGGGGGAAAGATTATGCTTCAACGAACTCCTCTAGCTGTTGTTCTACACAACGTTCACAGTCGATGAGTTCTGCGGCCGTGCTGGTGGGCCCACTAGGACTTGAACCTAGGACCAGCTGATTATGAGTCAGCCGCTCTAACCACCTGAGCTATGGGCCCGGTCAGGCGGATGACTCTCTCGCGCCTGATCCGCAGACACGAACAGGCAATTCTAGGCTGCCCCAGGGAACGGAGTCAAATCTCAGGCAGCACCTCTCCGCGTTACAGCGTTTCCACAAAACTCCGAAGCTTCTTGCTCCGGCTCGGATGGCGCAATTTCCGCAAGGCTTTGGCTTCGATCTGTCTGATACGTTCGCGGGTCACCTCGAAATCCTGACCGACTTCTTCGAGAGTATGGTCGGTGGCTTCGCCGATGCCGAACCGTTTCCGCAGAACCTTCTCCTCTCTCGGCGTGAGCGTTTCCAATGCGCTGTTGATCTGACGCTGGAGATCGTACCGGATCGCCGCCTCCAGAGGAGAGACCGCTTTCTTGTCCTCGATAAAGTCGCCCAAATGGCTGTCTTCTTCTTCGCCGATCGGAGTCTCCAGCGAAATCGGCTCGCGCGCGATCTTCAAGATCTTCCGAACTTTGTCCAGCGGCAAATCCATGCGCTCGGCGATTTCTTCCGGTGTCGGTTCGCGGCCGAGCTTCTGCACCAGATGGCGGGACGTCCTAATCAACTTATTAATCGTCTCGATCATATGCACCGGGATACGGATCGTCCTGGCCTGATCGGCAATCGCGCGGGTAATGGCCTGGCGAATCCACCAGGTCGCATAGGTGCTGAACTTGTACCCGCGCTTGTACTCGAACTTATCCACGGCCTTCATCAAGCCGATATTGCCCTCCTGGATCAAATCCAGGAACTGGAGACCGCGGTTCGTGTACTTCTTCGCGATGCTGACGACGAGACGAAGGTTCGCCTCGACCAGCTCGGCTTTCCCTCGCTTGACCTTTTCCTCCGCCACATCCAGATGCTTGACCGCGTCCTTGATCTCTTCCGCAGACACCAGCGCTTCTTCGGTCTCAAGGGTTCGAATCCGGCCCTTCGCCGCCTGGTAGACTTTCTTAATTTCGTGCAGCGCGTCTTCCGTGCAACTCGTCTTGCGTTTGACGGCAAGAAAATCTTTCCGGTCACCACGGGCGAGCTTCTTCAGAGCCTCTACGCCGGCTTCGCCGCTGATCCCCATCCGACGCTGGCAACTGACGATCTCCCGCTCCGCCGTGCGGATCTGAATAGCCAACTCCCGCACCCGCTGCACCATCCGGTCCTTCAGCACGCCATGCAGGTTGACGGACTCCATCTTCTCCACAACCTGGTCGCGAATCGTATCGATCTGTTTCTTGATCTTCTTCTGTTTCACAGGATCGCTATTAGCAGAGCGCGCCACTTCATAGAGGCTCTTGAGCGAGGTCGAAATTTTCCGGACGGAGTTCAACCCTTCGAGCGTCTTGACCCGCAGCTCTTCATAGTCCCGCTGGATCTGCTCTTCCTCGAATTCCTCTTCGGTCTCGACGATCGGGACGATCTCCCGCACATCGATCGTCCCGTTTTTAAGCTGATCACGCAGCGCAAGGACGAACTCGATCGTCATCGGCATCCCGTAGATGACCGCCGAGATATCTTTCTTCCCCTCTTCGATGCGCTTCGCAATCTCGATTTCCCCCTCGCGGCTCAACAAAGCCACGCTCCCCATCTCTTTGAGATAAAGGCGGACCGGATCATCGGTCCGGCTGAGCGCGCCGGGAGTTAAATCGATTTCCTTCTCTTCTTTCTCTTCCTTCTCGTTCTCATCTCCGCCGCCGGAATCGGATCCCTCGGAGTCCTCGCTCGCCTCCTCGGCATCACGGGCTTTCTTGATCCGCTCCCCCTCGGGCGCATCGACGATCTCGATGTCCATTTCGCCGAACATCGTCATGATGCTGCCGAACTGTTCGGACGACACCACCTCAGCAGGCAAGGTGCTATTCAACTCGTCGTAAGTCAAAAAGCCCTTCTCTTTGCCGATCGCAATCAGCTTCTTGACTTCGCCGAGCAACTCTTGTTTCGCCATGACTACTCCTTCACTAAAGACAACATCCCGGCAGCAGGCCGACCGGCCTTTTGCATTCGCAATTCATTCACTTGTGCATTCAACACCCGCGCATCCTCCACCCGGCCTTCCCGTTCGGCGGCCTTGAGTTGCGCGATCAAATCCCGAAACAGGGCCTCGGCCCGCTTCCGCTCTAACGTGTCCAAACAGCCAGCAACATGGGCCGGCACGTCGTCGAAATGGTCTTCCCGCATGGAGAGCTCGGTCGCCAACGACCCGCAATCCGGATGATCGACCACCGCATCCAACAACAATCTGAGTCCCACCCGGCCATCTTGATCGAGATGGGTCAGCGCCGTCTCGACAAGAATCCGGCAGGCCGGAACCGAGAAGGCCGCGGGCTTCAATCTCTGCACATCGGCGGGCATCAAATGCCCGTGCAGCAGCAAATACACCAGATCCCGCTCTTCATTCGCACCCTTGAACATCGCCGGGGTCACGCCGGCCGATTGCACGGCCACCGAGCGCCGCCCCTCAGACTGCACCAACGCCGGATACCGCTCGATCAATCGCTGCTGGCTGATCCCTAGCCGTTCGGCCACCACACGAATCCGCTCTTCCCGCTCGATCGGATGCTCGCTCTTTTGTAGAATCCGCAACACATCGTCCACACTACGGATACGGCCTTCGATCGTACTGGACTCCGCCGTGCTCAAACTATGCTCGAGGGAAAAGTCCAAAAGACTCGGCGCCTGTTCTTCCAACCGCGCAAAAGCCTCCGGCCCTTCCTTCCGCACATAGGTATCGGGATCCTCGCCAGTCGGCAACGTGACCACTTTCACGCCAAGCCCGCTGTTCACGAACAGATCGAGCCCTCGCAATGCGGCACGAACCCCGGCTGGATCCGGATCGAACAAGAGCACGACCTTCGAGGTAAACCGCCTCAACACCTGAATATGCTCAGACGTCAGCGCGGTCCCCAGCGTCGCAACCGTATGGGTCAGACCGGCCTGATGCAGGGCGACCGCATCGAAATACCCTTCCACCACGATCACGGTCTTCAGCCTGGCGACGGCTTCCCGCGCCAGATCCAACGCGTAGAGCGTCTGCCCCTTCTTGAATAGGGGGGTATCCGGAGAATTCAGGTACTTGGGATTCCCCTCGCCCAGAATACGCCCGCCGAACCCAACGACCCGCTTGCGCAAGTCCGTAATGGGGAACATCACGCGTGAGCGAAAACGGTCGTAGGACCCGGAGGCCTGCTCCCGCGCGATCGTCAATCCCGCCACGGCTAAATCATCCGGAGAAAAACCCTGCTTGCTCAGCGCCCTGACGAGCCCGTCCCATTCAGCCGGCGCACAACCGATTTCAAACCGTTCGATCGTCCCGGCCTGAATACCCCGGCTGGCCAAATAGTCCCGCGCCGTCGCGCCGGTCGCACTATCCCGCAAATTCTGCTGGAACCAGGCCGTCACCGCACGATTAAGCGGTTCCAGGCGACTCGCCTGCGCCGCCTGAGGCCCAGAACTAGGCCCACTGTCCGGCACATCGATCCCGAGTTTCTGCCCGAGCTCACGAACCGTTTCAGGAAAGTTCGCGCCGGTAATCCGCATCAAAAACGTAAACACGTTGCCGCCCGCGCCGCAGCCAAAACAATGAAAAATCTGGCGGGAAGGACTCACGGTAAAGGAGGGCGACTTTTCCTGATGGAAGGGACAGAGACCTTTCAGGTTCTGGCCGGCCCTGGTCAGACTCACATGATGTCCGACCACCTCGGCAATATCGGCCCGATCTCTGACCTGATTGATCACATTTTCAGAAATCAAACCTCGGCCCACGGGAGTCGCGGCTCCTATTCCCCCACCTGCACCGGCGAGGAAGGTAAACGTAAGTGGTCGAAAAATTGAACGTTCAGGGTAACAGACGGGGAAGAAACCTGTCAATGTGGTGAAACTACGTTAGCCGGGAGGCCAGGCGAGATGGCGCCCGCCCAAAACATGAAGATGGAGATGAAATACGCTTTGGCCTCCGTGAGATCCGGTGTTGACGACGACCCGGTACCCGGGCTCGGCAATCCCCTTCAGTTTCGCGACCTTACTGCCGACCAGCAGCAGCCGTCCGAGCAGCTCAGCATCAGAGTCTTGCAGCTCAGCCAGCGAGACCACATGTTTTCGGGGAATGACCAGCGTATGGATCGGCGCCTGAGGATTGATATCGTCGAATGCGACCACCAAATCGTCCTCATAGACGAGGGGTGCCGGAATAGTCCTCGCGACGATTTTGCAAAAGAGACAGTCGCTCACGGGGCAGTTTCTTTTCTCAAGCCGGACTTCCCAAACCGGGTCGCCAACTCCTGATAAATTTCTTGCGGCGTGATGCCATGGTATCCCAGCGCCACCAGAGTATGGAACAGGAGATCCGCCGTTTCATAGACGATCTCCTCCTTCTTCCCGCCCTTCCCGGCAATCGCCACCTCTCCTGCTTCCTCGACGACCTTTTTCAAGATGCGATCGACCCCGCCTTCCAGCAACTTGGAGGTATAGGACTCGCTCGAGGGCTGCTGCTTCCGCTCTTGGATCATCTGATAGAGGCGTTCAAGAATTCCACCCCAGGACTCTGACGTCTTCGTCTCAGGCGAATCCAGACGGGAGAAGAAGCAGGACCGCTCTCCCGTATGGCAGGTCGGCCCGACCGGCTCAACCTTCACAAGAAGGGCATCGCCGTCACAGTCGAAAAACAGGTCCTTGAGCTGCAGCTTATGGCCGGAGGTCTCGCCCTTCTCCCATAACGCCTTGCGCGAACGACTCCAGAAATGCACCGACTTGGTCTCGATGGTCTTCTGCAAGGCCTCCTGATTCATGAAGGCGACCATCAGCACCGTGCCATCCCGCCAATCCTGCACAACGGCCGGAATCAGCCCCTGCCCATCGAATTTCAATTTCCCTATATCCATTATCGAACCGCCACTCCCTTCTGACGAAGATAGGCTTTCGCCTCAGGAATCGTGTGAGTCCGGAAATGGAAAATCGACGCGGCCAGGACCGCATCCGCCTTACCCTTGACGAATCCGTCATAGAGATGGTCCAAATTCCCCACGCCCCCGGATGCAATCACCGGAATCAAGACGGCTTCCGACACAGCAGCCGTCAGCGCAAGATCATAGCCCTGCTGCTGTCCGTCCTGATCCATACTCGTGAGCAAAATCTCGCCTGCTCCATACTGGGCCATCTGCTTCGCCCATTCGACGACATCCAGACCGGTCGCCTTGCGGCCTCCGTGGGTGAAGACTTCCCACCCTGCTGCCGGAGCGGGACGGTGCTTGGCATCAATCGCCACGACGATACATTGAGTCCCGAATCGCTCCGCCGCTTCCTTCACAAATTCCGGCCGCTGAACCGCTGCCGTATTGATGCTCACCTTATCGGCTCCCGCGTTCAACAGAGCCCTGATGTCCTCAAGCGTCCGCACGCCCCCCCCGACGGTCAAAGGCATAAACACCCGTGCCGCTGTCTGCTCAACCACATCAAGAATAGTCTTGCGATTTTCATGGGAAGCCGTGATGTCCAGGAAACAGAGTTCATCGGCTCCTTCGCGGTCGTAGGCCGTGGCCACTTCGACCGGGTCTCCCGCATCACGCAAATTCACAAAGCTCACGCCCTTCACGACGCGGCCGTCTTTGACATCGAGACAGGGAATAATACGTTTGGTCAACATAGTAAGAACAACGATGAACGCTGAACGATGAAGGGTGAACGAACAACTGGACGAAGCGCTGCATTCAGAAACAAAACACCTCTCTGGACATCAACGGTCTTGTTCAATCCCCCGTTCATCATTCAGCGCTCAGTACTCATCGTTCGGATGGCCGCGACTGCGGTCCGATAGTCTAACTTGCCATCGTAAAGGGCCTTTCCGACAATCGCGCCTTCGACCCTTGGACCGAGCGCCTGCACGGCCAGCAAATCTTCGACGCGAGAGATTCCGCCGGAAGCGATCACGGGAAAGGACGACAACTCGACCATCTCCCGCAAGGCCGCCAGATTCGGCCCGCCCAACATGCCATCGCACGCAATGTCCGTATAGATCACGGCGCCCAAGGCATGGCCCGCCAGCTCCTTGAGCAGATCGGTCGCCTTGGTCTCCGAGACCGAGGTCCAGCCCTTGACCGCCACCTTCCCGTCCCTCGCATCCAATCCCAACAAAATCTGACGAGGAAACTCCAGACAGGCCTTCTCCAGAAACGACCGATCGGTCAAGGCAGCGGTGCCAAGCACAACCCGGCTCACACCGGCGCCGAGATAACGGCGCACGGTTTCGATCGACCGGATTCCTCCCCCCACCTGCACCTTCACGCTCACGGTGCGGATGATCGCTTCGATCTGGGGAAGATTGCGCGGCTCACCCTCCACCGCTCCGTTCAGATCCACCACATGGATCAACGTTGCGCCGCCCTGCTGCCATTGCCTCGCCATAGCCGGCACGTCATCGGCNNTTAACGTTCCCCTGCCGTGCCAAACGGAAACTCGAGGAGCATATGGTCAACCCCGTAGCCCGCCAGCTCATCTGCTGTGACGAACATGCCCCAACGCTCAAAAAATCCCAGCATGTCTTCAATCATCGGCCTCTGCCGCTCGTAGTAGTTCCCTTCCCAGAGCACTTGCCCGTCCGCCGCTACCAGCTTAGCTTCAAACCCCACCGTAGCCGGGGGATTGGCGCCAAAGCGACTCCCGACCCGCTCCTGATAGACCAGTACCTGACCGATCAGCGCAGCATCTGCCTTCAGTTGTTTCGCCACCGTCACGGCCTGTGCCGGACCAGCGGGAGATTGCACCGCCTGGGATGCCAAGACTTTCGCTGCCTCGCCGGGCGACAGCACCGTCACGCCCTGCCGGGACTTTAACCGGCTCCAAAGCAACTGTGTGACCGTGCCCCCCGCGCCGATCGGCACAATGGAGGTCTGACTCCGAAGCTGTTCCATTTGCGGCGGCACCGCGAGCGCCATATCAGACCGACGGGCTCCTGGCGGGGCCGAGAAGGTCTGAGCGACAACATCCCGCACCTGTGGCGTCGTCAGCGTCGTAAACGGGACCAGCGCAATGGTGCGCACCTGATAGCGCGGCAATTCCGCAGACGACTTCGAGGTCACCTTGGACCCGCTACAGCCGGCCGTTGCCAACAGAGCCAATCCCACCAAGGCCATCGACCATCCCTTGTTGTTCATCATGCTCATTTCCATGATCCAAAATTGTTGATCAACTGTAACCCGACGGCCTGACTCTTTTCAGGATGGAACTGACAGGCCACCACATTATCCCGCCAGATGCTCGACACAAACGTCGTCCCGTACTCTGTCGTGGTTGCCGCCACGGTCTTATCAGAGGGATCGACATAATAAGAATGGACAAAATACCAATAAGACCCGTCAGGAATTCCGTCGAACAGGGGACAGGGCTTCTCCATCGTCACGTTGTTCCAGCCCATGTGCGGCACCTTCAATCCCTGGCCCGCGGGAAAATGCCTGACCTTGCCGGGAATAATGCCGAGACCTTTGTGAGTCCCGAATTCCTCGCTCTCCTCGAATAACAACTGGAGCCCCAAACAGATTCCCAGAAATGGTTTCCCCGATTGAATCGCAGCGCGAATCGGCTCCGCCAACCCGTACCGCTCGATATTGGCCATGCAATCGCCGAAAGCTCCGACCCCAGGCAACACCACATGACTCGCATTCCCGATCATGAACGGATCACGAGTCACGACCGCCTGATGCCCCACCGCCTCAAAGGCCTTGGAGACACTGCGGAGATTGCCCATGCCGTAGTCGATAATCGCAATCATATCCACCTTCAACAAGCTGCTTTAAAAAACCCGCCAGCTTCGTTCTCGGCTCATCGAAATCCTCAACGTACCCCTGAGGGCACGCCTCCGGTTTCGACTCGCCTGCGGCCTCGCTGGACGGCCTTTTTGAACAGCCTGCCGAAATATTCTCCTCGTAAGGCCGTAACCATACCGCAACTGCTGCCATCCTGCCACTGCCAATCTACAGAGGCTCATCTGCGACGCACAGTCTCAGACCGGCTCATAAAACGAACGGGGCAGGCTC
>CXWL01070582.1_pt1 | contig 11925 bp, 7 predicted proteins | sample 590931 | NCBI WGS metagenome assembly CXWL01 (sample SAMEA3498368, study PRJEB10139) | groundwater metagenome | biome: water well; material: biofilm material | place: Germany | collected 2015-04-27
ATGCTGCTATGTGCGAGTTGAACATGCGATCGCGTTATGTCGTCTGAGTCGCTGTCTGGCATGATCGACAATATCCCGGTTTCGGCGGTCTTGAGCCCGCCAGTTGTCAAACGCCTGATACAAGGTAGGGATTATTGACAAGCAGGTCAACAAGTTATAGAATGACTTGAGTCGTAACGGCGCCCACGAAAGACGACAGACTAGAAACAGTTATGGGCCAGTTTGACTGAAACTACTAGAGCGAGCTTCATTTGCGGCCGTGTAACAGACTATTCGTTTGTCTAGTCAAGAGAGGGGTGACATAAAGCTATAGGAATAACAACCGAGTAGTGCAGATCGATTTCGATTACACGGAAACAATCTCGATACCGCGCAATATAGGAATCATAGACCTAATATAATAGAGATGGGGGGGGGAATCGAACCCCCGACTCGCTATGTGGCACAAGAACTTACGGGTCATTGTGACCAAATTGTGACGCTTTTTTGGAGCCCAGAGACCGCTAACGTGGACTAGTCACGTCAGCGTCTCTAGGGCTTGAGTCTTGTTGTCGTCAGGTTGCACGGGCTTCATTTGTCGGCACTCCGTTGGCCAGCTGACTGATTCGGCGCCTCTGCACCAAATACATTTAGCAAATTACCACCTCAATTTCAAGTTCCTGTTTGCACTTATAGACCGCTCAAGCCTGGTCCTTCTCTATGGTTTGGCGAGCATGTGAGCCTTGTACCAATTAAGAACTCGTTGAAGCAAATCAATCTGGTGCGCTCGTTCACCAATATGATGTGGCTCTCGCGGGTAGATAACGAATTTGCTCTCGACTCCCATGTCTTTAAGTCCTTGATAAAACTGATAGGACTGGGTTACCGGTACACGTAAATCTGCTTCACCATGTAGTATCAGTATGGGGGTCTTCACGTTCTTAATGAAGGTCATGGGTGAATGCTGACTATAGACCTGTTCGTGGCCATACGGATAGTTTTCTAAGTACCAGCGCGTAAAGGTCGGAGTATCACTTGTTCCATAGAAGCTGGTCAGATCGGACAGACCGGCACCCATGACGGCTGCTCTGAACCGGTTAGTTTGTGATACTGCCCAAGCAGTCATGTATCCGCCATAACTCCATCCGCCGATTGCCAACTGAGTGGAATCGGCGATTCCCTGTTGAATTAGGTAATCAACTCCGGCCATGATATCTCTGAAATCACCGCCACCCCAATCCAAGTAGTTTTTTTCCGCAAACTTCCAGCCACAACAGGCGCTACCTCGTGGATTCGGTAGTAAAACCGCAAATCCGTTGCTGGCGAGCAGCGGCGCCCAATCCGACAGCCATCCCGACCACCAGGAATTTGCCGGGCCTCCATGTATCTGGACGACCAGAGGATATTTCTTGCCAGACTCATATCCAGCCGGCTTCACTAGAATGCCTTCTATCCGCTCACCATCTTCAGCCTTCCACTGAACTGTCTCTGCTGATCCGAAGGCCCAAGAGGAAACCTGCGGGTTCAGATCAGTCAATCTTTTCGTCTCCGCCCCGTTTTCTCTCATTATCCAAATGTCATCTGGTGACACCGAAGTAGCATCCAAGTAGGCAATCCATTTTCCATCCGCACTTATACTCCAGGTCGGATATCCACCCCAAGGATGGCCAACCGAGCGTATAACGGTAACATTTCCCGTTTTTGCTTCGAGCTTGCCTATGAGACACTGTACCCCTCGTTGGCTAAATACCATGAGTTCCTGCCCGCTGGGAATCCATTCCATTTCAAAGATAGTTTCAAAAAGATCTTCCCCCAGCCACCTTGCCTTGTTGTTCGAAGGTGAGACAAGCTCCGGAATCCAGACTTCAGTTTTTCCCGGGTAGATATAATGCGCGATTTGGTCACCAACGGGCGACCATTGAATGTCGCCGAATCCACAACTCTCTTCGCTAATGATATGTTTCGCGGAGCCGTCTCGGTTCATGACCACCAGCTTCGACCGGTAGTATACGTCATCCGTGCCGGAAGTGGGTGCTACCTCGCAACAGATCTTTGACCCATCCGGAGAATAATCAAAGTCGATAACGCTTTCATTATCCGGAGTCAGCAGCGCTACGAATTGAGTCGCCAAGTTAATCCGGTATAGCCGCGCGTGTTTCAAATCCTCATCAAGCGTCCGCTCATCATCTTTGGCCTTGGTTCGCGTTTCCCCCTCGGTTGTAAGCGAATCTTGCGAGATGAATGTGATATTATGAGAATCACGATCCCACTTGAAGAGGCTCACGCCCTCTTTCATACTGGTGAGTGCGTCCGCTTCGCCGCCTGCGGCAGGAAGTAAATAGATCTGGTTTTTGCCGTCTGACCCCCGATTGGATAAGAAAGCGAGAAAATGACCACCCGGAGACCAGCGGGGCATCAGTTCCTGCTTGGGACTGACTGCGTACTTCCGGGGGGATGTGGCCCCATCAACTGGCACAATCCAAATATCCGAGTTCCGGCCATCATCCGGTTTGGTTGGATCTCCCGGTTCCGACACGACGAAAGCGACGAATGTCGCGTCAGGAGAAATCTGTGGCTCACTTACCAGTCGGATACTAACAATATCTTCCGGAGTTATTGGTCGCTTTGATAGTTCCGATCCAAATAGCGGCGCAGAAGTCGAAACCACGACTACGAGGATTAAGAGTGCAGACATTCGCATTGCAGACCTCCAATATATGTTTAGGCCATAGAAGTCCGTCGAAGATGTCAGTGAAATCGAAAGAATGTGACAACAAAGAATGTAGCCTTCCGCCAAGTAAACAACTGATTTATTCACGATGCCTTTGTAGGAATGAACTGGTGGACGTGGCTGTGGTCGATCCGACGAGTAGCAATTGTGCCGCCGTTGAGCGTCACGTAGGTCCGCGCCTTGTCGTCATCAGCACTCATGTTCGTTCATTCTTACCTGTCAACCAGCGCCTGCCAATTCTGCGTCAGAGTCAGCGAGACCGGTTTCGTCCAACGAATCAATCTGAAAATGACACGATGACTCAGTTATCTTCTCAGTCCCACTTTCTTCAGCAGTTCACTGAAGCGCGGATCGGAGCGCAGCGAGTCGGACACTGGCTCGGTTAGGAACGACGGCAGGCGCATTTCATTTTCTTGATAGGCCCTTTCCAGCCACTGGAACGCCCGGTCCTTCTCTCCGAGACCAGTATAAACTGTGGCAAAGAAAATGGACGGGACGTATCTCTTCCTGGATTCCGCTTCTAATCTGCCGAGCACCTTCAGCGCCTCGGCTCTCTTGCCGGCTCGAGCATAGGCGTACCCGAGGTCGGGCAGGCACTCCAACGATCCTTCAGAAAGAGCCACAGCCTTCTGCTGCTCTACGATTGCTTGCTCATACATCCCTTTTCCCGCATAGATGCCCCCACGGGCCCAGTGGTTCAGCCAGTAGTTTGGATACATCTCCAGCAGCTTCTGGGATTCTGCGATTGCCTGGTCAAAACAGCCTGCCAACCAAAGACGCCAAAGTACGTTTGCGGCGATGAATGAATTGAAAGGATCAAGTTCCTGGGCGCGCTTGACTTTTGCCAGCGCTTCATCATGGCGACTGAGCAGATTCAAAAGCTGGGAGTACCACAGGTATCCGTTGGCATAGTTGGGGCTCAGTTCGATGGCCCGCTTGTATTCCCGCTCGGCCCCCTCCCAATCCCACTCTTGCGCCGTTTTGAGGAGCCCAAAGCTTGCGTGTGCCTCTCCCATCCTATCGTCAAGTTCCAGGGCCTTCATCACGGCCTTCTTTTGTTTTGGGATGTACTGCGCTTGTGGGAGCGCCGCCATCTGTCCAAGGAGGACGTAAGCCTCAGCCAGGGCAGCGTGAGGTGCTGCAAAGTTCTGGTCTTTTTCAATAGCCTGCTGGAAGTACTCGATACTTTTCTCCACTGCCGGTGCTGTCGCCTTGTTCCAGAAGAAACTGCCCTTCAGGTAGAGCTGATAGGCCTCGGGGTTAACCGGACGGGAACTGGCCAGGCGCGTCACTTCTTGTGGCGTCAGACTAGCCCCAATTTCATTCGCTATAGCCTGCGCCACTTCGCTCTGCAGCGCCAGGATGTTCCGCATATTCCTGTCAAAGATATTCGCCCACAAATGCTTTTCGGGCGAGGCCTGAATCAACTGAACTGTGATCCTGACATTGTCACCGTCCCGCAGCACGGACCCCTCCACAATTGCTTTGACGGTCAACTTCTTGGCGATCTCCGGCAATGGCTCGTTTGTTTTTTTGAACCGCATGACAGACGTGCGTGAAATTACGCGCAACGACTTGATTTTCTGCAACTCGGTTATAAGCGCCTCTGTCATCCCGTCGGAGAAGTATTCCTGTTCGGGATCACTCGAGAGGTTCTGTAGAGGAAGAACGGCCAGGGAATCGAGCAGTTCTTCCGCAGGCTTGAAGACATAGACCTTGATCAGGAGGAAAGTGACTATTAGCATTGCCAGCCCAGAAATCAGGTACGCCCATTTTCTCCTGTGAGCTGTGGACATGCCCGGACCTCGGCTCGCCCCAATGGATTCACCGCTTTTCCTGACTGACTTTAGATCCGCCGACACTTCATCCGCATGCTGGTAGCGCAGATTCTTGTCCTTGGTCAGAGCTTTGCTGATGATCCGCTGAAGTTCATCCGGCACACCGTTCTTGTAGCGCGCCAGTGGCTCAGGAACAGCCTCAATGACATTCTTGATCGTCGCAATCTCCGATTCGGCTTTGAATGGGGATCTGCCTGCAATCATTTCATAGAGCACAACACCAAAGGAGAATAGGTCTGAACGCGAATCGACTTCTTCGCCGCGAGCCTGTTCCGGCGACATGTAGTTCACAGTCCCGAGGGTCGAACCCGTTTTTGTGAGGTGTTCACTACCGTGAGCTGAAGCCAACCCAAAGTCGAGGATTTTGAAGTGACCTTTATTGTCACAACTGATATTTGAGGGTTTGATATCGCGATGGATAATTCCATGGGAATGCGCTTCGTGAAGCCCGTCGCACAGCTGGATGGCAATCTGGATTATCTGAGATAGAGGAATATCATTCTGCTTGATTATGTCACGTAATGACTGCCCCTCAAGGTGCTCCATAGCAAAGAAGGGCCGACCATTGAACTCACTGACCTCGTAAATCGTGACAATACTCGGATGATTCAGCTTGGCTGACGCCTGCGCCTCCCGCTTGAACCGCGCGCGGCACTCGGGGTCCTGGCACAGGTGCAAGGGCAGGAACTTGAGCGCCACCTTGCGGTCGAGCTTAGTATCCTCTGCCAGATACACCTCACCCATCCCGCCGGCACCGATCTTCTCAATGATCCGGTAGTGAGAAGTCATCGTGCCACCAATGAGCGTCACATGGGTTCTGGTTTTGTCGTCGTAAGGTTGGCTCACACTTCAAAATGCTCCCATTCATATTTTGCGCGTTCCATGAGCTTCTTGAAACGCTCGTCGTCCCGAATACCATCAAGAAACGGATCTTTCTGCCAGAACGGATAGTTAACACAACCCATGTCGACCGCATTCTCCAGCCATCCCAACGCCTCTTCCCTGGCTCCCGCCATGACCAGAATACTCCCAAGATAGTATGACCAAGCAGCGTCGCGCCTGCAGGTTAGTCGGGCCTCAGGGGTCAATGCCTTAAGCGCCCCGGCCCCATCCTTCTGCAAACCCAGTCGCATCGCCTTCAGAATGTCGACTATCGATCCCGTTGGATTCGCAGCCAAGCAGGAGTCGATTACAGCTAGAGCCTCACGAGTACTGTCGCAATATGCGAGCGTTAGAGCATAAGACAATTCATTCACCGGGTTCCGGTAGCCGGTCTGACGTTGCCTGCGGTACCCTTCGAGCGCCTTCTCGAAATCCCCGACGCAGTAATACATATCCGCCGGCTGACCAAAGCGCGTTACTGAGTCAAGCGGATGAACGCCTTGGTATCTCTCGATTATTTTGAGGGCCTCTGAAGGCTGCCCCGCGCAATACATGTACACTACCATAAGCCCCCGGAGTGCACTTTCATTGGTCGAATCAAGGGACAGGGCCTGCTTGAAATTCCTGACAGCCTCCTGTTGCCTTCCGAGAAAGGCAGTGTTGATCCACCCAAGCATGGCATGGGCCTCGGGAAGTTCCGGGGCGAGGCGGAGAGCTTTGCGGGCGTACTCCTCCGCCTTGGCTATTCCTTCATCCTGCTCGAAGCCTCCGTTCACCAAGTTCCAGTGCCCCCACGATAACCCGCTGTAGATCAACGCATTCTCGCCGACGATATCAAGCCCCTGCTGGAGATTGCGCATCCCCTCCTCAACAGATGCTTTTGTCCCCTTTCTGATCCGGTTCGATCCCCGCAGATAATACTCGTAGGCCAGTGGGTTATCGATGGCTCGCCTGCCGAGGCGATTGGTTTCATCGGGTGTCAATTGAACACTGACACCAGCAACTATAGCTTGAGTGACACTATCCTGCATGTCGAAGACATCTTCGAATGTACCAGTGTAGCTATTCGCCCAGAGATGGGCGTCTTTGGAAGCGTCGATCAACTGCGCAGTAATCCGCAGTTCCTTTCCGGCCCTGCGTACACTTCCTTCGACAACGTACTGCACTCCCAGAGCTTTCGCAATCTCAGGGATGGTCTGCTGGCTTCCCTTGAACGTCATTGAGGAACTACGGGAGACAATAGAGAGGGATTGGATTTTGGAGAGACTTGCAGTGAGGTCCTCAGTCAGGCCATCACTAAAGAACTCCTGTTCCGGGTCTATGCTCATGTTCTTGAACGGCAGCACTGCCAGCGTCTTTCGAATGGATTCCCCAGTTTGGTAGCGCGTCAAGACATAGCCAACAACGAGGGCACCAATGAGGATAACGGCAACGCCGGCGCTTACGAACCTGGGTCTGTAATTCCTTCCGCCCATTGCAGGCGTTATGCTGGATAGTCGACGCAGATCACTAGCCAGGTCAGCCGCAGTCTGGTAGCGAAGCTCTGGTCTCTTCTCTAACAACTTGCTTACGATACGCTGAAGTTCTCCTGAAAGGCCGCTTCGATGGCTCTCCAGCGACTTGGGTATCTCCTCGGAAATAGCTTTCAGGGTAGCGACTGGATTATCGCGCCTGAACGGGTTGATACCGGTGATGACTTCGTATAGCACGACGCCCAGTGAAAAGAGATCCGAGCGGGCGTCGACATCGCGACCTGACACCTGCTCGGGTGACATGTAGCCAATTGTTCCAAGTGTGGAGCCGGTTTGGGTAAGCCTGTCGCTGTCGCGAACGATGGCCAAACCAAAGTCAAGAAGACGAGGGACATGGTCGCGGTCTACGATAATATTCGAGGGTTTAATGTCGCGGTGAATCACTCCCGATTCGTGAGCCTTGCGAAGACCATTACAGATGCCCAGAGCCAATTCTACAATCCCGGACTCGTCGAGTCGATCCACGGCGACAATCTTATCGAGCGATCGTCCCTCTACCAACTCCATGGCAAAGAACGGTCTGCCGTGATACTCACCCACTTCGTGTATGGCCACGATGTTCGAATGACCGAGTTTCGCCGCCGCCTGCGCCTCCCGCTTGAACCGCGCACGACAGTCGACATCCTGACACAGATGAGGAGGAAGAAATTTGAGTGCGACTTTGCGATTGAGTTCGGTGTCCTCCGCTAGGTACACCTCTCCCATGCCACCGGCACCAATCTTCTCGATAGTCCGGTAGTGCCCGATTATGGTGTTGTTCGTTAGCTGAAAGTGCGTTCGGGTGATGTCGTCTGGGTCACAATCCTGCATGGTCGACAATTATCCCGGTCTTGGCGGTCCTGACGCCGCCTCTTGTCAAAGATTCACAATAAGATACGTGTCGTGGACAACAAAGGCAACAAGTCAAGAGAGATTCAAGCCGCAACGCAGAATCGCCGTCCGACTGTCTGGAATGCGCACGCACTTTGCGCGGAGATTGTAAATCTCTGTCAACAGCAGGTCACTGCTTCTCGGGGCGGCCGGTCTCAATATAGGTCTTGAGTCGAGTGATCTGCTCCAGCAGCACTTGGTCTACAGGACCAGTTATCACCTGTAGCCCTCCCTGAAAGAAACCACCCACACTGTACACAAGCTCGAGTGTTGTCTTCTGATCAAGAGTGTCGAGGCTCAACGTGAGCACGCCGGACAGACCCGAACCCTGAAGCGGGCCGAGCCCGCCGCTCAATCTGAGTGTCTTTCCCGGTGAGGCAAAGATCACGGTCATGTGTTGCACGCCACCGCTGTCGGGAAGTTTCTCGCAGAAACAGCCACCGGGCCGGGCATCAATCGATAGATTACCGGCGTCACCTGAATACGTATGATCTGCGTTCCACCAGTTCCCTACCTGGCCGACTATCGTCTTGTAGACTTTGTCCGGAGTAGAATTGATGACGACCCTGCTTCGTGCCAGGAATCCCGTCGCAGAACTATCGATAATCTCGGCATTCACCGAGGTTTCCACACCCAGTACGGCAAGCAACCCGATGGTTAGGAATACACTCTTCATTTTCCAGTCTCCCTTCTGTGTAGTTGAATACAGAATACTTCCCTCAACAGTGTCAGTCCAGTCTGGAGTGTTCTCGCGATCCTCAGGGTACGACCAAGAAAGGTCATTGGCTTTCAGTAAGCGAGCGTTGAAGGAAGACAGGCCTTCTTATGAGTCGACGCGATATCGGTTCAGCTCGCCTCGGACATGGGCGCACACATTGTCGCAGAGCCCAAAAATCCGCTCGTTAGCCACACTATAGAAGACGTACGGACCGCGCTTGGCCTTCCTGACCAGTCCCGCAGTGGTCAGGATGAACAGATGCCGCGAGATATTGGGCTGGCTGCAGTTGAACTGCCTGCCCAGATCCTGTACCGATTTCTCACCGACCTTGAGCTCCCGGAGTATCTGCAACCGGGTTGGGTCGCTCAAGGCCTGAAAGCAGCCAGCCACCAGAACCAGGAGCGAATCGGGAAGCTCCGAAAAATCCGTGAACTTTTTCCTTGCCATATTCATTATATAACTATATATTTATATATTGTCAAGAAAAAAAGAGCGAAAGGAAACGTCATGACTGTAGAAAATGGTGTCCGGATTGTCGCCGGCACAATCATCCTGTTTAGCCTGGGCCTGAGCCTACTTCATAGCCACTGGTGGCTCCTCCTGACCACCTTTGTGGGAGTCAACCTGTTTCAGTCAGCCCTTACGGGATTCTGTCCTGCCGAACAGATCCTCAGGCGAATTCTCGGCGATACTCACAAAGCGTAAGGACAAGGGGTTCGCATGATCACAACGGGAAGACTATCGCTTTTCATTCTGGGAACGGCCCTGCTCATCACGGCCGGATGCAGCCAGACACCTGACGCCTCGCGACCGGAGGGTGTGGCGATCGTACATGGCGTCAGAACGGCGCCAGTCCGAAATATGAGCGAGTCCGGCACGCAGGAACTGGTCGGAACGGTGACCGCCCGCAATCGGGCCGAGATCGCCACCAAGGTTCAGGCTCGAATCGAAGCCATTCCGGTCAAGCTCGGCAGCCATGTCGCCGCCGGGGACCCGCTTGCCGAGCTGGATATGCGCGACATCCGAGCCAGGGTCGCCCAGACTGAGGCTGTCCACGATCAGAGCGCGCGTGATCTGACACGCTACGAAGAGCTCTTTGGACGCAAGCTTGTCTCCCAGCAGGAGTATGACCGGGTCAAGTCGCAGGCTGACATATCGCGAGCGACTCTGCAGGAAGCACAAGCCATGCTCAGTTACGGTCGTGTCGTAGCCCCATTCGCTGGCGTTGTGACGAAGAAGATGGTCGATCTTGGCGATCTGGTGATCCCGGGATTGCCTCTGTTCACTATCGAGGAATCCGCGAACCTCCGCCTGATTGTCGCGATTCCTGAGTCCCATCAGGATCGGGTAAGACTCGGCGACAGCTTGCCGGTCATCATTCCGTCACTTGATACAGTCATCACCGGTGTATTGTCCGAATACTCAAACAGCGCTGATCCTGCCAGTCGTTCATTTGAGGCTAAGGTCGCATTGCCGTCGCTGCCCGGACTTCGGGCCGGACAATACGGGCGTCTGCGCATTTCCTCCGAAGCGTCACCAGCGTTCTTTATCCCTACCTCTGCCGTTATACACCGGGGACAACTTGAACTGGTGTTTGTGGCCACTGATTCGGGAAGTGCGAGCTTACGGCTGATTCGCACGGGACGTCAGCTGCGAGATCGGACCGAGGTCCTTTCCGGACTTGAGAGCAACGAGCGCGTGATCGTTAGTGGGCAGGAAACGCTCATCGACAGCGATCGCATCAGGGAGTTGCCGTGAACAGTCCCGAAGAGAAGTCACAGGCCAGTACCTTGGGCCTGGCCGGAATGCTCGCGAAGGGGTTCGTCAATTCGAAGCTCACCCCCCTCCTTGTGTTGGCTTCAGTTCTGCTCGGCGGTCTGGCTATCATGCTGCTTCCGCGGGAAGAGGAGCCGCAGATCAAGGTCCCAATGGTTGACGTTCTGGTGTCGGTGCCTGGATTCAGTGCGAAGGAAGTCGAGACCCGTGTCACCGCTCCCATGGAAAAACTCATCTGGGAGATTCCGGGGGTCGAATATGTCTATTCGATTTCGCGACCGGAAGAGGCCCTGGTTATTGTCAGATATCTCGTCGGACAGGATATCGAGCGAAGCCTCGTCAAGCTGAACCAGAAGTTGCAGTCAAACTTCGACAGGATCCCGCCGGGGGTCGCGTTCCCACTCCTCAAACCGCGCTCCATCGACGACGTCCCCATCCTGGCGCTGACCTTCCACAGTCGAACTCAGGATCATCTCATGTTGCGCCGCCTGGTCGCTGAAGTCGAAGATCAGGTCAAGCAGGTCACAGACGTCTCGGAGACAATCATCATTGGAGGTCTGCGCCGGCAGGTTCGTGTGCAACTTGATCCAGAAGCTCTCGCCGCGCGTAAGCTTGACCCGTTAGCCGTCGCGGCTATCCTGCAACAGGCCAATCGACAATCCAGGGCCGGATCACTGAATCAGGCAAACCGAGAGATCATTGTAGAAACCGGAGGCTTCCTGGGAAGCAGTGATGATGTCAGGAATCTCGTCCTGACGGTCGCCAATGGCGCTCCGGTGTACGTTCGCGACGTAGCTACCGTGGTCGATGGTCCGGAAGAGATGTCGCAGGTTGTCCTCTTTGGTGGCAGGAGCGCTCCCGGCGCCCGCTATGAAGAAGAAGCTGCGGTTACGCTGTCGCTGGCCAAACGCGCAGGAACAAACGCCATTGAAGTTGCCAATCGCGTGCTTGAGAAGATCGAGCGGCTCAAGGGGTCTATCATTCCGCGCGACGTCGAGGTAACCATCACGCGCCACTACGGCGAGACCGCCGAGGAAAAGTCGAACGAGTTGCTTCTCCATATGTTCATCGCGGTTGTGAGTGTGTCGTTGCTCATTCTGGTTTTCCTGGGCTGGCGGGAATCGCTGATCGTGGCCCTGGCCATCCCTTCAACGTTGGCCCTCACCCTGGTGACCTTCTACCTGACCGGCTTCACGCTGAATCGTATCACCCTTTTTGCGCTCATCTTCTCGATTGGCATATTGGTAGACGACGCCATCGTTGTGGTCGAGAACATCACTCGCCATTTGCATCTGACACATAATCAGGGAAGAGCCTGGGCCAAAGTCGCGATAGAGGCTATCGCCGAGGTCGGCAACCCGACCATCCTGGCGACATGGGCGGTTATTGCGGCAGTCTTTCCAATGGCATTTGTTGGCGGATTGATGGGTCCGTATATGAGGCCGATCCCAATCGGCGCAACGGCCGCGATGCTCTTCTCCCTCCTGGTCGCGTTCATTGTTACTCCCTGGGCTGCAGTGCGAGTGCTCTCATGGAAGAACGGGCGGGAGCATCTGGCCGGCCATGCTGCGAGCGCGGAAGACAGAGGAACACTGCTCT
>CXWL01117630.1_pt1 | contig 11924 bp, 16 predicted proteins | sample 590931 | NCBI WGS metagenome assembly CXWL01 (sample SAMEA3498368, study PRJEB10139) | groundwater metagenome | biome: water well; material: biofilm material | place: Germany | collected 2015-04-27
ATCCAGGACCCGAGGCCAGCGCATGAAAATCAACAGTGGCACTACCCCCAGCGATGCATTCGCGCTGAACCGCACCGCGGCGCCGGCCGGCGTCGAAGCGGCAACCCAGGCAGGCACCAGCGGCGCATCGGGCAAGCCGGCCGGCGCGCTGCAGTCCGAAGTACTGCAGCCGGCGATGGCCGCATTGCGCGACATGCCCGAGATCGACCACGAGCGCGTGGCCGAACTGCGCGACCTGCTGGCCAAGGGCGAGCTGCCGTTCGACGCGGGCCGCCTGGCCGGCCTGATCCAACGTTTCCATGGCGGCAAATAAGATGAGCAAGATGACGCGCGACCAGGCAGTGGCCAAGCTGGCGGCCGGCATTCAAGCCGACCTGGCGGCGTCGACCACCCTGCTCGAACTGCTCGAGCGCCAGTTTTACGCCGCGCTGCGCCACCGCACCGCGCAGCTGGGCGAACTGGCCGAACAACTGATGCCTGCGCTTGAAGCGATGGAGCAGCGCCGCGTGCAGCGCGTGGCGCTGGTGCGCGCCCTGCTCGGCCCGGACGGCGACATGGCAAAGCTGATCGCCAGCCTGGCCGCACCAGCGTGCGCCGCGCTGGCTGCCGACTGGCACGCGCTGGAACAGATGGTCCTCGAGTGCAAGCGCCTGAACGCCCGCAACAGCGCACTGTTGACCGAGCAGTATTCGATCATGCAGCGCGTGCTGCACGGAGAGGAACAGACCTATGCGCCACGCTGAGTTCAACACCGCCCCGGTCGCGCCACTGGCGCCGACCCAGGCCGCGCGCCCTGCCGCCGCCATCGGTGGCGGCAGCGGTTTCGGCAGCGTGTTCGGCGCGATGCACAGCGAGATCGCCGACTACATCAGCGAAGGCGGCGGCGACACCGGCGCCACCACCCTGAGCGTCGAAGGTCGCATGTGGCAGGCGCGCAGCCAGGGCGCGGCGGCGGTAGCGGGCGCGGACGCCTTCGCGCCGGCCCCGACCCAGCAAGCCTTCCTTGAAAACATCGCCCCCTGGGCGCGTGAAGCGGGCCAGCGCCTGGGCGTCGCGCCGGAGCTGGTGCAGGCGCATGCCGCGCTGGAATCGGGCTGGGGCCAGCGCCCGCTGAAGGATGGCGCGGGCGACAGCACCCACAACCTGTTCGGCCTGAAGGCGGGCGGCAAGTGGGATGGCAGTGTCGCCGAGTCGCTGACCACCGAATTCGAACACGGCGCGGCGGTGAAGAAAACCGAGCGTTTCCGCGCCTACCCTGACCAGGCCAGCGCCTTCCGCGACTACACCCAGATGCTGCTGGAGAATCCGCGCTACCGCGGCGCTATCGGCGCCGGCAACGATGCGCGCGCCTTCGCCGATGGACTGGCGCGCGGCGGTTACGCCACCGACCCGCAGTACGCCACGAAACTGGCGCGCCTGGCGACGCGCCTGCAGGGAGTCAGCGAGTGACCGGCATCTCGGCAGGTTCGACCGTGCCGGCGGCGCTCACGCGCATGCGCACGACGCGCCCGTTGGCGACGTTGCGCACTCGCACGATCGCGCCTTGCGCGCCGCTGTCGAGCGCTTCGCCGGCCGTGCTGACCTCGATCGCTTCGACGCGCGCGAGCATCACCACCGGATCGCCGCGCTTGACCAACAGCGGCGCGGCAAGCTGGCTTTGCCGCAGCACTTCGCCGGCCCGCAACGAACGCCTGCTGGCCTGCCCGACCGCTGCCGCCGCGCCGATGGTGTCGGTCAGCGCGCTGATGTCGCGCCGCTCCAGCACCAGGTCGTCGTCAAGCAGCACCTGCCCGGGCGCGACCGGACCGGCGGTGACCGCGACCTTTGCGCTGACCTTGGCGCGCACGATGTACTCGTATCGCCAGCCGGGCGTATCGCGGCACTGCACGGCAAAGCGCATGCGCGCCGCACTGCGCGTGTCGACCGGCTCGACCGTCAGCGGCTGCCTGCAGGCCGGCGCGGCGCGCGGGTTGACGAGCGTGATCCTGAATTCCGGCTCGGCCAGGCCGGATGCTTCCGCCTGCCGTTCCAGCTGCGCGCGTGCGGCAGCCTCGAGCATGCCGGCCAACGCCGGTTCGGCAGCCCCGGCGGCGAGCGGCAACAACAGCAACAACAGGGAAGCACAGCGGATTTCGGGCATGGATAACACCTTGACGATGGTTGCACGCGGAGCAAGCCGCTCCGCGCTGGCCGTTCATTCTAACAAGTTCAAACTGCAGTTCACTCAACGGAGGAGCGTTCAATGACGATTAATTTCCAAAAGGCACTGGGAGTCCATGCCGATGCCCTGGAGTTGCGTGCCGAACGCACCCGCGTCCTGGCATCCAACATTGCCAACGAAAGCACGCCCGGGTTCACCGCGCGCGACATCGACTTCGCCAGCGTGCTGCAGCAACGGGTCGACGGCGAGGCGGACACCGTGCCAAGCTTCGGCGACGGCAGCGCGCAGTACCGCGTGCCGTTCCACCCCAGCGCCGACGGCAACACCGTTGAAATCGGCGTAGAACAAGCGGCGTTTTCGCAGAACGCCTCCGATTTCCAGACCAGCCTCACCTTCATCAACATGAAGCTGCGCGGCCTGGCCAAAGTCATCGCAGGACAATAATCATGAGCTTCAAGGACATTTCCCAAATTGCAGGCTCGGCCATGGCGGCCCAGTCGGTACGCCTCAATACCGTGGCCTCCAACCTTGCCAACGCCGATTCGGTGGGCGGCTCCGAAGCGGAAACCTACCGCGCGCGCAAGCCGGTGTTCGCCGCCATTNNTCAGCTGGACGTGGTCGAAAGCGCAGAACCGCTGCGCAAGGCATACGAGCCGGACAATCCGGTTGCCGATGCGGACGGCATGGTGTTTTACCCGAACGTCAACCAGGTGGCCGAGATGACCGACATGATGGCGGCGTCGCGTGCTTTTGAAACCAATGTAGAGGTGCTGGGCAGGATCAAGTCCATGCAGGCATCGCTGCTCCGTCTTGGCGAAAGCTGATCATGTTTACGAATAACGTCAATGGCAATACCAACGGCGCCGGCGCCAACACCGCCGATGTGCTGTCCTCCAGCGCGCCGAGCGAAACCGCGGACATGTTCACCAAACTGCTGGTGGCCCAGATCCGCAACCAGGACCCGCTGTCGCCGAGCGACCCGACCCAGTTCGTCAACCAGCTCTCGCAGCTGAGCCAGACCGAGGCGCTGCAGAACATGGCAAAGATGAACAGCACCTCGGCCAGCGTGCTGCAAAGCCTGCAGGTGCTGGCGCTCGGCGCCCAGGTCGGCAGCGACGTGGTGGTGGCGACCGACACCCTCCAGCTCGATGGCGAGAAGGTCGCGGGCAGCATCACGCTCAGTTCCCCTAGCGCCACCAATGAACTGGTGCTGACTGGCGCCGACGGCGTCCAGCACAAGGTCGCGCTCGGTTCGCACGGCGCCGGCGCCGTGCCGTTCAGCATCGACCCGGTCGCGCTCGGACTGGCGCCGGGCAAGTATGCGGTGTCGGTCACGGCCGCCAATGGCCAGCAGCCGGAAATCGAAGTCAACGGACGCCTCGACGCGGTGCGCATGACGGCGTCCGGCGGCATCCTCCTCAAGGTGGCAGGCGTGGGCGAAGTGGCCCCGTCGTACGTCACCGGTTTCAATGGCAAGGCCAATCCCCTGGCTGCCGCGGCATCCATCTAACGCTTTCTAAAGGACCTACATCATGAGTTTCGAAATCGCACTGTCGGGTATCCAGGCCATCAACCAGCAACTGGAAGCCACCTCGAACAACATCGCCAACGCCGGCACCTACGGCTACAAATCCAGCCGCGCCAACTTCTCCTCGATGTATGCGGGCGCGCAGGCAACCGGCGTCGAAGTCGGTTCCATGACCCAGAGCATCGGCCAGAACGGCGGCGCCATGACCACCGGGCGCGGCATGGATGCCGCCATCGATGGCCGCGGCTTCTTCGTCACGCGCGACGACCAGGGCCTATTGGCCTACAGCCGGGTCGGCATCTTCTCGACCGACAAGAACGGCTTCATGGTCGACAGCAACGGACGCCGCGCCCAGGGCTTCGCCGTGGTCCCGGGCGTTGCCGGCCTCGGCGCGATGGGCGACATCAAGGTCCCGACCGGACAGATTCCTGCCTCCCCGAGCACCAAGGTCGGCTTCGTCGCCAACCTGTCGGCCGACTGGACCGTTCCCGCGGTGGCGTTTGATCCCGCCAACGCCAACAGCTACAACATGGCCAAGCAGTCGGTGGTCTACGATTCGCTCGGCACCCAGCACACGATGTCGCAGTACTTCGTCAAGACCGGCGCCGGCGCCGTGACCGTGCACTATGGCTTCGACGGCGCCGTCCCTGCCACGACCGCCAACCTGACCTTCAACGCCGTGGGCCAGCTGACCGCCCCGCTCGCGCCTGTTGCGCAGACCCTGACCCCGACCAACGGCGCCGCGCCGCTCACGTTCGCCATCGACTACACCGGCACCACCCAGTTCGCCGGCGAAGCGATCACCAGCACCAACGCCACCGACGGCTATGCCTCGGGCACCTTCGTCGGCGTCGAGCTGGCGCCGGACGGTTCGATCATCGCCAAGTACAGCAACGACCAGAACCAGGCCATCGCGGTGCTGGCNNTCCAACGTCGACATCACTTCCGAGCTGGTCGGCCTGATGACGTCGCAGCGCAACTACCAGGCCAATTCGAAGGTCATCTCGACCCAGAATTCGATGATGCAAGCACTGATGCAGGCGCTGTAACAGCATGGATAAGCTGATCTTCACCGCGCTCTCAGGGGCCGAGCGCGCGCTGCGCTCGCAGCAGGTCCACGCCAACAACCTGGCGAACATGGACACCACGGGCTTTCGCGCCAACATGGAAGTGACGGCGGCGCAATCGCTCGAAGGCGGCTTCGGCTACGACGACCGCCACATGGCGAACATGAAGTCGGACGCGCTGTCGACCCGCCAGGGCACGGTCAAGGAAACCGGCCGCGACCTCGACGTGGCGGTGGCCGGCAACGGCTACCTCGCGGTGCAGTACGGCGCCAACGAAGCCTACACCCGGGCCGGCAATATCGAGATCGACGCCGACGGCGCGCTGTCGGTGGGCGGCCATCCACTGCTGGGTGACGGCGGGCCGATCGTGCTGCCGCCGTTCAACGCGGTAGCGATCGGCGCCGACGGCACCATCTCGATCCAGGCGCCGGGCAGCCGCGACATGCAGGTCGTCGACAAGCTCAAGCTGGTGAACGGCGAGGCGGGCGAACTGACCAAGAACGAAGCGGGCCTGATCGTGGCGCGCAACGGCGACCAGCTGGCGCTTGACCCGGCAGTCACGGTGCGCAACCGCCACCTCGAAGGCAGCAACGTCTCGGCAGTCGAAGAAATGATCGCCACCATGAGCCTGAACCGCAGCTTCGAGATGCAGATGAAGCTGTTCAAGGCCAGCGACAACATGAACGAAGCGGGCAACCGCCTCATCGGCGCGTAAAGCGGCCGGCACAAAAACCACTCAGGAGCAAATCATGAATCCAGCAATGTGGATCAGCAAGACCGGCGTGCAAGCCCAGGATGCAAAACTGCAGACCATCGCGAACAACCTGGCCAACGTGAACACCGTCGGCTTCAAGCGCGACCGCGCAGTCTTCGAAGACCTGTTCTACCAGGTCGAGCAGCAGCCGGGCGCCCAGCGCGCCGACAACACGCTGTCGCCATCGGGTGTCCAGCTCGGCAACGGTACCCACCTGGTCGGTACCCAGAAGGTGTTTACCAACGGTTCGATCCAGACCACCAGCCAGCCGCTCGACGTCGCCATTTCCGGCAACGGCTTCCTGCAGGTGCGCCGCCCTGACGGCGAGCCGGCCTACACCCGCGCCGGCCAGCTTGGCGTCGACCCGAACGGCACCCTGATCAACGCATCCGGCCTGCCGCTGGTCCCGCAGATCACCGTGCCGGCCAACGCCACCGCCATCACCATCGGCGAAAACGGCATGGTCTCGGCCACCCTTCCGGGCACCACCACCCCGTCCGAACTGGGCCAGCTGACCCTGACCAGCTTCGTCAACCCGACCGGCCTGCTGGCCCTCGGAGAAAACCTGTTCCAGGAAACCGCGGCCAGCGGCCAGGCCACCGAAGGCAATCCAGGCGAAGGCGCCTACGGCAAGCTGCGCCAGGGTGCGCTGGAAGGCTCGAACGTGCAGGTGGTCGAAGAGATGGTCGACATGATCGCCGCCCAGCGCACCTACGAGATGAACACCAAGGTGCTGTCGGCTGCCGACAACATGCTGCAATACCTGGCACAGGCGGCGCGATAATGAAACACGCCCTGATGGCAGCTGTCGTCGTCGCGCTGGCCGGTTGCGCAAGCGTGCGCATGCCGCAGCCCGCGCCGACCATGGCCGACCAGACCGCGCCGCTGCCGCGTGCAGTGGCGCGCGGCGGCCTGTCGGGCGGCGTATTCAATGCCGACGCGGTGCCGCTGACCTCCGATGCGCGCGCCTTCCGCACCGGCGACGTGGTTACCGTGTTCCTGGAAGAGACCACCCAGGCCAGCAAGCGCGCCGGCACCAGCATCAGCAAGGACTCGAGCGTCGGCATCACCCCGGCCGGCCTGCTTGGCAAGACCTTCCCGAAAACCGGTGTCGACCTGTCGGCTGAACGCAGCTTCAGCGGCGACGCCACCAGTACCCAGCAAAACGCCTTGTCCGGCGCGCTGACCGTGATCGTGCAGGAAGTGCTGCCGAACGGCCTGCTGCGCGTGGCCGGCGAAAAGAGCCTGACCCTGAACCAGGGCGAAGAATTCGTCCGCCTGGCGGGCTTCCTGCGCGCCGCCGACATCGACGCCGACAACCAGGTGTCCTCGCTGCGCGTGGCCAATGCGCGCATCTCGTACTCCGGCAAGGGCGCCCTGTCCGACGCCAACTCACCCGGCTGGCTGACGCGCTTCTTCGTCAGCCCGTGGATGCCGTTCTAAGGTAGACAACCATGCAATCTCGCTTCCTCCGCCTTGCCACCCTGATGCTGGCTTCCTGCCTCGCGCTGCCGGTGTTCGCCGCGCAGCCGCTGCGCTCCCTGGTCAGCGTCGAAGGCGTGCGCGACAACCCGCTGGTCGGCTACGGCCTCGTGGTCGGCCTGAACGGCAGCGGCGACAGCACCCAGGTCAAGTACTCCAGCCAGTCGGTCGTCAACATGCTCAAGCAGTTTGGCGTCAAGCTGCCGGAGGGGACCGACGCGAAGAACAAGAACGTCGCCGCCGTGATGGTCAGCGCCGTGTTCCCGCCCGGTTACCGCCGCGGCCAGCAGATCGACGTCAACGTGTCGTCGCTGGGCGACGCCAAGAGCCTGCGCGGCGGTGTACTGCTGCTGACGCAGCTGCGCGCGGCCGACAACGAGATCTACGCGCTCGCCCAGGGCAACGTCGTGGTCGGCGGCCTCAACGCGACCGGCAACAGCGGTTCCAGCGTGACGGTCAACACCCCGACCGGCGGACGGATTCCGAACGGCGCCAATATCGAGCGCGAAATCGCCACCGACTTCGCGACCCGCCCGGAAATCATGCTGCGTTTAAAGAACGCCAACTTCCAGTCGGCCACCAACGTCGTCGAGGCGATCAACCGACGCTTCGGCCCGGTCGCCACCACCAGCGACGGCGCCACCATCGCCGTCATCGCGCCAGAGAACCCGACCGCGCGCGTGGCCTTCATGGCCAAGCTCGAATCGATGCCCGTCGAAGCGGGCGCGGAAGTGCCGAAGGTCGTATTCAACTCGCGTACCGGCACCGTCGTCATCGCCGATGGCGTGCGCGTCAAGGCCGCCGCAGTCACGCACGGCGCGCTGAAAGTCGTCATCGCCGAGAGTTCGAACGTCAGCCAGCCAGGCCCGTTCGCGAACGGCCGTACCGCGGTGACACCACAATCGAAACTGTCGGTTGACCAGGGCTCGGGCCAGATGTTCAAATGGCCCCAGGGCGCCAAGCTGCAGACCATCATCGACGTCGTCAACAGCCTGGGCGCGACGCCCGACGACATCATGGCGATCCTGCAGGCGCTCGACCAGGCCGGCGCGATCGAAGGCGAACTTGTCGTAATCTGAGGACCTCACATGACCACTTTTGACCCATCCCTGCCGCGCCCGGGCGCCGACAACCACCCGGCCGCCGACCCGGTCTACGCCGCCAAGGCCACCAAGGCCGCCGTCGAATTCGAGAGCTTCTTCATCGCGAACATGCTCAAGCAAATGCGTGCCGGCACCCGCGAAATGGCGGCCGAGGACAGCGTGTTCAAGGACCCGGTCAACCGCGACATGCAGGAGATGGCGGACGGCATGGTCGCCACCCAGATGGCTGGCCAGCGCGCTTTCGGCATCGCCGATGCCATCCTGCGTCAACTTTTGCCTGCGCCGCTTAATAATCCGAAATAAACGGTCGCCTTGTTCAATTGACGGCACCCACGCGAAAGATATTGCAAAATGAGCATCATGAACAATGCGCTGTCCGGCGCGCTCGCTTCCCAGCTGGCACTGGCAACCACGAGCCAGAACCTGGCCAACATGCAGACCAAAGGCTACACACGCCAGATGGCGCTGCTGACGGCGGTCGGCTCCGAGCGCGGCAACAACCGCTCGCCGGGCAATGGCGTCGCCGTCAACAACCTGCTGCGCATCAGCGACGACTACAAGAACCAGCAGATGTGGCGCGCCGCCTCCGGCGTTGGCCGCCACGCGCAGTCGCAGCCCTACCTGACCCAGCTCGAGCGCGTGATGGGCGACGACGCGGCCAGCCTGTCGGCCGGTGTCGACAAGTTCTTCGAAGCGATGAACGCGGTCGCCGGCGTCGACCCGACTTCGACCCCGCTGCGCCAGCAAGTGCTGACCGCGGCAGGCACCCTGGCCCAGCGCTTCAACAACCTGAACAACGTATTCAATGCCCAGCTGCAGTCGCTGCGACTGCAGCGCAGCGCCATCGTGTCGACCGCTAACGTCACCATCAACAATATCGCCGCGCTGAACCGCCAGATCACGATCGCGGCGGCGACCGGCACCAACCATTCGTCGCTGATCGACGCGCGCGACCAGGCCATCGACTCGCTGGCATCCCAGCTCGACCTGGAAGTGTCGGACCAGCCTGACGGCAGCCGCAGCGTCTCGCTGAAAACCGGCCAGGCGCTGGTGCTGGGGAGCGTCGCCGGCCAGCTGCAAGTGAGCGGCGGCAGCGTCCAGACCTTCTCGCTGTCGTTTGCCGGTTCCTCCTTCGACCTCGACAGCGTCAGCGTGGGCGGCCAGCTCGGCGGCCTGGGCGCCTACGAGCGCGATGTCCTGCTGCCGCTGCAGCAGGGCGTGGCCGACATGGCCCAACAGATCGCCGACAAGGTCAACACCCAGCTGTCGGCCGGTTTCAAGATGGACGGCACCGCCGGCGGCCCGATGTTTGTCTACACCCCGGGCAGCACCTCGAACATGCTGCAGATCGTGACCGGCTACCAGACCGCCGACCTGGCCTTTTCAAGCGACGGCACGCCCGGCGACAGCGGCAACCTGCAGAAGATCATCGCCATCAAGAACGACCCGATCAACGTGACCTCGCTGGGCATGGTGCTGATCGCCGATGCCGATACCCAGCTGACCGGCAAGCTGGCGGTCGACAGCCAGAAGAACCGTTCGGCGCTGTCCACCAACGAGACCATCCGCAACCAGGCAGTGGACGACTGGAAGTCGACCAGCGGCGTCAACCAGGATGAGGAAGCGATCAACCTGGTCGAATTCCAGAACATGTACCAAGCAAACATGAAGGTGATGTCGGTGGCCAACGCGCTGTTCGATGCCACCCTTGCGATGATGTCTTAAGGGGAACAGCATGCGAATCGCCACCAGCCAGTACCAGTCGACGATGAACCAGTCGCTCCAGGTGAACCAGGAACGGCTCGGCTACCTGACCCAGCAGATGGCATCCGGCAAGCGCATCCAGCTGCCATCGGACGACCCGGTCGACAATGTGCGCCTGTCGCGCCTGCGCCGCGAGGAATCGACCCTGAACCAGTACCGCGACAACATCGCCGCCATCAAGATCCGGCTCAGCAAGAACGAAGACTACCTGACCAGCATGGTCAACGACCTGATCCAGGGGCGCGACCTGCTGGTCTGGTCCTCCGACGGCAGCAATACGCCGGACGACCTGCGCGCGATGATTTCGCCGCTGACCGCGCTGCGCGAAAGCCTGCTATACACCGCCAACGCGGTCGACCAGGAAGGCCGCTACGTGTTCTCCGGCACCCAGACCGACACCGCCCCGATCGCCGTCGACCCTACCGCGCTTGCCGGCGCGCGCTACACCTTCGCCGGCAATACCAATGACCAGACCGTTGTGGTGGGCAACGGCATCACCCAGGTCGCCAACGGCAACGTCAAGGGCGTGGAAGACCTGCTCAACCAGCTCGACGCGGTGATCGACGCGCTGGAACAGCCGGGCATGAGCCCGAGCGACCCCACTTTGCGCGCCCTGCTCGCGACCAACCTCGATGGTTTCGACACCGCGCTGAACCTGGTGTCCGGCAAGATCGCCGTCCTGGGCGGCTCGCACAACATCCTCGACACGCTCGACATCAATCACAGCAATGTGAGCCTGTCGAACCAGATGGCGCTGACCGATATCGGCCAGCTCGACTACGGCTTTGCGGCAACTGAGCTGAACGGCTATTCGAACGCCTTGCAGGCAACCTACAAAGCCTACGCAAAAATCGGCACCCTGTCGCTGTTCTCGGTACTGTAAGCCATGGACACCATCCGCCCCAACGCCCCCGCTCCGGCGGCCACGTCCGGCAGCGCGGGCAGCGCCGCCAGCGCGCCGAATGCGCGCGCGCAAGCGGCCGAGCGGCTGACCGAAGGCCGTCCGCCGCAACTGGCGCCGCCCGCCGCCGCGGCGCCCGCCGCGGCCCCGCTGCGGCGCAGCTTGCCCGGCCTCGACAACCGCCTGCAAGGCGACGTTGCCAGCGCCCAGCAAGCAATGGCGTATCTCGACGAGGTGGCAGGCCAGCTGCAGGCGCTCAAGAGCGAACTGAGCGCCAAGCTCAGCAACTTGCAGGCTGACGAGCAGCAGATCGAAGCCCAGCTGCGCCAGCTCGCCAACACCCTGACCCGGCGGCGCCAGTCCGGCGGCGACAAGCTCGACGCCAATCTCCACTACACCGCGGCCAGCGCCAGCCAGCGCTTCAGCATGCGCGGCATGAGCCTCGACGCGCTCAAGGCCGGCCCGGCGCGCATGCTGTCGTTCTCGGTCAGCACCAGCAGCGAGCCGCTGACGGTCAGCCTCGAGCCCGGCCTGAGCAGCGAAGACATCGTGCAGCGCTTCGACCGCGCGCTGGCCCCGGCCAATATCCGTGTCGGCAGCGACGCCAACGGGCAGCTGGTGTTCAGCACGCCCGAAGCAAACTGGCCGGCGCTGCGTGAGAATCTGGTGATCCTTGGAAGCGGGCGGGTTGTCACCGAAGCCGAGGCGGCAGCGGTTGTGCCGCAGCGCTGGGGCACCGAGAGCACCGAGGCGTTGCGCCTGAGCTTGCAGGAAGTCGTGCGGGCGCTCGCCCAAGTGAGGCGTTCGCAGGACGCCGCCAGCCGCGAACTGAGCGCCGCTGCCAGCCGCGCGGCGACGGCGCCGGTGCCGGTTGCCGCGATCGAGAGCCTGGCGCAGGACTTCGCGACCACTGCCACCACCCCCAACTACGAATCGCTGCTGGCGATCACGTCGGCGATGGTGGGCATCAGCCGTGACCGGGTGCAGGCGTTGCTGGGATTCCGGTAACGGGCACAATCCATCCGCAAGGCCGATCAGCTACAAAACCAGGTCGACGCCGCCGCTTGGCCGATAAGGAACCCGCGCTACCAATGCTGGTAGCGCGGGTTTTTTCATGTCCGCAGAAAATCGGCGACGGCGGCCAACACCGCGCCGGGTTGCTCC
>CXWL01002222.1_pt1 | contig 11923 bp, 12 predicted proteins | sample 590931 | NCBI WGS metagenome assembly CXWL01 (sample SAMEA3498368, study PRJEB10139) | groundwater metagenome | biome: water well; material: biofilm material | place: Germany | collected 2015-04-27
CCAGCGCAACAGCGATCGCTCGGGCAGCGCCTCCGGATCCAAGCACAACGATGCGTCGTCCCTTGAGCTCAACTCCGCCCTCCCGTAAGGCCCGCAGCGCACCGGTCGCGTCCGTGTTGTACCCGGTGAGGGCACCTTTCCCAGCAACGATTGTGTTGATCGCACCGATCTTTTGGGCCGTTGTTTCGACATGATCAAGAAATGGGATGGCAGCCACTTTGTGAGGAATCGTGACGCTCGCTCCGCGAAAGTTTCCCAGTGCACGGAGCCCTTTGATTGCTTCACCGATCGCCTCCACGTGCCAGGCGAGATAGACAAAGTTGAGCCCCAATTTGCGGAACGCCGCATTGTGGATAGCTGGCGACAGTGAATGCCCGACCGGATTGCCAATCACCCCGCAAAACTGTGTTCGAGCATCAATGTCCATTTCTTCACCAAGCACGAAAGCTACTATCGTTTGTTGCCGCAACCACTACCCTTTATAAACGGTCATCCCCCCATCAATAGGAATGGTCGCCCCAGTCATCCAGGCTGCTTCATCCGAAGCCAGATACAGAACTAGATTCGCCACTTCTTCTGGTGTCCCAGGACGACGTATCGCATATTGGGCCAGAATGGGCTGGAGCATATCCGGATTAGCCATCAAGGGGGCCGCCATAGGCGTATCGATGAGACCAGGGTTCACCACATTACAGCGAATTCCTTCCTTCGCATATTCGACAGCCAGTGCGCGCGTCAAGGCGTCAAGCGCCCCTTTGGATGCCGTATAGGCAGCTAAGCCGGAGAGACCGACTAAACTGGCAATGGACGAGATATTCACGATCGAGCCACGCCCTTGTTTCAGCATGTGGGGGATGACGGCTCGTGTCATACGGAAGACCCCGGTTAAGTTGATATCCAATACGTTTGCCCAAACGGCATCATCAGTTTCGTGGAGCCGCTTTCCAAACTCGCCGATCCCCGCGTTGTTGATCAGAATATCAATCCGCCCAAAGCTATCGATCGTTCGACGGACGACATCCAGTACATGGGTTTCGTCCGTCACTGAACCGGCAACTCCGAGTACTTTCCCCTTGTTATGTCGGATCACACTGGCCACACGATCCACTTCCTGTTGCCGACGTCCCGTGATGACAACCGAGGCTCCCTCCTCGGCAAAACGTTTTGCGATGGCTTCGCCGATTCCGGCATTACCTCCCGTCACCACGGCTACCTTGCCTTCCAATCTATTCATGCGTTCAGCTCCTCTTCTGCTTCATCGGACAGACCTTCCCGGTCTCCGTCTGGAGGAGCCTCTCTCCCAACCATCGAACGGAGTAGCCCTGGCTCCACCTTTCGGGCTACGGTGATGAATCCAGAATGGGCGACCATGCGATGATCAGGCCGCACGCTCCTGCCCTGCACGGACCAGGTTCGGAGCAGCGTTTCAAACGTTTCGATCATCCCGAATACAGTTGCCCGTTCAAGCGCCTCAACCGTTTGTACGACTTGGGGTACGGTGGGGACAAAGCTCAGATAGATCCCACCGGATCGCAGCGCGGTGGCTGCATGGGGGACCACCTGCCAGGGCTCAGGTAAATCGAGCACGACACGGTCGAAGGGAATTCCATCGTCAAGCAGATCAATACCTTCATAGGTATTCTTCCGCAATGCCGTCAGGTTGGGGACGGGCCCCATATAGCGATCGACGTTCAGCAGTGCAGTGCGGGCAAAATCTTCCCGCATCTCATAGGTCACGACCAACCCTCGCGGCCCTACCGCTCGCAACAGCGCCATGGTCAGCGCGCCCGAACCGGTTCCGGACTCGAACACCCGCGCACCCGGATAGACATCCGCCCACATGGGAATCAGCGCGAGGTCTTTCGGATAGAGCACTTGAGCGCCCCGCGGCATTTTCAGCACGTAGTCTCCAAAAGTAGGCCGGACAGCCAACATCTTTTTCCCGCCCGAGAGAACGACAATGGTCCCATCCGGCCGCCCGATAATCGCGTCGTGAGCGATCTTCTGACCACTGAATTGATAGGTGTCGCCCGCCTTCAACGTAAGGGCATACTGGCGCCGTTTGTGATCGACAAGATGGATGCGTTCGCCGCTTGATAATTGAGACATGCCGCGCATTCTAGGGGGTTCGTTCCGAAGTTTGCAACCAACGGCCATTTCGCGACAGCATAAGAAAGTAGAATTTCTCGATCTACTCGCTGTTCATCCCTTCGGCGCTCTTAGCCCCTTACGTGCATGGAGTTCACAATGCGTGGCATCGTGTTTCCGTACAGAGCTCTACACAGACAGATTCTCGCAGCGGCGATGGGAGTTGCCGTCATCTCCCTGTACCTGATGCTCATGGGTAATCCGACCTATGCCGGTGAAATCATCGTTGCCAGTTATGAAGGAGTGATCAACCCGGTAGCTGCGGAGTACCTGCACGACGCTCTCGCCTTGGCCCACTCGTCGGGTGCCCAGGCTCTGATCTTCAAACTTGATACGCCCGGAGGATTGGACACCTCCATGCGCCTGATGATCAAAGAGATAACCAGTTCACCCCTCCCTGTGATCCTGCTCGGCGCTCCTTCTGGAGGCCGGGCTGCCTCTGCAGAAGTCTTCATTACACTAGCAGCCCATGTGGCCGCCATGGCACCCAGACCCAACATTGGAGCCGCACACCCAGTCGCGATGGGCGGCAGTGAAATGGACAACACGATGAAGGAGAAAGTGGAAGCTGAAGCGGCCGACGTCATCAGCCGTAATCCTGCCGCGCTGCAGCTGCGATATCTCCAGACACTTGTCGAGATCGCGGCTGAGAAGAACTCGACGACGATCTTCCCGATTCCAATCGATACCCTTGCCCCGTTCATAAAGGGATTGCTACCAAAATAGTGTGGCATTTCAGTCTGATCGTTGGTGCCAATTCTACATAGATGCCGCATAAGTGCGACAGTTCGTTATTCGTTCTCTCATTAGCCAACACTAATCTTTCAGATTTTTCGAGCTGATTAGACCGACCGGCTCTCATCTTCAATCCAGCATCCCTTTTGCTTCATAGAAGGAATACACCGGGAATAATTCGGTGAATCTTCTTGGCTCAATAGGACTCTAACCATGGTGAGTGATATTCAACCAGAGCAAGGGGTGACACGATGAAAGAAGATCTTCGATCCTCTGAGAAACTGGATATACGGACAAGGTTCGCCCCCGATGCCGATGACGCCAAGGCGAGCGGCATATTGGGGATGATCGGTCGCGTTGAGACTGAGGAATCCGGAGCGGATGAAAAACCTCAACCGGTCATGCGTACAAGCCCGGGGGCAAGCCCATTCCTTTTGGAATCATTGTACTTCCGGTCCTTCGGCAAACGGGGACTCTTGACGCGAGAAGAAGAGGTCACGATTGCTAAACGCGTGGACCATGGGACACGACGCATTCGGACCGCTCTGAAGCAAGCGGTGAAGGTGCTTCTCAAGTCCAAGCGTACGTCTATCTGTACAGACACCGTGAAAATGCTCCAAGTCGTCAGACGATTGAGCGGACTTTCAGCCACCGCACTAGACAATGCGGAGAAGGCTTTGAGCACTGCCCTGAATCCGTTGGGCACGGATCTCAGACCTGCCGCAACGACAGCAAAGCAACTGACGGCATCGCTCGATGAAATCCGATCAGCCAGGATTATCCTGGAACAAGGTAAGGATGAGCTCGTACGGCACAACTTGCGCTTAGTCGTCGATGTCGCCAAGCATTACACAGGACGGGGACTGAGTTTGCTGGATCTCGTGCAAGAGGGCAACATTGGCCTGATGAAAGCGGCCGAACGATATCAGCATCGGAAAGGATTCAAATTCAGCACCTACGCGACGTGGTGGATCCGACAAGGCATCACCCGTGCAATTGCGGATCAATCGAGAACGATTCGGATTCCAGTGCACCAGACCGAAGCATCGCATCGAGTCCTCCGCGTCATGCGGAAACTTGGGCAGCAATTCGGGCGGCCCGCTCGGTTAGAAGAGATCGCTCATGTGCTGCGCATGAGGCCAGAAAGGCTCCGCGAGACCATGCAGGCGTTTCAGGAACCAATAGCCTTAGAGTCTCCAATTGGTGACGGAGAGACACTGTTTGGCGACATGATTCCGGACCAGCAGGCCGTTCCACCCGATGCGCATGTCCATCGGGGCGAGTTGACCGATCACCTCGACCGAATTCTAAGCACCTTGACGCCCCGCGAGCAAACCGTCATCAGACTCCGGTTCGGGATCGGCTACGATGAAGCCAGCACCCTGGAGCAAGTTGGTCAAAGTTTGTCCGTGACACGCGAGCGTATCCGTCAAATCGAAGCCAAAGCGCTCAAGAAACTGAAAACCCCGGAGATCAAAGAACTCTTCGTCGCCATCAAGTAGGGCCCTCTTGTTCTCCTCGTGCCGGCGGCCAGATCCTTGGCCGCCGGCAGGCAACTTTCCACTGCATGCGCCATTATGCGACAATGTGCATCCCATGCAGACATGCCTTCTCCCTAGTACAGCTTCTCTCCTTAATAATAGACGCTGGGATACGCAATCGTTTCTCATCGAGCGCTCAACTCACCTCTTCCACCGAGTGCCCCAGTGAACCGTCCCGATGCCATCACCGCTCCAGCTCAGGCTGTTCTCTATCCGCACGCAGAGGCCGTTCGAGTCTTTTCAGACCCAGTTCCCTATCTTCATGCATGGGAGCTTCAGTCTCGCTTGCACAAGGAACGGGTCCGTAATCAGGTACCGGACACCGTCCTGATCCTTGAACACAGACCTGTTTATACCTTGGGGCGACGCACCACCGTCTCGCACTGGGGCGGTAATGCCTCGCGCTTATGTGAAAACGGAGCGGAACTGCATTATGTCAATCGCGGGGGATCGGTGACCTTTCACGGCCCTGGACAGATTGTGGTCTACCCCGTGATCAAGGTTGATCGACATGCCACGGGTCCAAGGCAATTGGTCTGGTTACTCGAAGAAATCGTCGTGCAATTGCTGAGCCGCTGGAATATCACCGGCCATCGCATCCCTGGTAAACCCGGCATTTGGGTCATGACTCCAACCCCTGAAAAAATTGCTTTCATCGGCATCCGCATCGAGCACGGTGTGACGCTCCATGGGTGTGCACTCAACGTGGATCTGGACGTGACACCGTTCCAGCGAATCCATCCCTGTGGATTGTCGGACTGCCGAATAACCTCCATGGCAGCGGTGTGCCAAAAAGCGATCTCCCTTGATCCCGTCAAACAGGAGCTCGCGCAGCTCTGTCGCAGGATGCTCCATCTCGATTGGCCTACTGGACTCGACACGGATAGACAAACATCCATCCGATAGCTAGGAGGGACCACGATGCAGGAACTCGACACCCCGACGTTTCGCTTGGCGGTGGCTCAGTTCGATCAGGCGGCGGAGGCCATGGGGCTTGACCCAAACCTCCGTGAACGACTGAAACTACCCCAACGCTCGCTCGTCGTCAGCCTCCCAGTCCGGATGGACGACGGACGGGTCGAAGTCTTTACGGGTTATCGTGTTCAACACGATTCTTCTCGCGGCCCCTCCAAAGGTGGCGTCCGTTACCATCCCGACGTGAACCTCGGTGAAGTGGCTGCTCTAGCAATGTGGATGACATGGAAATGTGCGCTGGCCGGATTACCCTACGGCGGCGCAAAAGGCGGAGTCGCAGTCGCACCGAAACAACTATCCCCAGCTGAATTACAGCGGCTGACACGACGATATGCTGCGGAGATTTTCCCACTGATCGGCCCGGACAAGGATGTCCCAGCCCCAGATGTCGGGACTGATGCTCAGATCATGGCATGGATAATGGACACGTACAGCCAGCAAGTTGGCTACGCCGTTCCTGGCGTCGTGACCGGCAAACCACTTTCGATCGGAGGGAGCCTGGGCCGTGAAGAGGCCACGGGACGCGGGGTCGTCTATGTGACCCACGAGGTGTTGCGTCACCTCAAGTTGTCAATTGAAGGTGCCTCCGTGGCGATTCAAGGATTTGGAAATGTCGGTTCACACACGGCTCGCATCATGCACCAACATGGTGCACGGATCATTGCTGTCAGTGATGTCAACGGAGGTATCTACAACAGCAAGGGGTTGGATGTCACAGCTCTCCTTCGGCGCGACCCCAGCCAACCGCTGCATGACACCAAACTTGGGGACGCGATCACGAATGAAGAGTTACTCCAATTAGACTGTACCGTACTCGTGCCTGCCGCCCTGTCCGAGCAAATCACGGCTAAAAATGCGAATTCTTTGAGATGTCGAATCTTGTCTGAAGGGGCAAACGGTCCGACGACGCTGGAAGCCGACCGCATCCTCGCAGACAAAGGTATTTTTGTGATTCCCGATATTCTCGCGAACTCCGGCGGCGTCATCGTCTCGTACTTCGAATGGGTGCAGGACCTTCAGCGCTTCTTCTGGAGTGCAACAGACATTCAGAATCGACTGCAAGACATCATCACGTCCGCCTTTCAGCGCACTCTTCATTTTTCGAGCGAACGCCACGTGTCAATGCGCATGGCTGCGCTCATGAGTGGCATTGACCAGGTCGCCCAAGCACATCTCCAGCGTGGGCTATACCCCTGATCCACGATGCTTCCATCAACGTTCCTTCATAATCTTGGGGCGAGATACTTGCTCCTCGCTAACCACGTACGCTAGGCTAGCTGCTATCAGACAGAGACGGAATAGGCGGACTCATGGATCGGAGCATGGTCGCAACAGCGTGGGAACAGCACTGTGCCATCGGTTGGCCTCAGTTTGCGAGTCCCGATCAAGGGCAATTGATGACGATCGACACGGTCATTAGTGGCTGTGTGGTCTTCTACCTCGATAGTTCAGACGGTCTCGACGACCAGCGGGTTGCCATCGTGAAAGACTGCTTGGAAGATCTCGACGAACTGACGGAAACACTAGACGCCGAACCCCAAACTTACTTTTTCCGACTTCGCGAACTCGGCGCGATGTTGCTGGGCGATGAGCCACGGTCATGAGGAAAGCGTACCGCCTCCACCCAACGAGTCCCTATCCAGTGACTGCTCACATGTCCCATTTCTTGCAGGTCCGACCGCTCTTGGCTACAATGAGCCCTATGCTTTCCCAGATTCTACTGGTTCACCCATTCTGATCAATCGCGAACCCATACAGAAGAAACGCCAAACACCAATGACGAAAGAGCATGTCGTGCGAAGAGTCATCATCCTGCTGGCAAGCGTCCTCGTAGCGCTTGGTTCAGCTCATGCTGAGCCGTACGAGCTGAGTAAGAACGATGTCATGGAGCCAAAGGCCATTTCGAGCACTGAGATCTCACTGTTCGGCGTCAAACTCGGCGACACGGAATCCAAAGCCGTTGAAACGCTTGTCACTGAAAAGATTGCCGGAGTCAAGGTTGAGCAAGAAGCGACGTTCATCTTCCTGCTCGATCAACGAAAGCCAACCGGTCCAATGGCTGGGGTGCGTATTCAGGACGGGAGAGTTGATCTCCTGTTCATCAATAATCGATTCACGTATAAGACCAGAGGCATCTTTCGTAACGTGCTCAATAGTGAGAGCCCCGAGGAGATCCGAAAGGTGTTAGGCCAAGAAGAGTATGGTGACGAAAACGTCATGGGCGCCGTTATGGCCTATGATAAGCAGGGTTTCCAAGTGAACTACCTTGGGAAAGATATCAACATCGAGTTTGCTCAGCCGCACTCCTCCTCGTCTTCCACAAGCCGTCCCTGAGGGTTCAGCGCGATCTCCTTATTTCGCACGGGCCTCGTGACTCATGGCTTGAATTGCCAAGGCCATCGCCGCGTGGCGATTTTCCACACCGAGCCGACTATAGACCCGCTCCAAATGCTTCTGCACCGTGCGGGGACTGATGCCCAAGATCGTGCCGATCTCCGGATTAGTTTTCCCCTGAACAACCCAACTTAAGATCTCAGATTCACGTTGTGTAAGCCCAAGGCGAATCAACGCACTCAAAGGGAAGAGTTCGACCTTTTCTTTAAACATTAAGATAACGTCTGCGGCATATTCACAGCCACGAACAACGAGTGTCCCTGAAGGGCCTGGGATCTCGAGCGGCTCCATGGGCTGCCGTACTTCACTCGCTTCATTTGATGGAGTACCACGCGACTGAATCCACCGAAGGAGATCCGGAGGTAACGAGGATTGACGGATTGATCGTCCATACCTGCACAACAGGCTTTCACAGGAGGGGGTGATCCATATGATGCGTCCATTTGCAGATGCACAGAGGACCGGCAAATGAAGAGACGCAAGGGCGACCTGGCTCGTGGCTGCCTCTTGGCGAAGCGCGGAGAGGCTGTGAGCGGTCTGAAGGGCCTGAAGAACGTGCGGACGGAAGCAATTGAGGATGCGGCGATCCCGCTCCGAAAATTCTTTCCCCCCTCGATGATAGGCAAGGGTGAGAGTTGTCTGCCCATTGATCGATAAGGCGGCAATGAGATGGCGTGAAATCCCGTAGTGTTTATAAAATTCTTCATAGAGGGGTCTTGCTTGGAAGGTCCGCTGAGAGAGGAAATCCGAAACCATTTTGGCGCTACCGTCTCCGGTCTTTCGAAAATGTGGGACGATGGGATTGTCATCGACGTGCTTCGCAAGAATGGAAAAGCCATCGGGGATCATCACCACATCGTTGGGTGTCCATTTCAAGTCAGCCTGTTGGCTCTGCGCATCGATGGCATCATACGAGCAGATATCAGCTGGAATGAGCGTCGATAAGAGACGAACGAGATCGGAAGAAAATTCCGCTGCGTCTTGGAATGAGTACAGCTTCAACAGCGACGCATTCAGTAACGCCAGATCTTTTGTCGTGAGCGGTTCCATGGTGTTCAATGAGCGTTAAGTTGTAATACCCACCTTTCCCCCAGTCTTGGCGGATCTGGTTATACTTGGCTTTCTACCGCTCGCCAATAACGTTGTACACGTAGAGAAAAGTTCGTACGCCAGGTGGCGTATTGGCTTCGGCATGCCACTGAACTATCGTCCGACCACGGTATGGACTTCCACGTGCGCAACGAAACGAGCATGAGTGACGGACTCACGAAGCGGGAACAAGCGGTGCTCTCATGGCTCAGGAAGGGGTTCTCAAACAAGGAAATCGCCCTTGCCATCGGCATCACCCCCCGCACGGTCCAGAAGCACTTGCAACGCGTGTATCAGCATCTGGGAGTGCGTACGAGGGCAGAAGCGATTGTGCGGACTCAGGCGGGAATGCGGAAATTCAGTGGTTCAAGGGCATAGGGTTCCAAAGTAATCGGTACGATAGGGTTTCACTTTACGCCGCTTGGCGCATAGCAATCGGAGTCGGCGGGATTCTAGAAGTATTTGGCTTGTGTCAGTAGTTCATGTCCACAGCACATGAAGGAGTGAGGTAGGAAAGAACCATAGGGGGCTTTTGAACAGGGCCAAACAAAGAAGGAGATTGTGCGTATGCGGGTCACAAAATCTGTGAGAGAGTGCTTTGGAGCCAACATCCCCCTACTCCACCGGGTGGTGTTAGCAGGCATGGTGGGGGGCCTATTGATTGCAAACGCGACGGCTGCGCAGGCAGGAACCCCGTGGGCTTGGGGTTGGAATCGCGCTGGCGAAGTCGGCGATGGCACCACCTCCATTCGTTCGACGCCGGTGCAGGTAACCGGTCTGACGAATGTGACGGGGGTTGCCGCTGGTGGTGATCATGGGCTCGCCGTCAAGTTGGACGGGACCGTGTGGGCCTGGGGGGAAAATTTCGGTGGTCAACTCGGGGATGGCACCAACACAAATCGTCTGACGCCGGTGCAGGTGAGCGGACTAACAGACGTGGTGGCAGTGTCCGCTGGCGAGACTCACAGTCTCGCTGTTAAGTCTGACCAAACCGTGTGGGCCTGGGGTGCTGGTGCCAATGGCGAACTCGGTGATGGTGCCGCCACCAATCGCCTGACACCGGTGCAGGTGACCGGACTCACAGACGTGGTGGCAGTTTCTGCCGGTGGGTATTACAGTCTCGCCCTCAAGTCGGACGGGACCCTGTGGGCCTGGGGTGCCGGGTCCTATGGCCAACTTGGTGATGGTGCCACCACCGACCGCCACATGCCGGTGCAGGTGAGCGGACTGACGAACGTGATGGCGATTGCCGCCGGCGCGTATCACAATCTCGCCCTCAAGTCGGACGGGACCCTGTGGGCCTGGGGTGTCAATGCCAATAGCCTACTTGGCGATGGCACCGCCACCGATCGCCTGACGCCGGTGCAGGTGAGCGGACTGACGAACGTGGTAGCGGTTGCCGCGAGCGGTACTCTCAGTCTCGCCGTCAGGTCGGACAAGACCCTGTGGGCCTGGGGGATTCGCCTCAATTGCGATGGCACTCAGACGTTCATCAACACTCCACAGCAGGTGATCGGACTCACGGATGTGGTGGCGGTTGCCGCCGGCAGTGGTCACGGTCTCGCCGTCAAGTCGGACGGGACCGCGTGGGCCTGGGGGGATAATACTTTTGGGCAACTCGGCGATAGCACCACCACCTGTCGCTTGACGCCGGTGCAGGTGAGCGGACTGACGAACGTGGCAGCGGTCGATTCTGGCTCGTATTACTTCAGCTTTGCGCTCGTACGGGATCCGGCCGAATCGTTCCTCCCCCAGAATCCTACGGTTGCCATGACCGTTAAATCCAACACAATGGCGATCGATGATCTTTTCACAGTCAACTTCTCCTTTGCCCCGGGCACGGGCATCAACCCGTTGACGGAAGCGGTGAGCCTCCGCGTCGGGTCCTTCTCTGCGACCATTCCGGCCGGTTCCTTCCAATTCAAACCGGCAAAGAGGAACCAGCCGGCGCAATATGCCTATACAGGAACCATCAATGGGGTCTCGTTGACGGTTAAGATCTCCCTGCTTGGGGGGAACTCCTTCGAATTCAGGGCCGCAGGGAATGGGGCGAACCTCGCCGGTACGGTCAACCCGGTCACCCTGGCAGTCATGCTCGGCAATGATCAGGGGCAAGCCACTGTGACAGCTCAGATCACGAACCGATAAGTGCTGGGGCGTGCAAGGGGGGATGATGCAGAGGCAGCAAGGGCAACGTGAGGCTGGTGCAGCCTTCGGTGCGCTCTTGCTGCTCCTCCTATGCGCCTGTGGTGGGGGCACGGACTCGGGAAGCCACAAGGTGGTTGTATCCCTCCACAACGAGAGGCTGAGTGTCTCGCTGCGTCAAGCCTCGGTGGGAGAGGTATTTGCAGAACTGGCTCGGCAAACAGGGTTTCCCATGCAGGTGGAGGAAGCCGCAGCCAGAGAGACCGTCTCGGCAGAATTTACGGATCTTCCGTTCGACGAGGGAGTCAAGCGGGTCCTCCAGGGGAAGAATTATGTGCTGAGTTACCGTGATGAGAGGCAGAACGGCTCAATGAGGGAGACCATTGCGGCAGTGCACGTGCTGGCAACCAGAAAAGAACCACTCCCGAGCCGTTCGTTGAGCGACGCGGCTACGGGAGGTACTCCACGGCCACCCACATCTTCGGTGGTCCAGCCGAGCACGGAGATGGGAGATCGTAGTCCCCTAGCCTCGTTCTTGAGTGCCGCACGCGACACCGATCCTCAGGCCAGGAAGACGGCGGTCGTAGCCTTAGGCTACTTGGGCGATGAGTCTGCGGTAACGGAGCTGGGGCAACTCCTCCTCAGCGACAGTGATAAAAATGTGCGCCTCGCTGCAACCGAAGCTTTAGCCGAGATTGGTTCTGTGCACGCACTCGGCGCGCTGCGCGGAGCGTTGAAAGATCAAGACCTTCTGGTCCAGCAGCACGCTGCAGAGGCAATAGCCGCAATTGGTGGTGATTAGCTCTCGACGCCCCATCAGGGCATCGAACCACCCTAACCCGGATAATTCACGACTCGTGACATAAAAAAGCCATCGAGGCTCCGAACTGTGCTAT
>CXWL01010212.1_pt1 | contig 11920 bp, 11 predicted proteins | sample 590931 | NCBI WGS metagenome assembly CXWL01 (sample SAMEA3498368, study PRJEB10139) | groundwater metagenome | biome: water well; material: biofilm material | place: Germany | collected 2015-04-27
TGTAAATTTTATGGCATTGGTGGTAAGGTTAAGCAATATTTGGCGGAGGCGAATTGGATCACCGATTACAAAACGTGGCAGATCAGGTGCAAAGTCGACCAATAATTCAATGCCTTTTTCTTGCGTGATTAGTGATAAAAGATCAGTCACTTCATTTATTGTGCTGTGTAGGTCAAAACGAACTGGGTCAAGTGTCAATTTTCCAGCCTCGATTTTGGAAAAATCAAGAATATCATTTATAATCTCCATCAAGTTTTCGCCAGATTTTTTGATGATTTCAGCCCAGTTACGTTGCTCTCCATCCAATTCTGTATCAAGGAGCAATCCAGTCATTCCAAGCAATCCATTCATAGGGGTACGGATTTCATGGCTCATATTTGCTAAAAATTCACTCTTGGCAGATGTGGCTTTTTCAGCCAAATCTTTCGCAGCCTTTAATTTTAGTTGAACTTGGTTACGCTCAATAACCTGCGCTAATTGACTACTAATATCTTTGATGGCAGATTGAAGTTCTGGGTCTGGCATTTCTGCTTGTGCTGAGAAAAATTCGAGTACATAAACGACCTCTCCTTCAACTATTATTGGAAAAGCAAATCCCGTTTTTAGACCAAATGAAGCTGTTGTTGATGCCTGAATACGAGTGAAGTTATCATCTTTCGTAACATCTGAAATCCACAATAAATCGGCACTTTTCCACACCCTTCCCGGAAGCCCTTCTCCTAATACAAATTGTTTCTCTCTGGATATTTCTTTGAAGCTATTGAATTTTTTATTGTCTTCATGCCACCATAATCCTGTAGAACATAATAATTTGTTTCTGTATTCCACGGCAAGGGCATGACCGATCTGCCAGTTCATGAATTCACATAATAATTTTAATGTTTGTGTAATAGCCTCATCTATATTTTCAGCACTGTTGGAAGCAACCGCCACACTACGGATAAGTGATACTATCTTTGCTTCTTTTTCTGCTGGTGCCCATGCTTGCAAGAAAGTTTTTGTTCTGCGTTCGATACTTTCTAACATTTTATTTAAAGAGTACCCCATGTTACCAATTTCATCGTCTCGAAAAACTTTGAATTGAGCAGATACATCTCCTTTGCTGCGACGATTTATGGTATCGTGGATACTGTTTAATGGTTTGAAAATATAATATTGTAATATTGTATAGGTCATTCCGATTGCAACCAGAACGCCAAACACAAACCAAACCATTATGGCACGCGTTTGATGGGATATTTTTTCTACTAAATCGATGATCTCGAACTCAATATAAACCATTCCGCGCACGGATTTATTTGAATTTGGCTCTTTAAGTAGGATTGGTGTGATAATTACATAGTCTGCATTTTCTTCATCAGTATTTAAAAGGTGAAAAGATTTTCCTTCGTGCAATGCCTCCATGCGCCCTTGATTAGGATAACGGATATCGATAATTCTTTCCAATTCATAGGCGGTCAACTTCACACCATTATTGGTTATTAGCTTAAAAGGCGAATGTTGAAAAATAGCAATAATTTCAACGTCCTGTTCTGCGCCAATTGAATCAACTATACGAGTTAGCTCTGGAGAGATTCCAACTATCCAAGAAGCCTGTTCAATACTGTTGGCGATAGATGATGCTCTACGTTCAATTTGCTCCTTCATAACCTGTGTATAGTGATACTTAAATACCATCCATCCAAATACTATGGCTGATAGGCTTATTATGCAAAGAGGCAATAAAATCTTTATACTTAACGGTAATCTGTATAATTTTTTTATATAGCTCATTTTTTATCATCCTCAATATGAGCAATATATTCGTCTGGGTTGATTGGTTTTTTTGTGGCATTATCTCTCTGTAAAATATCATTTGTTTTTAGCAATGTTTGTTCAAGAATTCCGCCTTGAGTAAAAAACGGTTTTTGCTCTATGATATTTAGTATTTTTGCTCCATTTATGGAGTTATTGAAATCATGCTGACTTATATTCTCAATTTCCGCCATTATCAGGGTTGCTTCATTTTTATGCTCTCTTGAATAGGCAACGGCTTTGTCCCATGCGCGTCTTATAGCTTTTATATCTTCTTTCCTATGCAAAATAATATCAGAATCAATGGCAATAATGTCTATAATCTCATTAGGTATGTTGGAACTATCCATGAGTTTAACTATCTTATCCTTTTGTTTCATTATCTCGGTGGAATAAGGATAATAAGTATGAGCCGCATCGATTTTACCTGAGAGGAGAGCATCTGATATATTAAGCTGGTTTACGCCTTCCAATTTTACATCATCAAAAGAAAGCCCCCCTTTCTTTAAAGCTCCAGCTATCATGGAAATACCGAATGAATCAGGTTCAAGCCCTATTTTTTTACCCTTTAGGTCAGCTAAGCTATTTATTCCTTTACGAGCAATAATTATATCAGAGCCGTTGGAAATATCGGTAATCAGAAGTATTTTTGCAGAGCGACCATTTTCATTGGCTTTTATTATCTCAACCAAACTACCCGTCATGCCATCTACTTGCCCGCGTTCGTAAGCTCGCCTTGCATCTTCAAGTGCGCTTAAACGTACGAGCTTTACGGAAACCCCTTCTTCTTCGAAAAACCCTTTCTTATCGGCAAGATGCAAAAGTTCAAATCCAGGCCATGGGCTTGTTGCAATGCGTATAGGGGGTATAAATGTTCTATTGTTTGCAGTACTAAACCATATAGCATTTACTGCAATTACAACTATGCCTAGTCCTATAATGAGACAGCTCTTGTTCATTTTACATATTTCTTATTGCGAATTTTTATAGTAAGTACACAGCGCGTTAATCATCTGTTTTATTTGCTAAAATGGATGGTTATGCTTCTCAAGTTAACATCGAAATTATTAGTCAAACCATCATGATATTCGTAAGTTATTAAATTTTTCTTAACTTTAAAGGTGTAAAATCAACAAATGCTATACTTTGATATTATCCAGATTGATAAAATGCTGTTATCTGTGTCCTTATTTGAGGCGATAATGTCATATTTTCGTACAGAATATTAGGATAAATTAGAATGTCTGAAACTGAATTTAGGCTGGAATTTACTGAAGAACAAATTCAACATATGAAAAAATTCGGCAGTGAACGCCGAATGTATACATTGCCGACCATCTTAATAGTTGAAGACCAAAATTTTTCGCGCAGTTTGATGGAAGGGATGCTAATCAGGAATTATACTTGTTACTCCGCATCAAATGTTGAGCAAGCATTGGAGTTATACGCGGAGCATATCCCGTGTATAGTATTTCTCGATATAGAACTTCCTGATGGTAATGGGCATGAATTTGCGGCACTGGTAAAAAAATACGATCCAGATAGTTTTATAGTTATGGTAACAGCTAATAATTATGAAAAAGATGTCTCACTTGCTATAAAAAACAAGGCGCAGGGCTTTGTTGTTAAGCCTTATAGCAGGCAGAAAATAATGGTGTGTATTGATAAATATATACACGAGCGCAAATCAAAAAAATAGGATAAATTATGGGCGAACCAGTGGATTTGGTTAATCTCCGCAGTATGACGGATGGCGATGTGGATATGGAAAAGGCTTTGTTTGAAGAGTTTTTTTCTTCGTTCGATTCGTCTATTTCAATACTTCAGAAAAGCTTTGGCGATGTTGCCGCTGAAGAATGGCGTAAAGAGGCGCATGCATTAAAGGGCATTTCATTAAATTTGGGGGCCATGAAGCTTGGGGAAATATGCAAGAAAGCGCAGGATGAATCCAGTGCCAGCGGTGATGTAAAGGGGAATATACTTAATGATATTAAAACCGAGTATGAATTGGTTCGCCAGTTTTTAACTAGGCTTATGTGATTTCATGATCACATAATTTTTGAGGCTATGAAGTTAAAGCGTCAAAGGCGTAATTCTCAAAGAAATGCAATTGTAGCACATAAATATAATGTCAATATAGTCACTTCTTGTTTTTTGACGTGGTTCTGCTACAAGCAAATAAATGAACCAGTTGCTTGCCCATTGCGCACAAATATTTTCTCAGCACGGTGGGATATTTACGATTTTTTTCTTAGGCGGACTCACAGGTGGGTTTACTCATTGCCTTGCCATGTGCGGATCTTATGTTGCTTGCGAACGTATGTGCGCTTCCAAAATATGTGGGACAAAACAAACAATACGTTCTGCAACTGGGCTTAACTACCATCTCGGAAGAATGACGACTTATGGATTTTTGGGATTCTTCGTTGCCCTTCTTTCAAAACAAATTGTAACATTGCCCTTTTGGTCATTGCTTTCTGCTTCTATTTTGGCTATAGCGGGCATCATGTTTCTTGTGAGCAGTCTGCCTGATTGCAAGCACTCAATTTTTAAATCTGTGGGCAAACTCACGTATTTTCGTGGGGTATTGCTTGGATTTATGCCTTGTGGGTTGCTTTATGCAGCATTAATGATGGCAGCAACGCTTGCTGATCCTATGAGTGGTATGATTGCAATGTGGATATTTACTTTAGGCACGGTGCCAGCTTTGTTAATTGCCAGTTTTGGTGCTGGATTATTGAGCATGAAATGGCAACGCTCTATGCAGAATATTGGTCGTGCAGTGATGATGTTTAACGGTGTTTCTCTTTTGGTGATGGCAGCCAGATTAATAAAATAACAGTTACGAGGTAATATGCAAAAAACTGCTCCAGTTTATAATGATGAAATCGTAAAATTATTTACTATTGCTTCTCTTTTCTGGGGTGTGGCGGGTATGGCTGCGGGATTATTTATCGCCCTGCAAATGGCATTTCCAGAGCTTAATTTTGGCGAACATTTTACCTTTGGTCGCCTGCGCCCACTTCACACATCAGCAGTTATTTTTGCATTTGGTGGTAATGTGTTGTTTGGAACTTCCTATTTTGTTGTACAACGCACTTGTCGCACGCGTTTGTGGAATGACAAACTCGCTACTTTTACTTTCTGGGGTTATCAGGCGTTTATTGTTATGGCGGCAGTTGGTTATCTTTGTGGGATAACGCAGAGTAATGAATATGCTGAGCCAGAATGGTATGCTGATTTATGGCTAACCATAGTGTGGGTAGCGTATCTAGTTATATTTTTGATGACGCTTAAAAACCGCGAAGAACCGCATATTTATGTAGCGAACTGGTTTTTTCTTGCTTTCATTGTTACTGTAGCAGTCTTGCATTTAGTAAACAATATAAGTATCCCTGTATCGTTATTGGGAACGAAAAGCGTATCAGCTTGGGGTGGCGTACAAAGCGCATTAATTCAATGGTGGTATGCTCATAACGCGGTTGGCTTTTTCCTGACGGCTGGATTTTTAGGAATTATGTATTATTTTATTCCTAAACGCGCCAATCGCCCGATTTACTCTTATCGGCTTTCTATTATCCATTATTGGTCGATAATATTTATTTATGTGTGGGCAGGTCCTCACCATTTGCATTACACAGCACTTCCTGATTGGGCGCAGACACTTGGCATGACATTCTCTATTATGCTGTGGATGCCGAGCTGGGGCGGAATGATAAACGGTATAATGACGCTATCAGGTGCATGGAATAAGCTGCGTGAAGACCCTGTGTTGCGTTTTATGATTGTCGCATTGGCATTTTATGGGATGGGGACATTTGAAGGTCCGCTAATGTCCATAAAAGCGGTAAATTCACTTTCGCATTATACTGATTGGACGATTGGTCACGTTCACTCAGCTGCCCTTGGTTGGGTTGGGTTTATTAGCTTTGGCGCGCTTTACCACCTTGTTCCTGTTCTATGGAAAAAGAAGGAACTGTATTCGATGCGTTTGGTGAATGTTCATTTGTGGGTGGCAACTATTGGGATTGTTTTATACATCACCGCAATGTGGGTGGCTGGAATTATGCAGGGCTTGATGTGGCGGGCTTATGACAGTATGGGCTTCCTAGAATATTCATTCGTGGAAACTGTGGCGGCGTCACATCCATATTACATCATTCGGGCATTGGGTGGGTTGCTCTATCTTTCTGGCATGTTGATTATGGTTTATAACTGCTGGAAAACAGTGAAAGATTCTCCAAATAAGGAGGCTGCAAATGCTTAACGGACACAAAAAAATAGAACGCAATTCTATATGGTTGCTTATACTCACCATCATTGTTATTTCAGTTGGTGGATTGATAGAAATAGTGCCACTTTTTCGGATTGAAACTACTATTGAAAAAGTAAGTGGTATGCGTCCTCTAACCCCTTTAGAGCTTACTGGACAGCAAATTTACATTCGTGAAAATTGTTCTTCCTGCCACAGCCAACAGATACGATCGCTGCGCGATGAAGTGGAGCGTTATGGTCATTATTCGCTGGCGGCAGAAAGTATGTATGACCACCCATTCCTTTGGGGCAGCAAACGTACTGGACCAGATGTTGCACGCGTCGGTGGTAAATATTCTGATGAATGGCATACTTCTCATCTTATAAACCCCCGTGATGTTGTGCCAGAGTCAATCATGCCAGCTTATGGTTTTATGATGAATAAAGGCGCGAATTTCATTGATATTAAGCAGTTGATGAAAGCCTATCGTACTGTCGGAGTTCCATATACTGACGCGATGATAGAAAATGCTAATGATGATGCACTGGCGCAGGCGAATTCTGATTCAGATATGGCTGGTCTCAATGAGCGTTATGGTAAAAAAGTTAATGTACGCGATTTTGATGGACAGAAAAATTTTGTGTCTGAAGCGGATGCTCTGGTCGCTTATCTACAAACATTGGGAACTCTTGCTGACATCAAAGATTATAAAATTGAGGAGCAAAAACCATGATAGAAAAATTTATAGAATACTCTCCAATTACAGGGCTTTTGCTTTTCTTTTTTCTTTTTGTAGGGATTTTAGTATGGGCTATGCGCCCAAGTGCAAAAGAAAGGCTACAGAAATTAGCACAAATTCCACTGAAGGAGGATGCAAATGGCTGATTCTAAAAAACCCTCTGAGCAGAAGATTGATCGCGATGCAATGTCTGGCGTGGAAACCACTGGTCATGAATGGGATGGGATTAAAGAACTGAATATACCAGCTCCGCGCTGGTGGCTGTTAGTTTATTTTGTTACGATAATTTGGGCGATTGGTTATTGGGTGGTATATCCCGCATGGCCAACTCTTTCAGGTAATACTAAAGGTACAGCGGGCTGGACACAATTTAAAAAATTGGCAGAAGAACAAACTGAAATAACCGCGCGTCGTGGTGAATTTTCAGAAAAAATCAAAAAACATTCGCTGAACGAAATTCAGAAAGACCCAGAGCTTTACGCTTTCGCCGTTGCTGGCGGAAAAACCATGTTCAAAGAAAATTGCGCTGCTTGCCATGGCACTGGTGCTTCTGGTGGGCGCGGTTATCCTAACCTGAATGATGATGATTGGGTATGGGGTGGTGATCTTGAGGCTATCTATAAAACATTGAAATATGGAATTCGTTCGGGCAATCCACAAGCGCGTGAATCACAAATGCCAGCCTTCGCTGACATGCTGAAAAAAGATGAGATAAATAAAGTAGCTGACTATGTAACAAATCTTTCCAGTGGCAAAACAGACAATAAAGAAGGAATGGCAATTTTTAAACAAAACTGTGCATCATGTCATGGAGATAATGGTAAGGGTGGGCGTGCAGTTGGTGCGCCTAATCTTGCTGATAATATATGGTTATATGGCAGCGACAAAGATAGTATTTCCAGCCAAATAAAGAAACCACGCCATGGTGTTATGCCAGCATGGGAAACAAGGCTTTCTGATGAAACTATCAAACAGCTTTCTATTTATGTTCATTCGCTTGGTGGAGGGGAATCAATTAGTCCTAAGGAATAAAGATGACTGCAGCCACCAAACTTTTTGCTAAACAGGAAAAGATTTACCCGCGTCGGGTATGGGGTAAGTTTCGCAAGCTAAAATGGCTGTCAATGGTAACGTTGCTTGGCATTTACTATGGCACACCTTGGATACGTTGGAATAGAGGAGAGCAAGCTCCCGACCAAGCTATTCTTATAGATTTGCAGCGTACTCGCGCTTATTTTTTTGGCATAGAGATATGGCCACAGGAAGTTTATTACATAACGGGGATTTTGATTTTAGCTGCGGTTGGGTTGTTTTTTGTAACTGCTATGTTTGGGCGGGTGTGGTGTGGCTATGCCTGCCCACAAACAGTATGGACAGATTTATTTGTTTGGGTTGAGCGCATCGTGCAGGGTGACCGCAATGCCAGAAAAAAACTTGATGAATCACCATGGAATTTTGAAAAAATCCGTAAGAAAACTTTAACCCATTTTATCTGGCTGATAATAGGATTATGCACGGGTGGCGCATGGGTGTTTTATTTTAATGATGCCCCAACATTGTTTGAGCAAATCATCCATTTTGATGTGCCGTGGAGCGTGCTTAGTTGGATTTTGGGGCTAACATTTTCTACCTATCTGATGGCTGGTTTTGCCCGCGAACAGGTATGTACTTATATGTGTCCTTACGCCCGCTTCCAATCAGCGATGTTTGATAAAGATACACTGATTATTGCTTACGATGAACAGCGCGGTGAACCACGCGGAAAACATAAAGCTGGTGATAGTTGGGAAGGCAAAGGGCACTGCATTGATTGTGATTCCTGTGTGGTGGTTTGCCCTATGGGAATTGACATACGCAATGGGCTGCAAATGGAATGTATAGCCTGCGGATTATGCGTTGATGCCTGCGATAATGTGATGGATAAAATCGGTCTACCTCAAGGCTTGATTCGCTACGACACTGAAAGCAAAAAGCCTTTTAATCCGTTCCGTATGCGTAATTTTTGGTATGCAGGTATTATAGGAATAGTTGGTGGTTTAATGCTATATAGTTTACTTACCCGTTCACCGCTGGAAATAAATGTTATTCATGATCGTAACCCGTTATTTGTACAGCTTTCGGATGGTTCGATACGCAACGGCTACAACGTAACTATTATAAACAAAAATCATGAAGATAAAAATTATGCACTAAGTCTGGAAGGATTGGAAAATGCAACAATTCGTGTGCAAGCAAGCTCTGATATTTCACCTGAAAACTTAGCTGTATTCTCTGATAGTGTTGGGCATTTCCGTGTGTTTATAACATCTAAAAAACAGATGGAACAACGCAAATCGATTAAGTTTATTATCACAGAAACAGAGAACAAGATAAACGAAGCTAAAGAAACTATTTTCGTTAGTGAGGGAAGATGAGTAGCACCATGCAACCGCGTGACAAAATTATCCCTTGGTATTTTGTAATGTTTTTCGTATTCATCGCATTGGTGAATGCGGTTATGATTACGCTTGCCGTCCGTACCAATACTGGAATAGTGACAAAACATCCTTATGAAAAAGGACTCGCTTATAATCAGGTGGTGGAAGCTGAAAAAAACCAACAAAAACTCGGTTGGAATGGTGATATAAAATATGAGAATGGTAATTTGTATTTTTCTTTGAGAGACAAAGAAAATAAGTCACTTTTTCCCCAGAAAGCAATAGTCACCATCACTCGCCCTATACAAGCTGGGATGGATTTTACTGTTGAGCTAAAAGATGGTAAATCTTCTATATCATTTCCTATAAAGGGTTTATGGGAGGTGCGTGTTGATGCGACATATAATAACGTGCATTATCAGCAATCAAAGCGCATAGTGGTGCAATGAGTATTACGAACTTTATCACTACTGAAACAGACGGAACACACAGTTTAAATCTGCTGGTGGATGGAATGCACTGCCCTTCATGTGTCGCAATTATCGAAGGTGCGCTAAAAAAACAAGAAACAGTAACCAGCGCACGTCTCAATCTTTCTACCAAGCGTTTGCATGTAGTGTGGAAGGGTGCTGTGGAGATTGGCGAATCTTTTATTTCGCTGATCAACAGCATGGGCTATCGTGCTGTGCCGTTTGATCCTAAAACATCAGAGACATTTGAGAAAAAAGAAGAAAAATTCCTGTTGCGCTGCCTTGCTGTGGCTGGTTTTGCCAGTGGCAATCTTATGCTTTTTTCCGTGCCGTTATGGAGCAGTGATACAGTTGAAATGGGTTCTGCCACCCGCACTTTTTTCCATTGGGTGCAGGCTGCTATCGCTATTCCAGCTGTAGCATATTGTGGCTTGCCATTTTATATATCAGCATGGAAAGCCTTAAAGGAATTCCGTACCAATATGGATGTTCCAATTTCTGTGGCAGTAATTCTTGCCACATTAATGAGCATATTTGAAACCACCACTTTTGGGCATCATTCCTATTTTGATTCTGGTGTGATGTTGTTGTTCTTTCTGTTGATTGGGCGTTATCTGGAAGCGCGGGCGCGGGGAAAAGCGCGCAGTGCTGCGCATGACTTGCTACAAATGATGACGGGTTTCGCTACAATTATTGATGATAATGGAAAGCAGCAACAAATTCAGCTTTCCGAAATAAAAGAAAATATGATTTTACTCGTGGCATCAGGTGAAAAAATTGGTGCAGATGGTGAGGTGATAAATGGTACTTCAGAAGTTGATACAAGTCTGATTACAGGTGAAAGCTTGCCCAGAAATGTGAAAATAGGTGAGCAGGTTTTTGCAGGAACAATCAACCTTGCTGCGCCACTTAGCATACGCGTTACCAAAGCTCATGAACGTTCGTTGATTGCAGAAATAGTGCGCCTGATGGAAACTGCCGAACAGGCGCAGGCGCGTTATGTTACGCTCGCAGACCGCATTTCAAGCTGGTATACACCTGCTGTGCATATTCTCGCTGCGGGAACTTTTCTGGGTTGGCTGATGTTTGGAAATATAGCGTGGCAGGTGGCTCTGCTTTATTCCGCAACAGTGCTTATTATCACATGCCCATGCGCGCTTGGGCTTGCTGTGCCAGTTGTGCAGGTTCTTGCCAGCGGGAAATTATTGCGTTCTGGAATTTTGCTAAAATCAGGTAGCGCGCTTGAAAGATTGGCAACTATCACTCACGCAGTATTTGATAAAACAGGTACACTAACGCTAGGAAAACCAGAATTATTAAATAGCGAGCAGTATTCTGATGAGGCAATGAAACTCGCGGCGTCACTTGCGGCGCAAAGCAAGCACCCGCTGTCCAGAGCTGTTACACAAGCATATAAAGGAACAACATTGCCACTTACAGTCAATGAAATACAGGGTTGTGGGCTTGAGGCAATTTATAACGGCAAAGCTATCAAACTTGGCAAAAGGAGCTGGTGTACGAATGTTCCTGATGATAACGACAGTACAATGGAATTATGGCTTGCTGAAGATGGTAAAGAAGCTATCCGTTTCACTTTTGCGGATCAGATGCGACAGGACGCTAAAAATATTATCAGCTCACTGCAAAATGCAGGAATAAAAACACTGCTTCTTTCAGGTGATAGGAATGAAACTACTAAAGATATAGCCATGAGGCTTGGTATTGATGAATATCAAGGAGTGATGACTCCAGTGCAGAAAACAGAAAAAATTGCAGCATTAAAAGCTAGTGGCGCAAATGTTCTTATGGTTGGCGATGGGCTGAACGATGCTCCTTCACTTGCCTCTGCAACCATTTCTATGTCGCCTACCAGTGCTATGGATATTACCCAAAATGCTGCCGATATTGTATTTCAGGGTGAGAAATTACAACCTGTACTTACTGCTTGGAAAATAGCCAAGTTTTCACAGATTCTCGTAAAAGAAAATTTTATACTCGCGATTTTGTATAATATTATTGCTATTCCATTAGCTGTGGCAGGAATGGTAACGCCACTTATCGCTGCGATTGCTATGTCCAGTTCATCTATACTTGTTATAGCTAACGCAATGCGCCTGAATTTACTGAAAGATACGAAGACATGACAGCTTTGCTTTACCTTATCCCTATTGCCATTGCTCTAAGCTTTACAGGTCTTCTTGCCTTTTTCTGGGCAACAAGAAACGGACAGTTCGAGGATTTAGAC
>CXWL01013807.1_pt1 | contig 11917 bp, 13 predicted proteins | sample 590931 | NCBI WGS metagenome assembly CXWL01 (sample SAMEA3498368, study PRJEB10139) | groundwater metagenome | biome: water well; material: biofilm material | place: Germany | collected 2015-04-27
TGCTCTCTTTGAAAAGCACAAGTTTACCTTAGAATGTGACATTATTAAAAATCAGCACCCGCTAATTCCACCTTTCAAATGCGGCGTCAGCAATAAATGCACATGATTGGTCATTAACACATAAGTATGTAAGTCACACTGAAATTTCTGGCAGGCCTCGCCCAGTTTTCTCAGATAAAACTCATAATCTTCTTCTCCCACAAAAATAATACTGCGGTTATTGCCGCGCTGTATGACATGCTGGGGTTGGCCGGGAACATCAAATCGTGGAAGTCGAGCCATAGTTTATCTTTTTAATTTTTTTATCGTGATGAAGTTATAGCAGAATATTATAAAACAATCGAGTCTGACCCCATTGGTCAATGTGACCCCATTGGTCATTGGTTATGCATTGGTTATTTCATTGGTTATTTTTTGGTTATTTTGGTTAGGCTTGCGCCGCGATCGCAGACAAAGGCTTTGCAGTCGGTCGTGTTTTCTGCTTTGGTATAATAAACAACCCTATGGCAAGACTACAGGGAATCGCGAGTTGATTTATCGAATCATATCCTGCCAGATTATATCCACCAATTCTTAAACCACTAAAAGTAGCGCCCCGTAAACAAGACTAAACTATTTGACGCGTGCTATTATCTGGGCATGCTGGATGAGCATTTTTCGCTGTTTTATCAGCACCATGAGGTGAATGGAAAGAACATGTTTGCTGGCTTGCCGCGAAGAAAAATGATGATTAAACCCAAAATCAAAATCGCCACCACGTCATTAGCCGGATGTTTTGGCTGCCATATGTCTTTTCTGGATATGGATGAGCGCCTGGCCGGTTTGCTCAAACAGATCGAGTTTGACCGCTCGCCGTTCACCGACATCAAACACTGCGGCCCGTGCGACATCGGTTTGATTGAAGGCGGCGTATGCAATGCGGAAAACGTGCAGGTATTGCGCGAATTCCGCGCCAATTGCAAAACACTCATCGCCGTGGGTGCCTGCGCTATCAATGGCGGCGTGCCTGCCATGCGTAATTATTTTGACTTACAGGATTGCTTGCGGGAAGTATATCTGACCGGAACCGGTGTCACGAATCCACAGATTCCCAACGACATTGAATTACCGTTGCTGCTGGATAAGGTTTATCCAGTAAATCAAGTGGTGCAAATAGACTATTATTTGCCCGGCTGCCCACCTTCCGCCGATGAATTTTTGCAAATACTTGAACCCTTACTGTCTGGCAAAATACCATCGCTTCCAAAATCTCACTTGCATTACGACTAGCCCATGGAAACAAATCATCCACCACCATCCACTACCCGTCGTATCGCCATTGATCCAATTAGCCGGGTCGAGGGACATGGCAAGATTACATTGTTATTGGATGCAGACAATCATATCCAGGAAGCACGGCTACATATTGTTGAGTTTCGTGGCTTTGAAAAATTTATTCAGGGCCGTCCCTACTGGGAAGTACCTTTCTTTGTGCAACGTTTGTGCGGTATTTGTCCAGTCAGTCACCAATTGGCTGCGGCCAAGGCCGTGGACCAACTGGCCGGCATCCGGCAACTCACGCCGGCTGCAACCAAGCTGCGCCGTTTACTGCATTTTGGTCAGATCCTGCAATCGCATGCCTTGCATTTTTTTCATCTTTCTTCCCCTGATTTCCTGTTCGGTTTTGGCAGTGATCCGGCGCAGCGCAATATCGCAGGTGTTTTGGAGAAATACCCCGAGATCGCACTGAAAGGCGTCAAGCTACGCAAATACGGCCAGCAGATCATTCAAGCGATTACCGGCAAACGCATCCACGGCACGGGCACCGTACCGGGTGGCATGAACAAGCCACTGACCATCATCGAACGTGATGCTTTACTGACTGATATCACCGATATTCTGCAATGGAGCCAGGAAGCACTTGCTCTGAATGAGCGAATCCACACCGCACACCCGGAACACTATGATTTTGCCACCCTGCACAGCAATTATCTCAGTATGACCGGAGAAAAAGGTGAGCTGGAGTTTTATCACGGTGGATTGCGTGCCCGCTATGCCAATGGGGACAACATTTTTGATCAGTTTGATTACTGCGATTATCAGCAGATTCTGCGTGAAGAAGTTCGCCCCTGGAGCTACATGAAATTTCCTTATCTATCTGCATTGGGCACTGAGCAAGGCTGGTACCGTGTGGGACCACTGGCTCGTGTTAATAACTGTGACACTATTTCAACCCCCCTGGCGGAAGCAGCACGCAAACGCTTCAAGGCATTCGGCCAGGGTGAATTTGTGCATCATACACTCGCTTATCACTGGGCACGCATGATTGAAGCATTGCATTGCGCGGAATCTATCCATGAACTACTGCATGATACGGAAATTACCGGCACAGAACTGATGGCCGAAAAGGGAGAACACCAATTACAAGGTATCGGTGTAATCGAAGCACCACGCGGCACCTTGTTTCATGATTATCAGGTCAATGAAGAAGGACTTGTGACCAAGGCGAACCTGCTTGTCTCAACCACCAGCAACAATCAGGCGATGAATGAATCCGTGCGCTCAGTCGCCAATCAGTATCTGGATGGCCATGAGATGACCGAAGCGTTACTGAATCATCTGGAAGTTGCCGTGCGTGCTTATGATCCCTGTCTTTCCTGTGCGACACACGCTTTGGGGAAAATGCCCTTGCAGGTGGCATTACAGGATGTAAATGGAAAAATTGTTGATCAATTAACCAAAGGAATAAAGGGTGAGATTCACCGCTGACCAGGAGGCTGTCCGAGAATAGTGGTCGAAGCGAGGGGAAGCTATTTTGAGGCAGATTTTTTGAACATTTGAGGCGAATAGTGATTCTATTTAACGAAAATGATCGATAAATATGACCAAAATAGCTTTTCCGCAGTAGATCACTCTATTCCCGGACAGCATCCCAGTGAACCAACCTTATTTACGTGTCCACCAAAGAATTAACGACAATACGATGGATATCAGTAAACCAGTCATTAATGGAAAATGAAAACTGAAATTCTCGCGCTCAATATGAATATCACCGGGTAAACGACCCAAGGGTAATTGCGATAACCAGGGCCATGCGATGCCTAGCAACAGTAATAGGATTCCCAGTGTAATGAGTAGTTGCTGCATAGGGTTTTGACAACTTATCAATGAACACCAACCCATACTAACAAAGGGATTACTCACATTCAACTCATGCTTAACTTACTGTTATTCGGTTATGGAAATCCCGGGCGTGGAGATGATGCTTTGGGCCCCCTGTTGATTGATCGTATGGATCCATTAAAACTGGCGAATGTGACCTGCCTCATTGACATGCAATTACTGATTGAGCATGCTATCGATTTAATGGGATATGACCAGATTCTGTTTGTTGACGCGGATATGTCATGCGAAGAACCCTTTGAATTTTCAGCAGTGCGCGCGGGAAAAGACAACAGCTATACCAGCCACGCATTAACACCGGCTGCACTGCTGTTTATTTATCAGCAAATATACCAGCGCAACGCACCCCCTGCTTTTTTACTGCGTATTCGGGGTTATCATTTTGAACTGGGCGATGCGTTAAGTACACAGGCAAGTATGAATCTGGAAGCAGCAATCAAGCAAATACAGCAATGGCGATTACACCACCTATGAAAAAACTGAATTCAGCATTAAAGTTCTTCCAACTTCCAGTTTTAATCATTGTTTTACTACTGATTCCTTCACTGGCTCTTGCCCATACCGGTATCGGCCTACATAATGGTTGGCTGCATGGATTTACCCATCCACTCAGTGGATTGGATCATGTTCTGGCGATGATTGCAGTGGGGCTATGGGCGGCACAAATGGGTAGCCGTATCATCTGGCTAATTCCGCTCATATTTGTAGCGGTTATGGGATTAGGCGGGCTGCTGGGAATCATTACCTTGCCGATGGCTTTTGCTGAATATGGCATCATGCTGTCACTGTTGGTTTTAGGTGCATTGCTTGCCTGCCGGAAACATTTGCCACTCAGCGCAAGTATTATTTTGGTTGGACTGTTTGCACTCAGCCATGGCTATGCGCATGGCAGTGAAATGCCACAAAGCATCTCTATTTTCTCCTACGCGACAGGGTTCATGCTGGCTACCATGCTGCTGCATCTCTGCGGCATTGGTCTGGCTCTCATGGCCAGAAACTTTGCAAGCGTCAACTGGATACGCTTTAGCGGTATCATGATCGCATGCTATGGTGGTTTCTTAATAGCCCATTAAACCATGCATGAACTGTCGCTGGCTGAAAGCATGCTGCAACTCATTGAAGACGCCGCACTTGAACAGAGATTCAACCATGTCAAAACGGTATGGCTGGAAGTTGGGCAATTGGCTTGCGTAGAAAAGGAATCCTTACGTTTCTATTTTGATGTGGTGACGCATGACAGCATCGCCCGGCAGGCCAAACTGGAAATCATCGAAATAGCGGGACAAGCCTTGTGTAATCAATGTCATCAAACTGTTTTGATCGCTTCTCACTATGAGGCCTGTCCTCATTGCGGAAGCTATGCATTGCAAATTACCCAGGGTGACGGGATGCAGATTAAAGAACTTGAAGTGGAATAAAGGAGGCAATATGTGTACAACTTGTGGATGTGGCATTGGCCAAACAAGCATTAATGGCAAATCGATACAAACGCATCACCATTCGGATAAACCACTCAATTATCGTCCGCTCAGGCAGGACACTCCCCATTCACACGAGCACGATTCAATGCCTGTGGATGCTGATCATCCACCGCACACTATCCACTTTGGAACAGGCATTGCAGGCACGCATGCCCCAGGGATAAGCCAGGCGCGTATGGTCAAAATTGAACGTGACATTCTGGCGAAAAATAACCATTATGCCGATGAAAATCGCCGTTACTTATCGGAACATGGCATCTTCGTCCTTAATCTGGTTTCCAGTCCCGGTTCTGGCAAGACAACCCTGCTGGTTAAAACCATTCAATTGTTGCGTGAAAAACTACCCATCGCCGTGATTGAAGGAGACCAGCAAACCGATCATGACGCGGCGCGTATCCGCGCAACGGGTATATCGGCCATACAAATCAATACCGGCAAGGGCTGCCATCTGGATGCGCACACGGTAGGTCATGCCATGCAACAACTGCCGTTACAAGATAACAGCCTGTTATTCATTGAAAATGTGGGTAATCTGGTTTGCCCGTCCGGCTTTGATCTGGGTGAAGCGCATAAAGTGGTCATCCTGTCCGTCACCGAAGGCGAAGACAAACCGCTTAAATATCCTGATATGTTCCATGCAGCCGATCTGATGCTGCTGAACAAATGTGACTTGCTGCCACACCTGACCTTTGATGTTGATCTGGTCATTGAATATGCCCATCGCATCCATCCCACATTGCCTGTGATCCAGATTTCGGCTACTCAAGGCACCGGCATGTCAGCATGGATGGACTGGATTGAAGCAGGGTGCCGCCATACCACGGCTGCAAAACAATATTTAAAACAAACAGACCCTGCGCATGGCTAAATTTGACCATACCCTCATTTCATTAGCCATCAGTGGGCCTGCCGTTCTGGCTTGTGGCGCCTGGTTAAAAAACACCCTCTGCCTAACTCAGGGAAACCAAGCGTATATCTCACCGCTCATCGGTGATCTCGCCACTGCGGATGCCCGCCACAGAATGGACAAAGCCGTTCAACAATTATGTCAGGATTACCCGATACAACCTGAAATCGTTACACATGATTTGCACCCGGATTTTTACAGCACACAGTTCGCCCAAGCCTATGCGGAACAGCACCACATTCCAACGCTGGCTGTGCAACATCATCATGCCCACATCGCTGCAATCTGTGCCGAACACCAACTGACTCAACCTGTGCTGGGATTGGCGCTGGATGGTGTCGGGCTGGGAACGGATCACACGCCGTGGGGGGGCGAATTGCTGCTGGTGGAAGGTGCCCGTTTCCATCGGCTTGGCCATCTCACTCCCCTGGCTTTGCCGGGCGGTGACCGTGCTGCGCAAGAACCCTGGCGCATGGCGGCAGCGGCATTAGCCCGATTAAATCGCGGCGATGAAATTATGCAACGTTTTGCCAATCAACCCGCTGCGGAAACCGTTGCTGCCATGCTGGCCAGGCATCTTAATTGCCCGCAGACTTCCAGCATGGGACGATTATTCGATGCAGCGGCTGGCTTGCTGGGAATCAATTCGATTCAATCCCATGAAGCGCAGGCCGCCATGCAATTACAACAACTGGCCGAGCAGTATGGACCAGTGACTGCGCTGGCCGACGGCTATCGAATCACTGAAGACAATAATCTGGATTTTTCCCCATTACTTTCAACATTGATCGACTGCCATGATGCAAAGCGTGATACTTCCTACGCTGCCGCCCTATTCCACGCCACTTTAATTGCGGGATTGGCTGCATGGGTGGAAAAAGCCGCCAGCCAGCACAACATGACACAACTGGCATTGGGCGGCGGGTGTTTTCACAATGCCCTATTACGGCAGAGTTTAACTAATCGGTTGGCCGCACGTTCTTTACAAAGTTTCAGTGCACAACAAATGCCACCGGATGACAGTGCTATTGCTTTAGGTCAGGCATGGGTAGCGCTGCAGAACAATCGTTTATAATGTGAGTTGATGAATTAATCAGGAATTTTTAAATGAGCAACTACGTACAACGCTTTCTTCTGGAAAATCTGGACATACGCGGTGCCGTGGTGCACCTCGATTCCATATGGCAACAAATGTTATCAGGCCGCAATTACCCGCAACCCGTGACCCAATTACTGGGAGAAATGAGTGCAACCACATTGCTCCTGGGTGATAACCTCAAACAAACTGGGCGCCTGACCATCCAACTGACGGGCAGCGGTCCTGTTTCCATGCTGATCATCGACTGCAATGAAAGCCTGCACATACGCGGCATGGCCAAATGTGCGCAACACATTGAACCACAATCGGTGCCTGATTTACTCGGCCATGGTCAATTGCTCATCACGCTGGATATGCCCTCCATGCGCGAATCCTACCAAAGCATCGTACCGCTCGATGGCGACAACATCGCTGAAATATTTCAGCATTATTTCAAACAATCCGAACAACTGCCTTCGCGCCTTTTCCTGATCACCACAAATCAGACCATCTTCGGTTTATTGTTACAAAAACTACCCGCTGCCGATCAACAAGATCCCGACGGCTGGGCGCGTGCCGAAGCATTGGCTGCCACAGTGAATGATCAAACATTATTGGGTCTGACGGCTGAAGAAATACTGACACGCCTGTTTTATGAGGAAACCATCCGTATCTTTGATCCACAAACCGTCCATGATGGCTGCCATGAAGACTCGGCAAAGATTTACGCCATGCTGCGCTCACTCGGTCGTGAAGAAGTCGACTCGATTCTGAAAGAATTTGGCGAAGTCATTATTAGCGATGATATTTGTAACCGGAAGTACCGTCTGGATGCGCTGGCGATTGATGCGGTATTTCGGGAGGCTGGCCCGACCATTCATTGAAACGGTTATGTGTCAGTGAGTATCGGCGGTATCATCCGGCGCCATGCTGGCCATCACATTCAGCACCACATCGCGTTTTCCACGTGAGATAGGGGTACAACAAACACCAAACGATCATCCAACGCCCGCAACGCCAGTAATAGCGCCTCAAACGACTGCTGTGCCATTTCATCCAGTGCTTGCAATGCTTCATGCACCGCTTTCTGCCCACCACTGGCCGCTACCGCCAGCAATGTTTCTGTCATGGCCGCGCGCAGCGTGGTGATGGCCGCGATATACCAGCAGATATGGAACTTGGTTGGATTGCTTAATTCTTATTCTTTTTTCGCGCCTTCGCGTGAGTCAAACAAATTTCCCCTGTCACGCGAAGACGCGAAGATGAAGAAAAAAACCAGAATGCCAGGTCAATGGTTTTGCGAAAGTATTTTTCAGCTTTGGGTGGTGGCCTCAGATCTCTCATTGTGTAAATCAACATTTTAGCTTATACTATTTTTTGACGGGGTTTAGTTGGATTGGGTGGCAGTTGCAGGTAAAGAATGAGTGCCCACTTCATTTAAAGTCTGTTGCTGATTCAATCCTGTACTTCGCACGGCAGGTGTAGAAATAGCTATTCATAAATTTTATGAGTACATCATTTACAGCAGGTTAACAGTGTAACCAGTACATATCTAGTACATATGTACTAGGAAAAAAAGTATAAATGTACTATATCCTTGAGAAGATTTTACACTTACTCTAAATGCGTATGGATTTTCAGTACACTATTAACTAAGATACAAAATTGAAATCTATGTTCGCTTAATAGGTTTATAACAGAAGAGGAAAGTAAAAATGTTTAATTTAAAAAAGAATATTCTTGTATTAGCTACAGCAGGCGTTGTTAGTTTCGGCAGTGCTGCGCACGCTGCGCCGAATCTCATCTCTAATTGGGGTGTCCACAACGATCCCTCTGAGTTAGCTGGTCAACTACTGTTAGGGGGTAGTGGTGCGTTCGATCATGTGTACAATTTCAGTTTGGGTTCGTCGTTTGATGCCTTAGCGGTTGCGGTCTCGAACGATTTTGGTACTTTTTTTGACATCACTGGCGGCGCGGTGCAGTTATTTTCGTCTAATGGTGATGCGGACTACACTAATGACGCATCCTTGGGTTCGTTTTCCTTTGATTCCCTGGCAACGGGACAAACTTTTTCAGGTCTTTCAGCAGGTAACTATTTTTATGAAGTGACCGGCACTGTCACCGGCACCGGAGGCGGCAGCTACTTATTGTCTTCCAATATTAGCCCGATTCCAGAACCAGAAACCTACGCCATGCTGCTGGTTGGTCTCGGCCTGGTTGGTTTTTCGGTACGTCGTCGCAGAACATCAATTTAATCGTAACTTGACACGAGGCTACAGAGAAGCAGTGCTTTTCTGTAGCTTTTTGTTATTTTGCTGCCGGTTATTTTTATAGCCTATTGAGCAACTTGTTTCGTAACTGAAGTTCCACATTGCAGCATCAGAATGGCAGGTAGTCTAAAGGAGTTCCACTCTTAGCCTTTTGCAGAACCGTATGTAACACGCTCGCGTCATACAACTCCTATTATCCAACCGAATTACTCTTTCCAAATGCCATGTCAACAACAATCATTTTGGAAATGTCTTAATCCTTGCGTATGATTGACAACATATCCGGCGGAACACATTCTTTCAGAAATGAGGACTGGACTGAATGGCACTTACTTAAAGGGCACTACTCAATCAATTCACTGCTTATGCCACAAAAGCTCAGCATCCCGTCATTCCCGCGCAGACGGGAATCCAGGAGGCCCGCAAAAACCGTTGGATTCCCGCCTGCGCGGGAATGACGAAGAATCCTGACGATTGCCTTAAGTAAGTGCCATTCAGGACTGGACTTAATTCTTTTACCCATAAGCATCCATCAGAAATACAGCGCAATATCCCGGATCGTCATGCTTGTTTCATTGAAGCTGATTTGAACCAGAGTACACGGTCTGTTCCATTATTTTTAATACGCTGGGTAATCTTATAGCCATAGCTATACTCCGCGCGGTTACGGTTGCGGAGTATATAAACAGGAGAAATAGTGTTATGACAGAGCCAACGATTATCTGCCCAAACTGTAAAACGGAAATCAAACTCACCGAGTCATTGGCGGCGCCGCTGATTGAATCCACTCGCAGACAGTTTGAGCAACAACTGGCGCAAAAAGACAGTGACATTATCCAGCGCGAACAGGCCATGCGCGAAAAGGAAAAACAGCTGGCAGAAGACAAGCGCAAGTTCGAAGACCAGGTGACCGATCAAGTGGCGCAACAGTTGAAAGCAGAGCGTGCCCGCGTTATTGCGGAGGAATCCAGAAAAGCCAAGCTGGCCAGTGCTGCCGAACTGGAAAACAAGGCACGTGAACTGGCTGAATTACAAGAAGTACTGAAAACCCGCGACGAAAAATTGGTTGAAGCGCAAAAGGCGCAAGCCGGACTCATCAAGAAACAGCGTGAATTGGATGATGCCAGGCGTGAACTGGAACTCACAGTAGAAAAGCGGGTGCAGGACGGATTGACCGAAGTCCGCACACTGGCCAAAAAAGAAGCCGAGGACGAACAGAAACTCAAGGTGATGGAAAAGGAACAGACCATTGCCGCGATGCAGAAACAGATCGAAGACCTCAAGCGCAGGGCCGAGCAGGGCTCCCAGCAGATGCAAGGTGAAGTACAGGAACTCGAGCTGGAGAACCTGCTGCGTAGCAAGTTTCCTTTCGATGCGATCGAGCCAGTACCCAAGGGTGAATATGGCGGGGATGTCCTGCATCGTGTTTTCGGCGCAGGCGGTCAAACTGGCGGCACCATCTTGTGGGAATTCAAGCGCACCAAGAACTGGAGTGATCCCTGGCTGGTAAAACTTCGCGATGATCAGCGGACTGCAAAAGCAGAAATCGCCGTGATTGTAAGTCAAGTGTTGCCGAAAGGCGTTGAAACCTTCGAAATGGTCGAGGGCGTCTGGGTAACACACCCGCGCACCGCCTTGCCGGTAGCCATGATTTTACGCCAGTCATTGCTGGAACTTGCCCTTGCGCGGCAGACTACCGAAGGCCAGAAAACCAAAACAGAAATGGTTTACCAGTACCTCACCGGCCCCCGTTTCCGCCAGCGCGTGGAAGCCATTGTCGAAGCTTTTTCCACCATGCAGGAAGACCTCGATAAAGAGCGCAAGGCGATTATGAAGCAGTGGGCCAAGCGTGAAGAACAGATTGAGCGCGTGATGGGAGCGACGGTCGGGATGTATGGAGATTTGCAGGGAATTGCCGGGAAATCGTTGCAGGAGATTGAGGGGTTAGAATTCCCCGTTTTGGAAGATACAGGCAACAAGAAGGAGTGAGTGTGTCAGCCACGAATTTTAAAACTGAAAACAATACCTGACTTCACATACTCGCCAAGCGATACGCATTACTGGATGCACGGGCATTTCCACCGAGAGGGATTTCATCTACATCACCACGGCGAACCTGAACCACGAGCAGTTGCAGCAGCTTTCGGATGAAGTGGGGGCGGAGCGATTACCCGAATCTCACCGTGAAGAAAATTCCCAAGCAGGTGCTGTCGCGCTGTGAGTGGGGGCATGATGATTATTCGCTACGAGTGGAGAATTTGCCGAAGGCTCCCGCTAAACTGGGACAGCAGAATTTGTTTGACTCACGCGAAGACGCGAAGATGAAGAAAAAAACCAGAATACTAGTCCGGATATTTCATGAATTGCACACGTTCTCACTTGACTCTTGATTTCACAAGGAATTTTTGCTAGCAGCCGCTTTGCGGCTTGCCTGCTTACCCCAAATACTCAGTCGAGTGTATGAATAACTACACCGCTTCTTCGAAAAATACCTTGTGAAACCAATATCCTGCGCGATCATCGTGCGAATTCATGAAATATCCGGGCTAGTGGGCGCGGTGATGGTCGCGATATACCAGAAGATATGAAACTTGGTTAGATTGCTTAATCCTTATTCTTTTTTCGCGGCTTCGCGCCTTCGCGTGACAGGGGAAAAGCGATGAAGAATATCGAGGATATTTAGGCCGAGGTAGTGGATGCGGCATTTCATTTGCACAAGAATTTAGGGCCGGGATTACTGGAATCTGTTTATGAGATTGTGTTGGCAAAGATGCTTGAGAATTGCAAAAGCAACTTATCTTATTTTAAATAATGCAGAAAAATTTACGCTTTATGCGATACTAATTTCTGCACCGGGAAGGCTCAAATACTGCAATAATTCTTTGTCTTCCATTTAACCCGGATATTGCATGAATTGCACACGCCCTCACTTGTCTCTTGATTCCACAAGGGATTTGTCTCAGTCGGGTGTATGAATAACTACACCGCTTCTTCGAAAAATCCCTTGTGAAACCAATAT